>ERZ1292623.1769-Hain-H51-01um-R1-1769-length-20260-cov-7_pt1 | contig 20260 bp, 18 predicted proteins | sample MGYA00564398_ERZ1292623 | MGnify/ENA primary metagenome ERZ1292623 (study PRJEB36523, sample SAMEA6512633) | groundwater metagenome | collected 2019-01-07 | study: AquaDiva: Metagenomics assemblies of 32 groundwater samples | reverse complement strand
GACGATGTTGGAGCCTATTTTAATTTCTTCTGAAAATATTCTTGAAGGTTTTCTATTTTTATTCTTTCCTGTTTTGCGCTGTCACGGTCACGTACGGTTACGGTTCTGTCTTCCAGGCTTTGGAAATCAACAGTAATACAAAATGGCGTTCCTGCTTCGTCCTGCGCAAAATAGCGTTTTCCTATATTTCCCCTATCATCCCAAGCAACCATCATCTCTTTTTGTAAAGTCTTATAGATTTTTCGGGCTTCCGATACCAGATTTTCTTTATTTGCCAAAAGCGGAAAAACAGCTGCTTTTATAGGCGCTAATTTCGGGTGAAGTTTTAGAATTGTCCTGCCGTTTTCTTCCGAATATGCGTCGAGAAGAAAGAAAAGAAGAGACCTGTCTATTCCTCCGGATGTTTCAATTACCCATGGAGTGTACTTTTTTCCGTCTTCATCAACATAAGAAAGATTATGAGCAGACAAATCGAAGTCTCCCCTATTATGGATTCCCTCAAACTCACTCCAGCCAAAAGGCGCGTTGTATTCAATGTCTTCTGCAAACTTTGCATAGTGAGCTTTTTCTTTTTCTTCGTGTTTTCTAAACCTTAAATTTTCTTTTCTAATTCCTAAAGACGTATACCAATTTATCCTTTGATTTTTCCAATAATCAAACCATTTGTTACCCTCTGTACTTTCGGGTTTTATAAAGAATTCAAGTTCCATTTGTTCAAATTCCCTTGAACGGAAGGTAAAATTCCCAGGCGTTATTTCATTTCTAAACGCTTTTCCGATTTGGGCGATTCCAAAGGGAATTTTAACCCTTGTTGAAGAAGCAACATTTTCAAAATTTACAAATGCGCCCTGCGTTATTTCTCCTCTTAGATAAATTTCATCCTGTGCTCCTTCGATAATTCCTAAATACGCTTTTACCAATAAATTAAACTTTTGGGGCGCTGTCCACTCTGTTTTTTGTTTATGGATTTTTTCATGCGAGCTAATCTCATCATCTTTATCGGCTCTAAACCTTTGGTGGCAAACTTTACACTCAACTAAAGGGTCAGTAAAAGCCTCTAAATGGCCTGATTTCTGCCAGACTGTTGAATTCATCATTATAGCCGCGTCAACCCCGACAACATCGCTTCGAAGTTGCACCATTTCTTTCCACCATTCGTCTTTAATATTTTTTTTAAGAAGTGCTCCCAAAGGTCCGTAATCCCATGTTCCAGTTAATCCTCCGTAAATTTCTGACCCTGGGTATATAAATCCCCGTCTTTTGCAAAGCGCAACAATTTTTTCCATCAGATTATCCATAAAGTAATGATAGCAAAAAAAAATAGAATTTGAAACCTGCCTGCCGGCAACATGGAGCAGGACTTAAGAAAATAAATGAAGCATTTGCCTTGTTTTTAATTTTCTTTCCAAAATACTTTCAATTATCCCCTGTGTGTTTATGCGAAGGGTTGTAGTTTTAGGAGTATGAAAACCTAAAAGAGTTAAAAGTTGAATTTCAAATTTATAAATTATTCCTGCTAAATCCTCTTCTTTAGATAAATTCCTAAGAGTATTTTGCAGCAAATCAAAAATATGGGAATTTTCCTGGTTTTCCGCGCATAAACCGTCTATTAATTCACAAATATGGTATGCAAGTCCCATTTTTTTTAAATCTTTTTTAAGTAAAGCGAAATTTTCCAAAGATTCTACTTCTGTTAAAACAGGCATATTTTTACCCTGATGCAAGCTAAAAATAGAGTAATTTAAAAGTTCTAGATGAGGAGAGCGCCTGCTGGTAATTTTTCTAACTCCCGAGGCTTTTATATTTATTTTTCCGTTTCTTTTTGAAAAAACCGTAATTATCCTATCTGCTTCGTTAAAATTTCTTCTTTTTATAACAATCCCCTCTGTTTTAAAAGACCTCATATACTTATTTAAGCTTAAGGTTCAAGTTTTTATCGCTTGCTAATTTAAATTCTTCTAAAGTTTTCAAGCCTGCTGTTATTTTATAATTATCATCGTTGGTTCCTGCCTGTTTTTGGATAAGTAAAGGAAGCAGCGAATTATCAGAAAGCTTAAAGGGCAATTTATAAGAAACCGTAAGTTTGGCAGCACCTTGCGGCCTGACTGTTAAAAATCCTTCAAATACTGTTTTTCCTAACTCTTCGTAAGAAGTCATTTTTACCTCCGAGCCTTTAGACGAAACCAACTGACTTCCTTTTGGAACATAAATTCTAAACCAGTTTCTTAAAACCGCGTTTAAACAAAGATTTCCCCTTTCCAAATTACAATCAGACGGAGGATAGGGATTTTTGTAGTCAACAGTAACTGTTTTTAGAATTGTTCCGTCCGATTGAATAGAGTAATCTTGAGTAACAGACTGGGAAACAAACATATTTGACTTTGCTCCGCCGAAGTTAGCTTCGTTTAGATGGAAATAATCCCCTTCAAAGGGAAGTATTCTTCCGGCCGCATTTAAGGTTTCGAAACCATCCTGGGCATTTTTATCATACATGTAAAAAAGCACGTGTTTTTCCGAAAGCTGCGAAAGCATAGTTTGGAATAAAGGTCCCCAATAAAGTTTCGGCGATGACGAAAACGCCTTATTCATAATAGCGTACATCAAATCTCCGATTATACCCTTTCTGTTTTCTTTTACTATTTGTGCCGGCTGGTCCGCGATTACTTCCAATTGGTAAATAACCTGCGGGCAATTGCATCTTGGATCATTTTTTGTTGTAAACGTTGTCCCGTTTACATTTATATTCCCTAAAATCTCCATTGCCGCTACTAAAGCGTTTGTATCAACAGCGATTATTCCGTCAACTTTTTTATATCCGCCGGCGGTTTTGTACATTTTGGTAAAATCATCCATCGAAACTTTAAAATCCGGAGAAAGATTAGTGTCTCTTAAGTTTAAAAGCGGAACTTTTGGAAGGTAAGAAAGAATCGGCTTTGGAGCTTGCGGCTTATTGGGAACTGTTGCGTCAAGACTATAAATATCGCTTGATGAGTCAACGTGGATTATTCCGCTGTCTAACCTGAAAATGGAATAAGCGGTCATAAATCCGCCGGTTGGTCTTAGCTCTTTATCGTTTTGGAAAATTATCAAATACTTTTTCTCATCTGGTTCTCCGACAATTTGAGGCAGTATTTTAATCAAAGGCTTTGCGCTTGTGATAAGATCAACGCTTTGGTCTGTCAGGCTTCTTAGATTATCTATGGTGTTCTTTGCTTTTGTACCAAAAATAAACACAGGGTAGTGTTTTGAGTCAACTTTATCTATTTCCGCTCTAACAATAGAAAGCTCGCTTGAGATATCGTCGATCCTCGGAGTTATTTTTCCGATTGTCTTAACCGCGGTACTTATTCTCTGCTCGGCTGTTCCGCCGACAAAACTTCCCTGACCTTTAAGCCCTAAAACATCTGCATAAGGCTCTATTGAGCTAACCATGATTGTCGCGGCATTCAATCCGTGTTCGCCGGCTTTAGTTAAATGATAGGCGTCATTATAATACCAATTCGCAACCGGAATAAATTTTAAATACCACATTCCGTTTAAATTTTCTTGAGTTATTGTTAAATCAGCTTTTGTCTTTTTAAGCTGCTCCGAAGCTAAGGCAACATTTTGTGTTTTTATCGCCCATGAAGCAGCCTGTGCATCCTGGTAAGTTAATTTTGCAGAATTATAAACTCTGGTTGCAGGAAGATAAACTCCAAATACTCCGAATAGAACTAAAAATACGACAAAGATCAAAAGAGCTATGCTTTTTTTGCTTTTTATAAAATTTCTGAAATTAAAATGCATTTTTTTATTTGAAACTGAAGGTTTTGAATCTAGAGATGAAGTTTCTGTTTTTTCGTGCTTTTCGAGATTAAAGTTTATTTTTTCAAGCCCATCCATAACTTCTATAATATCGTTAAATTAATAGGCGTGTCAACTGCTTTCAAGGAGATTTAAAGAGCGCCTTTGCCCGAAATCATTGCCCAGGGAGTTTTTAAAATAATCCACAAATCATAAATAATCGACCTTTTCTTAACATACATCGCGTCCATTTCTATTCTTTTATCAAAATTTATTTCGCTTCTTCCTGAAACCTGCCAATAACCAGTTACTCCCGGTTTTATGGAAAGCACAACTTTTACCGCAGTTTTGGTTTTGGGATATTTTTTTTGCTGGTCTCGTAATTCATCCGGATAATAAGCCCTGGGGCCAACCAAGCTCATATCTCCTTTTAAAATATTAAAAAACTGCGGCACTTCATCTAAAGAATGTTTTCTTAAGAAATGTCCGACTTTAGTAATTCTTGGGTCATCTTTTAGCTTATAACTTCCTCTTTTGTATTCGTTAAAAAGATTTGAATATTTCGGATTATGGCGCAATATATCGTGCGCGTTTTCAATCATGCTCCTGAATTTATACATTTTAAAAGTTTTTCCGCCTTTTCCTATTCTTTGGGGTGTATCTGCTAAAACAGGGCCTTTTGAATCAAGTTTTATAAGTAAAGAGACAACTAAAATTAAAGGAGAAAATATAACTATAAGAATTAATGAAAAAACTATATCCATTAACCGCTTTGTAATTTCGTAGAATCCGCTTTTTTTAATTTCGATATAAGGCATAAATTAAGTAAGGTGTTCGTTTGATGTACCCGACAGGCTTTCAACTAATTTTTTTATTTTAGGGACAGAATCTTTTGGACAAACTAATATAACATCTTCCGTATTAATTACTAACATTTTCTCTAAATCTATACCAACCGTTAGCTGGTTTGTAAAATTAAATACCAAAGTATCACTCGAGTCTTCAAGCATAACTTTTCCTTTGGTAACATTTTCGTCTTCTCTTTCGCTTAGAGCTTCTTTTAAAGCTTCCCATGCGCCGATATCGCTCCAGCCGATATCAACCGATAAAACTCTTGCGCAAGATGGGTCTAATTTTTCTAAAATTGCATTATCAAAGGATATTTTTTCAATGGTTGGATATATTGTTTTTAATATTTTTTCGTAAGTGTTTGTCTGATAAGCGCTGTGAATCTCTTTTAGTTTTTTATGAAGCTCCGGGGAGAATTGTTCAAATAATTTCCATAAAAACTTAGGAGTTGTTACAAAATATCCTAAATTCCAGGCATGATGTCCGTCTTTTATATATTTTTCCGCTATAGATAAGTGTGGTCTGTATTTAAAACCTGCAAAACTAAAAACAGGAACTTCGTCTATTTCTTCTATTTGCTTTCCAAATTCTATATATCCAAGATTCTGACTCGCAAAACGGGGTTTCTGGCCGATAAAAACTATTTTTTCGGGGTCTTTTAAAATAATTTTTTCTGCTGCCCTTAATACTTTTCTAAACAACTGCTCATTTCTGACAAGATGGTCGCTTCCCCATAAAAGCGCAAATGGTTCATTCGGATTTTTTTTTGCAAAAAGCGCGGTTATAAGCCCTACCGCCGGGCCGACATCACGCATTTCCGGTTCCACTATTATATTTTTTACCGGAAGCTTTGGGAGCTGATCTTTGACTATTTCTTCATACTGTTTTCCTGTAGATATAAATATATCTTCCCATTTAAATTCAGGGAAAAGTTTGGAAACTGCAATCTGAAGCATTGATTTATCTCCGACAATTTTTTCAAACTGTTTTGGAGTATGTTTTCTGGATAATGGCCAGAGCCTTGTCCCTACACCTCCTGCAAAAATAATTACCTTCATATCTTATTTTTATTTATAATTTCCATAAGGGACTTTCTAAAGTTTTCAAAAGAAAATTTTAAAGAGTTTTCTTTACACAAGTTAGTATTATAGCTTTTGTTATTAAATAATTCCAATGTTTTTATTAAACTGTCCGGCGTTTGATTATCAAAAAATTCTCCCGTAATGCCTTCTTTGATTATATCAATTGCCCCGCCCCCCCTAAAAGCGATCACGGGTTTTCCGAAAGCTTGAGCCTCCACCATGACCAAACCAAAATCCTCAATACCTGGAAAAATTAAAGCCTTACAATTTTTATAATAGTACGAAAGCTTCTCATCAGTCAATTCTCCTAAAAATTCAATATTGGATTTAGCAACGTTTTTAAGATTTGCTTCTTCATTTCCCGTACCAACAATTTTTAGAGGAAGATTCAATTTATTAAATGCTTTCACTGCAATATCTATTCGTTTGTAGTAAACAAATCTTGATACGATCAGAAAATAATCATTTTCGCATTCCTGATTTTTGATTTCTGATTTTGAAAGACTTACTGGTGGGTAAATTATTTCCGAATCCCTATCATAATATTTTTTTATTCTCTTTTGAACTTCTCCGGAAATAGCAATATACCTATCCGGCCTTTGGCAAGCAATTTTATCCCAAGTTTTTAAATAAAACACTGCAGGTTTTGCAAAAAATCTAAATAGCGAATTCTTAAAATATTGATCGTATCCGCTCCATAAATATCTTGTCGGAGTTAGTAAGTAGCAAATATGTAAGGTTTTAGGTTTAGTAATAATTCCTTTTGCCGATTCACTTGTAACTGAAATAACCAAATCATATTCATCAAAGCTAAAACTTTCAAATGCAATTGGCATAAGTAATGCGTAAAGCTCATGAAAGGATTTAGCCAAAGGAAAATTTTGCAAAAACGACGTTTTAACATCAAAAACTTCTGCCCATTTAGCGGTTTTTTTGTTATAAACAGACGTGTAAAGAGGAGCATCCGGAAAAATTTTATGAAGCGCTAAAAGCACTCTTTCCGCCCCTCCCCGCTTATTTACCCTGTCATATACCAAAGCTACTTTCATAGATTCGACTACGCCAACTCATTAATCTTTCAACAAAGATTCATAAACTTCCAGCGTTTGTTTAGCCATTTTCTGCCAGGAATATTCTTTTGACAATTTATGCGCTCTTTCAATTATTTCTTTTTCGTATTTTCCATCATAAACCTTACTCATTGCCTCTTGGATTTCTGATATATTCTTAGGGTTAAAATATAAAGCGTTGTCTTTTGCAACCTCTCTTAAAGAGGGAATATCCGAACAAATAACTAAGCATTTATTTGCCATTGCTTCTAAGACAGGCAGTCCGAACCCTTCCATTAAAGAAGGCATTACCAAACAAAGCGCGTTTTTATAAAGAGCTGATAACTGTTCGTCGGTTGCAGACTCATAAAAAATAATATTTTGGGATTTTATTTTTTGCTCTAAACGCTTATAAAAATAATCTTTTTTACCAACAAAAATTAACTTAACATGCTTTTCTTTTGAAAAATTATTAAATGCGGCAATTAGATTTTCCAGATTTTTATGCGGATATGCGTTTCCAACATACAAAAAATACTTTCCAAATTCGTTAATTCTTAATTCTGAATTCTTAATTCTTAATTCCTGATCTGCTGCTTCGGGAGTAACTACAATTTTTTCATCTTCTATTTTTAAATGGTCGATGACTTCATTTTTTGTTGCAACAGATGGGACAATTATTTTTCTTGCATTTTTTGAAGCTTTATAAATTATAAATTTATAAGCAAAAAGTTTTAAATAATATAATAAAGGAAATAGAGTCGACGCCTTTCCCGTTGGGTAATGATTTATGATTAAGTCATGAATTGTAATAACATAAGGTTTTTTATAAAAAATCGGTAAAGAAAAATAAGGAAAATGCACTAAATCCAAATTTTCCTTATTCAAAATTCCGGGCAATTCATACTGTTCTTTAAAAGAGTGCCATTTAATGTTTACATATACTATTTTCCATTTACTATTTACTATTTGCTTTTCAATATATCCCAGGTCTTCTTTCTTTACAAAAATAACATATTCATTTTTTATATCAATTTGTTGGAGATTTATGATTAAGTTACGGATATATCTTCCAACACCTGTCTGATTCAAAAGCCTGACATCAATTCCAATACGCATAGAGCAATTATACTAGAGTAATCTTTCCAATACAAAATTATTTTTTGTTAATTTCCCGGAGGCTTTTCCAAAGTTTTACTTTTATTGCAGATTTTATTATGTATGTAATAAAAAATGGATACTCATCTTTATAATGCTTGTCGTAAAAAATTTCCATTGCCTTATATCTCCATTTTGTAACCCTTAGTTTTGTTTCTTTGTTAGCAGTGGTTAAATTTTGGGAAACTTTTTTAATTCCCCCCGAAACTCCTTTGTGGTGAAAAATGGAAGCATTAGCAACATAATAAATCTTCCAGCCTTTTTGTTTTAACATATAGCAAAAATCCAAATCTTCTCCGTAGAAAAAATAATCCTCATCCCACCAATTAACCTCTTCTCCGGCAGTCCTTCTTACCAACATAAAAGCTCCTGCCAAAGCATCTATTTTATGCGTTTTATTCATATCAAGCCAACCCATATGATAACCGTTAAATACTTTTGATTTTGGAAAAAGCCTGGAAAGACCGGTAAAAAACATTAAAGAATTCCAGGGCGTTGGAAATCCTCTATGTGTGGCATCGTCTATTTCTCCGTTTCCCATTACAACCTTGCAGGTTGCAGCGCCTGCTTGCTTTTCTTTCTCCATAAAATCTATCATTTTTCTAATTGTATCTTTGTAAACAATTGTGTCGGGGTTTAAAAACAAAACATAGCGCCCCGAGGATTTTTTTATTCCGGCATTATTTGCTTTTGAAAACCCCAGGTTTTTACTGTTATAAATGAAAGTTATATCTTTTTCCTTTTCCAAAACTTCCCTACTGTTATCAGACGAAGCATTATCAACAACAATAATCTCGTATTCATTATTTTTTAACTCCTTTGTATAATTATCTTTTATAGATTTTATACACTTTAGAACAAAATCCTTAGAATTATAATTAACAATAATTATCGATAAATCTTTCATATACAAGACATATAGACTTCTTCTAATTTTTTAGTTATTTTTTGCCAATCATATTTTTCCTCAACGAATTTTCTGGCATTAAGAGTAATCCTATTATATAAAGAATGATTAGTCAAAAGATTACAGACTAAATCAGTAAGCTCAAACGGCGTTTCTCCTGATAATACATGTGTATTATCTTTTGCTTCCAAACCAACAATGCCTAAATTAGTAGTAACAACCGCTGTACCTGAAGAAAAAGCTTCTAGTATTTTATAACTCGTTCCACCTGCAACTCTAAGTGGCGCTAAGAGTATATATGACTGTCTAAAAAATGAAGACGTTTCCTGATTGTTTTTTTCGTCTAAAATAATATTTTTAGCTTTCGCAAGATTTTTAAGATCTTGGGGAATGTTTTTGCCGACAATCCAAAGCTTTAAATCAATATCTTTAGAAAGAGTAGTAAGTTTTGCTAAAATATTTGGCCAGATTTCTTTTAAAATAAACTCCAAAGCGTCTTGGTTTTGAATCCACTTAAAATCCCCAATAAAAAGTATGCGCTTTTCTGAAGGCATGTGCTGGAAACTTCTAAATATAAAAGCATCTGTATCAACTCCGTTTGGCACAACAACAGCATCCGCTCTTTTCATAATACGCTTATCTGCCTTGGACACCGCAACAAGTTTATCTGCTTTTTTCCAAACTCTTTCTTCAATTCTTCTAAGCTTTAATGCGTCCAAATAAAAAAGGGGTTTAAGTAAGGGGTTTGCAAGTTTTGCATACCTTTGATAAACCATGTATTCAATGTTATGTTCAACTAAAACTACCGGAATATTCACTTTTGGCAGGTTTTGATAAACGTAAAACGTTTCAACATGGATAAGATTATATTTTTCTCTGACTAATTCATCTTGGATTGCGAGTTTTAACTTATTATTTGTGTGTCCTGTAATTAAAAACGGGTTTTTAGAAAAACCTGTTTTTAGAATATTTTCCACAGTCCATTGCTTACGCCTTAAAACGACAATAACTTTTTTGCAGATTTTTTCAACTTCTTTAACATCTTCCTGCTTTTGAAAATCACGCTTTTCACAAATCAAAGTTATCTCATGATTATTAGACAAATTTTTTATCAAGTTGTAAAGCCTTATATGTCCGCCCGAATATAGCGGAAATGGCAGATATGAAGAAACAATTAAAATTTTCATGGTTTTTTTTGCAAATCTAATAATAAATAATCTTTTGTAAAAGATACTATTTTGTACGTCTTTCCTAAGCCAACGTCTTCGGGGTTTGGATTAGAAATAACCAAATAAGAAGCTCCCATTTTAATCATTTCCGGAAGAGGTTTTTCAAAACTTGCCCAGCCTTTTCTTTTTGTCTGATACAAAAATGAAGTATCCCCATCATACAAAGCGATAATTTTTGCATTTTTAGGTATCAACTTATCTATAGCCTCCCCTGCAATAACAATCGACCTATTATTAATATTGAAATAATCCCTAACGCTAAACCAGCTGAAAGAAAACATTAACATTACGCAAATTATAAAAACGGAAATGGTTTTAAATTTTGAAAAATATTCTTTTGGATTAAGTAAAAAAATGCTCCCAATTCCCAAAAATATGGCAATTGAAGGAATAGTTGGTATTTGATAATAACTATGCTGGACATTTCCTGTTGCAACAACCGAAACGTAAATCAAAGAAGATAATATAAATGAGAAAAAATACAAAAAATTCTTGTTCTTAACAACTAAAAATCCGAAAATAAAAATAAATAAGCCCCAATAACCCAAGATAAGCTCACCCACCCTTTTTGCGAATATCCAATGGAAAAATGCGCCTTTAAATCTAATATTGTTTCCGTTAAGAAGCCAGGCGCTTTGGGGAATACCTTCAGGAAACTGCGCCATCCAGACTCGCCATAAAACAAAAGGTAAGAGAGAAAGAATTGCAAATACCCATAACTGCCATTTTTTTAAAAAAACAAACCCAAATTTTTCAAACGCAAGATAAACCATCGGCAGCATAAAAAATGCCGCAAATGGTTTTATAAGAAAAGCTCCTATTGTAAAAGCCAAAGTAATAAAAAATTGAAAATTGAAAATTGAAAATTTATCTTTGTTAATCCATAAATCAAAAAAATATATGCTTCCTAAAATAAAAGCAATCATTAAGGAATCAGGAAGAATGGTTCTTGAGTAAAAAATATTAAAAGGTAAAAATAAAAAGAAAAATGCAGCCATTAATGCGCTTTGCAAATTTAAATGTTTTTTAACAATCAAATAAAGAAATACAGAAGAAATAAGAGAAGCAAATATGCTAACGAGCCTTCCCCATTGTTCAATAGTAAAAAACCCGAAAATCATAAACGAACCGGCTTGAAGAACGTTATATATTGGAAATTCAACAAATCTATAACCTTTGGGATTATCATATATTCCCGAAGGAACATTGGATAAATCGTCAAATCTTGGGTGAAGAAGATCAAAACCGTCATTGACAAAATTTCTGGAAACTGCAGAAGTATCTGCCTGACGCCAACTATGCCAATCTGCAACAGGGCCGTCAAACCTATAAAGCCTTACGAAAAACCCTGCCAATAAAAGAAAAAAAAGTAAGAAAAGTTCAATTTTTTTTATATTTAATTTCATGTTAATTAGCTTTTTTTTGAATTTTCTGGATATCTTTAATGCTTCCGTCATCGTTGAATTCAAAAATTCTTCTGTTTGTTGATAACTCTGTACTTGCTAAAGCGCTATTTATGTCTTGGTGTAGATAAACTTTTGTATCCTTATTCTTAAAAGAAAACCAAACAGCATCGGAAAGACCCACGGGAAATACCCAAGCTTGTCCATATTTAATAGGAACGTTAACAAAGTGAAATTCCAGTGGATTTCTAGACCAGCTATCGGTATATAGCCCGTCAATTGAGATTATGTACTTTCTTACTTTTTCTCCGGCCCCCCGCCAGTCAAAGCCGGTTTGTTGTACCTGAATTATCTGAAAAAGCGAATAAACAGTAACAAAAAGTAAAACTGATGCAAAAGCTGTATTTTTCCCGTTTTCCAATAAAAAATTATATAGTTTTTTAACTAAAATAACAAAAATAATTATTAGTCCTATTGATGCGAGATAGCTGTACCTTGACGTAATATTGCCAAGACCTATAAAAGGAATGAGTGAAACTAGAAAAAATGATAATCCAAAAAGTACAATCTTTCTTTCCTGACTATCAAATAATTTTTTAGATTTTTCAAATATAAAGAATAATCCTAACAAAACCAGGGGAATCATTCCAAGTGTTAATAAAATGTTATCTCTCATAATAATTCTAAGCTTTTCGTAGAAAGGTAACGTTAAAGAGCCAAAAAACGTTAGAAAAATATAGCCTAAGATATTGCCAATAAGATTAAAGGGAAATTTTATAAGATCGTAATTATAATCTCCGCTTAGCCAATGACTGTTAGAGATGTATCTTAAAATCAAATATACAACTATTGGAATAAATAAAAATAAAAAGTCTTTTCTTCTAAACATATTCATAACTAAAACTAACGAATTATCTTTTAATTTATACGCAATAATAAGGAGCGGTAAGAAAATTCCAAGTTCGTGGAATAAAAGCGCTAAAGAAAAAAATGCGAAAGATAAAATATAGTAATAAAGCTTTTTTTTCTCTTCGTAGTAAATAAAAAATAATAATCCTAAAAGTCCAAAAAACGCGTTAAAAAGATGTCCTGTCGAAGAAATCCAAAAAACTGCTTCGGTAGATCCACTCATTATCAAAAATAGAAAAGCTGCAAAAGCAGCTAAAAGAGTATTTTTAAAAACCTTTTTTGCAAGTACAAAAAATAAAACCGTGACTGCAAAATGGAGAAAAAGTGAAACAAAGTGATAAACAATCTGATTTAACCAAAACGTATGATACATTAAATAAAAATAAACTTTTGTTCCGGGTCTGTAGAAAAAACCATTAGCTTCTGTAAAGTATCTTAAAATACCTTCCGGCGCATCAGCCGCCCACCTTAACCAAGTAAAATCATCTCCAATAAAAAAGTTTCCAAAGCTCGAGGAAAATAAAACTATAGATAAAAAAAGAAGATAAACTGCAATTGCATAACTTGATGTGGCAATTTTTTTAAGCTCTATAAATAAATTAATCTGCTTTTTTTGATACATTACTAAAACGCCAAAAACTATACCCATTAATAACCACAATAAAAATGCAATTTTAGAAGCTTCAAAAACATCAATTAGGGTTGCGTTAAGAGCAAGACCCACAAGGCCTGCGGCAAAACCCAAAACAAAACTTTTAGCTATTTTTGAATCAATCTCGGGCCATATTTTTTTAATATATACGGCAAGCGACAAAAATATAGTAAGAAAAGACACAAATCCCAAAAGCCCTATTTCCCCTAATATTCTTAGATAATTGTTATCAACTGCAAGACTAACCGACCCGTATCCGCTTCCTACCAAAATATTTCTTTCAAATGCAATAAGCGCGGGCGGCCACTCACCTTGAAATCTGGTTGTAAATGAAAGATCATAGGCCGCGACTTTTTTAACTATAAAATCTCCATGCAGTACCAAGAAATCAGCCGATATCAAAGACTTAACATCAGGCGGGAATTCGTAGAAAAAATTTCCTAATCTTCTTACAACAGGAGAAAGCGACAGATTTATATAACCTGTTCCTTGAGGAAGAGTTTCACCGGTTGATATATTTGTAGGAATAACCAGAGGAACCTCCGGGGGAATAAATTCAAACGGCAGTATTGCAGAAGGCGAAGCATAAGAATCATTTTTTTCACCGGCAATAGAATTAATTAATTCTTCTTTATCTTTAACTCTTTTTTGCAAAACTATTTTGTTCTTAAAATACGCTGAACTTACGAATTTAACATGGCCAACAGATTCTCCCGTTTTTGCATCAACCAAAACATCTACTTCGGAAATTGTACTTTTAAAACGGTTAAGAATCGTTGGCTGAAAGCTAACGATTAGAATTGCAGACGCTAAAAGTATAGGTATGGATAGAAAAATTAATTTTCTTTTCTGGAAGAAAAATACAATAAAAAGTGAAATAAATAAGACAAAAAGCGAAACTCTTGAAACTGTCATAAAAAGAAGAATAAAACCCAAAGAAGCTGTTAATAAAAGGAATAATTTTATAAATAAATTTTTAAACCCGAAAGTCATGCTTACTATAATTGGGATTACCAAAACAAGATACGCTGCCAGATCGTAATGTCCGGCAAAAGTAGAAGGAACCCGCGATAGGCTCGAAAGCTGAATCGGAATTCCTTTTGCAAATTCTTCATTCATTGTAAGAAATGCCGGAAACCCTTGGTACTTTTGTCCAAAACCGTATCCAATAACGGCAAGAAGCGTAATTGCAAGTGTAGCTATTACAAAGGGAATTAATTTTTTATCTTTCATACCCTGATACGCTATAAAGAATAAACTCATATACTCTATATGTCTTACAAGACTTAAAAACGCAACGTTTGGAAAAACATTCGCAAGGGTTGGAAAAATCAACAATATTCCATGAAGAGTGGCAATTGCTCCAACAATCCAGAAAATAAAAATAGGTATGGTTAAAGGAGTTTTTAAGTTTATTTTTTTTCTGAAAAGAAGTGATACCCAAAATAAGAGAATAAACAAAATAACAAAGTCTTCAGTCCTAACATAAACCCATGTGTTTTTAATATCCAGAAGGGGAATTTTGGGAATTAGGGGAATAAAAACCAACAAAAAAAGTGTTATTAAAAATAAGATTTTATCTTTAATAAAGAAAACAATTTTTTTCATATTTTTAAAGCCTGCGAGTAGGTATCCTGTAAATATTTATTATTTATTATTTTGCCTAAAACCACAAGTGTTATTGCCTTTGTTTTGAGCATTAATTTTACCAATAAATATTCGAAGTAAGACTTATGTTTCCTATAAAAAATAAGGATACCTTTATAAATATTAACAACAGCAAAAGTCTTATTACTACTGCCTAATTCTTTGTGAAAAAGCATGATATTTGGGTAAAAATATGTTAAAAAACCTTTTTTCTTTATTCTAAAGCATAATTCCATGTCTTCTATGTACATAAAAAAGTCCTTTTCAAATCCATTAACCTTATTAAAATTATTTTTTTCTATCATTAAACATGCTCCGCTAACCCAATCTGCGTGTTTTATAATATTCGGACTTTCCTTTAAATTAAAAAGCTTATTAAATCCTAAAAGAACTAAAAATAAATTAAAAAGCGAATAGAATTTTCCGCAGGACAACTGACTTGTTCCATCTGCATTTTTTAATTTTCCGCCCAAAATCCCAATATTCTTATTGTCTGACAAGTAATTTATCATTTTTATAAATCCCTGATCTTTTATTTCGGTATCGGAATTTAAAAATAACAAAAACTCTCCTTTTGCCCTAGATGCTCCGAAATTACATCCTTTTCCAAAACCTAAATTTTCTTTACTTTCATAAACTCTAAAATTAGAAATTGCTGATTTGAAATTAGAAATTGCCTCAAAACTTCCATCTTCCGAATTATTATCGACAACTATAATCTCAAATTTATTACCATCCAGTTCTTTTTTATATTGTTCAACAATTGAATTTATGCAACTTATTGTTAGGTCTTTTGTTTTATAATTTAGAATTATTATTGAAAGTTCCATGTTCATCTAAACCACGCGGCACGCCCTAGTGTATAGTTTAAATTTTTACTTTTTCTTTCGCCAATTTCCCTTGCAGGAACTCCTCCGACAATTTTAAACTCTTCTACATCCTTTGTTACTACAGCGCCGGCTGCAACTACTGCACCCTTTTTAATTGTTACACCGGGAAGAATAATCGACCTAGGACCAATAAATACGTAATCTTCTACTACAACAGGAGCAAAAGTAGGCTTAAAATTTTCGTCATTAATATCGTGCTCTCCATTGTAAATCATAACCCCGGTTGCAATATTTACGTTATTTCCAATTGTTAATTTATCTCTTCCATCAAGAACAACCCATTCTCCAATTATTGAATCTTTACCAATACTTATCCCGCTTGCTTTATATATACTTGCGAACATATGAACAGCCGAGCCCTTGCTTATTTTCATTCCACAGAGTCGATAGAAAAATCTCCTAAAATGATGTATTGGCGTATAACCAACTATCAGGATTAAAAAAGAATTGATTAATTCTAAATATATTGTCTTTATGCGATTTAAAATTTTATCTATCATTTATTCCCTACTTCCTCTAAAACTTTTAAGGTTTGTTTTGCCGTTTTTTCCCACGAAAACTTCTTAACTTGTAAATATCCTTTTTTTATCATTTCTTCTCTTAAATTTTTATCCTCTATTACTTTTTCAATTGTCTTTGATATTTCATCTGTATTTTCCGGATCAAAATACAAAGCCGCATCTCCGCCTGCTTCGGGTAGGCTTGAAACGTTACTGGTTATTACCGGACATCCATTCTTCATTGCTTCTAAAACCGGAAGGCCGAAGCCCTCATAAAGACTTGGCAGCACAAAACATAAAGCATTTTTATATAAACTCGGCAATTCACTATCGGAAACAAAATCCAAAAACTTAACTTTTTCCAAAATCCCGAATTTCTGCGGCGCTTTTAAAATATCATCGTAAAGCCAGCCTTTTTTACCAACAATTACAAGAAAGATATCTTTATCTATTTTTGAAAAAGCTTCTATGAGCTTTTCGATATTCTTTCTTGGCTGCAGCGTTCCAACAAATAAAATATATTCCTTATTAATCCCAAACTTTTTATTCAAATCTTTCATACTTTCAGCTTTATAAACATTATGAACTTTTGAACTTTCGTTTTCGCGAATTCCCGGATAAGTCACTATAATATCTTTGGGCTCAACTTCGTACTCTTTAATTATATCATTCTTGCTAAATTCACTAATAGTAAGAATTTTCTTGGCATTTTTAACAGAATATGCTGTCCAGTTTTTAAGTTGGTACAAATCTTTTTTTGCAAAAAGCTCCGGGAAGCGGATAAAAGATAAATCCATAACAGAAATAACTGTAGGAGCAGAAGAAAAACGGGGTGCGTAATGAGAAGGGGTAAAAAAAACATCGGGTTTTTTACCTAAAAATAAACTTACAGGAAGCGCGAATTGAGTCCATATTTTTTTGGGTCCGATAATTTTATATCTCCATTTCTCTGTCGGTGGTAGCATATCTACTCTTGGCTGTTCTTTAAGATATATTTGAAATTTGAGATTTGAAATTTGAGATTTATGAAATTGCATCAGCAATTCATAAGCATATTCTCCTATGCCTACTCTTTTTTCTACATTTGCCTCATTTCCGTCAATTCCAATTAACATAGGTTATAAAATTAAATTTAGAATATTTGAAGTTAGATTTCTTTGACGTTTTTGATCTTGAATCTTTGATATCTTGATTTCAAGAATTCAAGACGTCAAGTTCAAGAGAATCCAATTTCCTACTTCAAAAATTCATTAGTTTATACTAACCGCTCATTCCCGGATAGATAATGCTTAATTTATTTCTGTCTAATCCCAAAATCTCGTGTGCGTCATCAGCGGTTGACTTTGAAATGCAAAAAACCATATCTGTTTCTTTTTTTACCCATTTTAACTTTCTTTTTTGCACATCAATTATTTTCTTATGAGTTTCATTTGGATATTTATATATAATTAAATCGTATAAAATTGTTGCTTTTTTAGCGTGTTTTGCAGGAGGTTCAGTCCAGTCAGAGGTTATAAAAACATCAACGTTACCAATAAAATTTTCAATCGGTATGATATGAAGCCTGTTCCATAAAAAATCTAATAGAGTTGGCGGGAGTCTAAATTGTTTAATTGAAACATTTGGATTTGATTGAAAATTGCCCGCCCCGCTTCGCTTGGCAAGGCCGGGGAAAATTGAAAATTTAAAATTCTTTCTTAAGCTTGAATAGAAAAGAACGTATTGATTTTTTGAATCATGTTTAATTAAATTATCAACCAGCTCGCTTAGAAAGTTAGCTACTCCTGTATTTTCGTAAGCAAGTTGTGATATGTCTATTCCTATTTTCATTCTGTTTTGTACCTAAGCTCGTCTTCGCTAGATTCTCCATTATTTTTTTGTGATGTGTGTAAGATTAAATCAGCTAAAAATCCTGTAAATAAAACTTGGAAACCTGCCAAAACCAAAAGCATTCCAAAAAGCAAAAGCGGTCTGTTGCCTATCGTTTCTCCCTGAAAACGAAGTATAGTAAGGTACATAAGTATGAAAAAACCAATTAAGGCTAGGATTCCTCCCGCGACTCCAAAAAAATGAAGAGGACGTTTGGCATATCTGGATAAAAAAAGGATTGTAAACATATCGGGAATATCTTTAAATATCTTGGAAAATCCGTATTTTGACTTACCGAATTTGCGTTTCTCGTGAACTACGGCAACCTCTGTTACACTAAAACCTTTTTCCGAAACAAGAAGAGGAATAAACCTATGCATTCCGCCATATAAATTAATAGATTTTGCCGCCGTCTTTGTATAAAGCTTTAATCCGCAATTATAGTCGTGCAAATGCACCCCCCAAAAAGCGCTCATAATAAAATTAAAAAATTTGGAAGAGATGCGGGTTTTTAAAGCATCTTTCCTATCTTTTCTCCAACCGGTAACCATATCAAATCCCTCTTTGTGCTTTTTTATTAGTTTTCCTATTTCTTCGGGTCTGTCTTGTAAGTCCGCGTCCAAAGTTACTACCAAATCGCCTTTGGAAGCCTTAAAACCCGATGTAAGAACCTCTGCCTTGCCTCGGTTTTTCCTGAAAGACAAAATTCTGACATTGTTATTTTTAGCTTCAAATTTTTTAAGTATTTCCAGTGTTTTATCTGTTGAGCCGTCATCCACAAAAATTACTTCATAGCTTTTATCAAGCTTTAATAAATTGGGAATTAAAACCTTGTAAAATGCCTCAAGACTCTCTTCTTCGTTAAAAACTGGCACCACTGCAGAAATCATAAGAGTATTTTATCATTTTTACAGCTATTTTAACAAGTTAATTTGTTAATATTCTGCTACTTTGCTATGTAGCAAGATAGCAAAAGCAAAATAGGATTATTTTTAATAATTCTTTTTATATTGCTTTTCTATTTGTTTATTAATTATTCTCTTGTTACTAAGAGATAACTCAAGATTTTCAATAGCAATTTTTGTTTTATTATCTTTTTGCAAAATTTTCTCCTTTAAAATTCTTTCAATTATTCTTTCCGGTAAGAAATATGTCGGGTACTTATCCTTAATCTCTTTCCAGACCGATTCATCCATTAAATCCTTGTTTTTAGATTCTTTTGGCAGTCGTTCTATAACATTTCTGAAACCATCGCCTTTCTCTGTAAGCCAAGCTGCAATTTTAGCAATAGTCCCGTGACTCACGTGAATCTGTCTCTGAATCTCTCTATAGTCTTTTCCTTCCAGAAGAAACTTTGCAATCCTTAGTCTTCTTGATAAAATCTCAAGTTCTTTTTTAGTCAACAAATCCCCGAGAAAAATTATAGCTTCATCCATGTTTTTACACAGTAAGAAACCGTTAACGAGATCTAAAATTATTCCATGTTTTTCTTTTTCCGATTCTGAAAACTTTTTTATCATATGTAATTATATTAAATTTACGTATCTGAATTTGCTATCGTGCTATGTAGCACTGAAGCATAACTAATATTATAGAGTAGTTTGTTGTAAATTGAAATGTATTATTGTTGTTATGGATTGGCTTATAAATTAGTTCTGATTAGAGATTTCGGCTTTTGTCATTGTTGTTGCTCGTTTTTTAAAAGAAGAACTATCGAGAGGAAAAAAAGGCTATTTTATAAAATCTACTATTGAATACTACGAAGATACTGGAGGAAATTTCCGGGTGTTAAAGTGAGTATATTTAAATCTTTTTTTATTTTATCAATCTTAAAATCTTTAACATTATAGGTAATTAAAAAATCTGCTTTTGCCGCTTTGGCGCCTGCTAATATATGCGCATCATTTTCATCTAAGACATACTGCTTAAAAGACTCTTTTATTTTAGGCAGTGATTCTAGGAGTATTACAACCTCAAGATTGTTTTTAATAAGCGTTGTTAACATATCATTTCTTATATCCAACCTTATAACGACTATTTCCAGTTCTTTCTTCGATAATGAGGAAATAAAGAGTCGAATAGAATTGGTATTGAGTAAGAAATACGCAGCTCCCGACTGCGACATAAAAGAGGAGATTATCACATCCGAATCAACAAAAATTCGCATAGAAAATTATAGAAGCTTTCGTACTTTTTTTAGTTCTTTTTCAATAAGGGGGAGGTTTTTTTTATCGTTTTCTTCAGCAAAATATAGATCGCTGTCAAGACCCGTAAACAAAAAGGATATAGAGCTCGTTGGAATTCTATAAACTTTCCCTAATTTCTTCGCTATA
>ERZ1292623.1768-Hain-H51-01um-R1-1768-length-20260-cov-8_pt1 | contig 20260 bp, 20 predicted proteins | sample MGYA00564398_ERZ1292623 | MGnify/ENA primary metagenome ERZ1292623 (study PRJEB36523, sample SAMEA6512633) | groundwater metagenome | collected 2019-01-07 | study: AquaDiva: Metagenomics assemblies of 32 groundwater samples | reverse complement strand
GAAATGAAAAATCCGCCTGATGGGCGGTTCATGCAATGAGGGGCTGAATGTCGGGCGGGAACCATGCTCTTATTGTACTACTCACATTGATTTATGTCAAGTGCCTGTCGTCGACGTGATGGTTGCCCGAAAGGGTGCGGGATCGTGATAGTTGGCACATGATGGCTCTTTGACAGGCGCTACTGGTTCGGCGCGGATCAACCTTTTTATATGCGAACGGTGTTTGCAGACGAGAGGTGTGTATCGGTATACTCTATGGTACGAAACAAGGTCTTTTACATCACCTATTGTAATCCAAGGAGGCGTCTATGAGCGGCACAACGACGCCTCTCGTGGAAGAAATTTCAGACCATCAGGATACCACCGACGTGTGGTTCTGGCAGGTCATGCAGTCGCATTCTCCGGCGCTTACCCAGTGTATGCGAGATATAAAGGCGCATTCGTTGTTCAAGCACGGAGAGGAAGAAGATCGGTTCAGAAAGCTGGAGCGCATTCACGACACTCTGCTGGCATCACCGATGGTTGCATGGGCGCTTGCGCGCAATGCCGCTCTCATACCCGAGCATAACAACCGGGTTCAGTGGCCGTTGCTCCATGACATCGCGGTCATGTTTGCGGACGCTTGCGCCGACGATATGCCCTCACCAGAAGTGTGCCGTGGGTGGCACCAATGGTATGTCGCCGCACACCCCGTCCGCGAGGAAGTGGTCACCCGAAACATGCGCTTTGTCGCGCGCATGGCATATCGGTTCCTGGGCAGAGGCGTGCCGCTTCTTGATCTCATTCAGGAAGGGAGCATGGGGCTCATGCGCGCGGTGGACGGATTTGAGCGGCATCGGGGGTGGACGTTTATGACCTATGCCGCCCATTGGATAAAACAGCGCATGTCGCGTGCGGTAACGGAACAGAGCCGCACCATACGCCTGCCCGTGGCTTTGCGTCAAGATATGCAGAGAGCCATCAGTGCAATCAGCGTGGTGGGTGCTCGCCTGTGTCGGCGGCCGGATCATGAAGACCTGGCAAGGCATCTTGACTGGTCTGTACAAAAAGTAGAGAAAGTGCTCCACATCGCGGCCATGGGCACGCTTCCTTTGGATCATCCCGTTCGTGAGGACGATGACGATACCATCGGCTCGCTGATACCCGATGCGCGCGCGGAGGATCCCGTGCGTGCCGCAATCATGCGCGAAGTGCCGCGGTGGGTGACATTGTTTCTCAACGCTCTTACCCCCCGCCAGCGCTTTGTTCTGGAAAAGCGCGGGTATGTGGGGGAGCAGGAGCATACCCTCCAGGAAATCGCGGAGACGCTCGGTGTTACGCGCGAGCGCGTGAGGCAAATAGAAAAAGCGACCCTTCTCAGGGGGAGAAAGTACTATCACCTGTATGGAGACGGGGACACATCATAAGAGCGAAGGCGCACGAAGCACCTCCGCTCTTTTTTCTTAGGGAGAATTTTCTGCTACTTCTTCACGTCCCAGCCCCTCCAGCACATAGATATTCTTGGCGGTGTATGAGTTGTTATTTTTCGGTTTTACGCCGTCCGTTTTTTTATTTCCCCGTTTCTTTTTTGCCATAATCATTCTGCGCCGTAGACGCGATGAGTTCCGATTTCATGATAAACGATAGTTTTACTATCTTGAAACGAAAAAATAATCCGGTGGCGACGATCGACCGAATACGCGTAGAAGCCGCCCAGCGGTCCGTGAAGTTTGTGCGTCCGCAATTTTAGATCAAAAGGGTCCTTTCGAAAAAGAGCGTCTCCCGCCTCCGCCTTTTTGAGTATGGACGCCGGAAGTTTCTTCGCTGACTTCAAGAATCTTGCGCTCTGGACAATTTTAATCCCATTGTCGTTCTTCATATCGGCGCAGGGCTTCAGTTATAGTTGGTGCGGTGATCGCTTTGCCCTCGCGGAGATCCGATTCGCTTTTTTGCAGGATTCGCTGGAGCCGTTTCTCGGCCATAGTCATTTTGGGAACAGACGCGTTTGGGGTGGCCGGAGACGATGCAATCGGCACTTGTCGCGGCAAAGGCACCCTAATGAGCAGATATTCTTTTGTTTTTTTTACGATGGTGGGAGTCTCCATGTCCGAATTGTATCACGCCATGCGCTACTTTGCAATACGGATTATCTACCGTCATCCGCAAACAGTTCGTAATACCCGATTGCAACGCTCGGGCCGAGCGTCATCCAGAAGATGATCTCCTCTATCGGAAATAAAGCGCTGAAGAGCGTGACGGTGCCGATATAATTTTGCATATCGGTGAAGCTCCACAGTCCGTACTGCACGGCGCGGATTTCCATGACCAGAGCAAAGATGAAAAAGAAAACGAGAAGCGGCGCGAGCTTCCTCAAAAACGCTTTTCGGTTTGAGAGAAAGTAGACAAGTATCGGAATCATACTCAATGCTCCCATTATACCATATGCATAATTGATCCTGCTTGCGGCAGGAAACGTAAAGATGCCAAAAAGGACACATACAAACGCCATAGTGGAAAATACGGCTAATGATACGGCGCCCCGTGTGATGCGGAATTTTCCAATGCGCCCGTCGTCTATAAAATGCTCGTAGAAGACAAGAATGAAAAAGATATGCAGGAAAAACCACAACATTTCCTCCGGCGGAACTCCGAAGATGCGAAATGAGAAACTGGAAGCAAATGGTTCCCATGCATGGTTGTGAAAAAGAAAAATATCAAGGGAAAACGCCAAAAGACCGATGAAGACCGTTCCAAACAGTATCTCGGGGATGTTTTTCTTCCGGCGCGCTATGAGGTAGAGAGAGGGTAAAAGGAACCAACCGACATTGAGGACGAGAGGGGGAGACGATCCCAAAACCACCGGAGGGAGGATAAAAGCAGAATAGATCAGGCAGACTATGAGAAGATCAGACGTTTTTGACTGCATCGTTATGCTTTGATATCCCACCCTCTTTCTTTGAGATCCGCAGTGATCTTCTGCATGATGGCGTCAATTTCAACGTCGGTCAGTGTGCGGTCGGACGACTGGAATATCAGATGAAACGCCAAACTCTTTTCTCCGTCCGCTTTCAGCGCGTCATCCTGGAAATAGTCAAAGAGATCGGTATCTGTCAGGAGCGCTCCGCCTGTGTTTTCAACGACATTGGTGACGTCGTCTGCGCGTATGTCTTCAGATACCACGATTGCGATGTCGCGCGTGATTGCGGGGAATTTTCCGACGGGACGGTACTCGGATTCGGCAGTCGCGCGTTTCGCGATTTCGGCAAACGGAATTGCGGCAAAAAGAATCTGCCCGCGCGCTTTTATCTTTTCGGCCAGAGCCGGATGCAGTTCCCGCAGAGCGCCGATTTTTTTGCCATCATGTATGATGGCCGCCGCGCGGTGCGGATGTGCAAACACATGCGGCGCCTCTTCGGTATACGCCACGTCATGCAATCCCAGACACTCCCACAGCGTGTCCAATACGCCCTTGAGCGCATAAAAATGCTCCACTTTCGCGTCTTTGTGCGCGGAGACGATAACGAGTTTTTTCGCCTCTTCCACGCCACCGTCTTTTCCTCTCCGAAATTCTTTTTGTATGCCGAATATTTTTACCGTATCATGCCCGCGTAGATTTTGTGCCGTCGATAGGACATAGCGGAGCGCTATCATTGGAGTCAGATACGCCATCTGGGGATTTTGCGGATTTTCCAGAGCCACGGCTGTCTGGCGGTCAATGCCGAAAGTGCTGTGTTCTTCCGCAGAAGAAAACTGATACAGTTCTGTCTCTATGAATCCCGCGCCCACGAGAGCATCGCGCACCAATTCCTCCCAGAAGAGAGCAGTATTTTTCTCGCCCGTCGCAAGAACCGTCTCCGGCATAGCGGGGCGTATGTTCTGGTAATCAAACAGGCGCGCGATTTCTTCCACGATGTCCTCTTCAATCTCAATATCGCGGCGTGCGTGGGGCGGCATAATGACAAAATCTTTGCCTTTGGAACGAGCAGTCCACCCGAGGCGCGCAAACGCCGAGCGATAAAAGCCCGTGGATATTTTTTCTCCGATCATGCGTTCAGCATACGCGGGACGGAATAAAATCGCGTGCTGGGTGGCTTTGCGCGGGTAGCGGTCTGCCATGCCGGAGAGTATGGCGCCGCCTGCTACTTTCCGAATCAGCATAGCAAGGCGATCAAGGGCGAACGGCGTCTCATTGGGGTCCAGTCCGTGCTGAAAACGCATGGACGCGTCCGTGCGCAGTGCGAGCGCCTGCGCTGTCCGCCGTATGACCACGGGGTCAAAATTCGCCGATTCCAGGACGATACGCGTGGTATTTTGTGATACGCCGGATTCCCTGCCTCCTTTTATACCCGCAACGGCAATGGGATTTTTCTCATCAGCAATGACAAGGATGTCAGGGTTCAACTCGTATGTTTTATCGTCCAGTCCTGTAATACGCTCCCCTTTCCGCGCCCGTCGTACGCGTATCGTTTTGGGTTTTGGATTTTGGGATTTATTTGTAATTTGTAATTTGTCATTTGTCATTTCCACGTCTTTGATTTTATCAAAATCAAAGACGTGGAGCGGTTGTCCGGTTTCCAGCATCACATAGTTGGCCGCGTCCACGACATTATTGATGGACTGCAAGCCGCATGCTGACAGGCGTGCGCGCATCCACGCAGGCGACGGCCCGATTTTTACGCCATCCATCACGCGCGCGGAATATCGCGAGCAATCTTTGGCATCCTCAACAGTAATGCGCAAAAAGTTTTTCGTTTGTAATTTGGTATTTGGGATTTGTTTGTGATTTGGAATTTGTATTTTGGATTTTTTGAGAGATGCGATTTCCCGTGCCATGCCAATGTGTCCTGATGCATCCGCCATGCGGTTGGGCAGTATCTTGATGTCCAGCACATGGTCATCCCCTGCTTTTTCCAGTCCCTCCACCTCAAACACGCGCATAGTCAAAAACTTTGCAAGCGCCTCGGGCGATTCTTTGAACGGCACCAGCTCTTTAAGCCATTGATAACTGAACTTCATATCAAAATTGTTTTAAAAATCGCAGATCGCCCGAGCGGAACAGGCGGATGTCGGGAATTTTATATTTCATCAATGCAAGGCGATCAATCCCTACGCCAAAAGCAAACCCTGCTATATTTTTCGGATTCCACCCTGCGGCTTTGAATACGCGGGGATGCACCATGCCGGCTCCCATCAGTTCCAGCCACCCCGACTGTTTGCAGATGGAGCATCCTTTTTGGCGACAATAGGTGCAGGAGATATCTACTTCAAATGACGGCTCGGTAAAGGGGAAATACGACGGGCGCAGGCGGATCTCAATTTGTGTATGAAACAGTCGCGAGAGAAACATCTGAATCACTGCCTTGAAATTGGCCACAGAGACATTGGTATCCGCCATCAACCCCTCCACCTGCATGAACTGTACGTCATGCGACGCATCGGTCGCTTCATATCTATACACCCTGCCGGGGACGATGATGCGAATCGGCGGCTGGTGTGTCTCCATATATCGTATCTGCACAGGGCTCGTATGAGTCCGCAATAGAAGCTTTCGGCTTTTGGGATTTGACTTTTGGGATTTATTTGGAATTTGTAGTTTGTGATTTGTAATTTCCTTTTGGCTACTTTGTAGCCAAAAGGTGTCCCACATATCCCGCGCCGGATGATCGGCCGGAATGTTGAGCGCATCAAAATTATAATGCTCGGTCTCGGCTTCCGGGCCTTCGGCCACGGCAAACCCCATGGATGAAAAAATCGCGACGATATCGCGCGTAATTTTCGTCAGCGGATGCAGGTGTCCGCGCAGGGGTTTAACCCCTGGGCGCGTCACATCCAGCCATTCCTTTTTCAGGATGGATTCGTGTTCCGTCCGTTCCAGCACTGATTTTTTTTCAGCAAGCGCTTGCTCAATCTCGCGGCGCAGAGCGTTTGCCTTTTCTCCTGCCTCCCTCCGCTCATCCGGCGGCAGATTTTTCAATGCGTCAAAAACCGCGGCGAGCGCTCCCTTGCGTCCCAGGTATGCGATGCGTACTGATTCAAGTGTCTGAAGGGATACGATGCCCGCCGTGGCTTCCTGAAAGGAGGTTTGTATCGCGCTAAGATCATGCATCATAGCCCCATTCTACGCTAAACCGCCCCCTGCGCGCGATATTGACATCTGATCTATAAAGAGGTATAATAGATGCACAGTACTTTTCAGCCGGATGTACCGGCAATCAAGGGCAATTAAAGCCAGAAAGGGGTTTGCCATGTTGACATTAAGCGGTGTTTCCATTGAGGCGGCGGGGTTTGAGGTGGGCCAGACGCGGATGGGACGGACGTGGGGTTGGCAGGAGTTCCATGCCCGCAACAGCAGGCCGACCATGCTTGACCTGCACGTCTCGGTAGACGTGCAAGGTGAAGATGTCATCCCGTTCATGGTGTTTGGTGGTGAGGTGGAGCCGCTCCGCGGTTACACGACTTTGTCGGTGCCGGTGCGGTGGGAGAAAGGTATTCCCATCACGCGACGGACTGGCATAGACAATACTGATGTCCATTTTCTTGGCTATGACGGCCGGGATCTGGATATTCAGGTGGGTGTTATCACCCGCCGCGGCCTCTTCTTTGTGACCGCGCAACAGGTCGCGAAAGGACGGATTGTTCGCGGGCGACAGGGGTACGAGTACATACCCACAGACCCCATTCACGCCTATCCTGGTTTTCGTTACGACCAGATATGGCCGAAAATGGGAGAGGCGGTTGAGCAGGTCGCGCGCCAGTTCGGCACGTCCCGCCAGTGCTGGAGCGTCCTCCGGCTCGCGGAAGTGAGGCGTGCGGTGTGGCAGCCGACGTATCTGCCCGAGCGTGAGGGATGGCTTCGCGGAGCGCCATTCTTCTACAACATGATCAGCGGGACTGGTCATATTGGGGAGCTCCGGACGATGACGGTGGATGCCACACGCCAGCAGGTGGAGAGCGTCGACATCGGCAGGAAGTGCTTCGTACACTTCAGCAAGGTGCCGGACCGTCTGGTGCCCGTGCTGGAGCCGATGAAGACGGTGTACTTTCAACTGGGACCCCAGAAGGATGGCGACCGCCTGCCGCAGGTGGCGGCTGTAGAAGTCTCTGCGGCCTCATAGACGCAAGAAACGATCTTTAACGGAAAGAGGATACAAAGAGCCCGGGATTGAAGCACCAGCTTCTCCCGGGCATTTACTTTTGCTCGCGTGATGGCACGAGCGAGGATTTTTTGATAAGGTGAAACCATGAACAAGGATCTCTTTTCAGCGTGGCAGACATATGTGCCGGACCTTGGCAATATCTTGCAGAAGATGGAGGAGAAGACGACCATTGCCGTGGGAGTCGCTCCGTTTCCGCGCATCATGCCATCACTTTTTCTTGACCACTACGCGATCTACTGTGTGAAAGATGCCGTGGATATTGATCTCCTGCGGCGCTATACGACGATTTTTTGCTTGGAAGAAAAACATCCGAAGATCGCGGAAAAAGTTCATTCGACAGGATATTTACTGCGCAACTGGGCATTTCAGGCGTTTTTAAAGTCGCGCCGTCATCCGTATCGGCTGATGTTTTATCAGACCACGCCAAAAATCGTGCAAGCCCTGGAAGAACAGAATATCGCATGGATCGGCAACCGGCCGGAAAGTTTTTCCGGCGTCATTCTCAAGGGTGATTTTCGTGACCTGGTGAAACAGCGCGGCCTTCCCTCCGTCCCCGACTGGCGCCTGTCCCGTGAAGAATTTCTCGGCACGACATTTGCTGGCGCATGGGCGCATTGGGACAGGACGTTTGTGGTACAGCGTGCCGACTTTGATGTTGCCGGAGAACTCGGCACGTTTTTTATCCGCAACGAGTCCGATTGGCAGGCCATGATCGCCATTCTCTCCAAGGATGAGCGATATCATTTTGTGACCGTCTCTCCGTTTATTGAGGGATATTCCCTTTCCATGCTGGGGTGCGTGACCGCGCAAGGGGTGCTGACAAGCACGCTCCAGCTCCAGCTCATTGACGTGCCGGAGTCACTGCATGGCCAGATGCCGACGGGCGTGTTTCTCGGACACGATTGGGCATTTCGTTTGTGGCCGGATGTGGTACAGCACGCGGCACAGCGCGTGGTGGAGTCCATCGGCGCATATCTCGGTGAGCGCGGCTTCAAGGGAATTTTCGGGATTGATTTTCTCTATGACACGAAAACGGAGGAAGTATTTCCCATAGAATGCAATCCACGATTTACCGGAGCCCTGCCGGTCTACTCGCTCATGGTGGCGCATCAGCGGGTGCCGACGATAGAATTTTTTCATATCCTTTCGCATCTCAATATCGGCGCCGACTTTGACTTTTCTGCCGTCAACGAGGCATTCAAAAAACGCCTGCCATTAGCGCACATATCGCTTACGCCAAAGGGCGTTTTTGAAATGAAAATACCGCTTGCCGCGGGCATTTATTCCTACGACCGAAACGCGCGTACACTGCGTTTTGAACGTCCAGGCGCTTTTTATCACGATTTCAAAAATGCGAACGAGTTTATGATGATTGATTCCCTGCCTCGTCTCGGCGGGCGCGTGATTCAAAACGTGCCGCGTCTCTGCAAGCTCATTTTCCCGCGCGGCATTGCACGCTCGTCGTTTGAAGTGGAACCGGATGTCGGAGAGATGATCACAACATTATCCGCCGGTCTCCGGGAAAATCAGGCCGTACCGGCAGTATCGGAGAGTGATGCCAAGACGAGCGATGAGTTTTGACGCATGTTTTTCGGTCATTGACTTTTGTAAGAAATATGGGTACGAATAAAGCTCTGAAAAAAGGCAGAAGATCTTCCACGAAGGAGGCAGTGATGCACAAGGTTCCCATGATCAGAATATTTGGATATGGCTCTTTATTGAATGGGGACAACATCAAGGAACGCCTCGGCAGTCACAAATTCATCACGCATTGGGGCATACTTACCGGTTATCAACGCACGTTCAGTAAATGGGGGCGCTGGCATGTGTATGTACCTCACGCTTCGCCGCATGATGGGCCGTGTCGTGGTAGAAGGCAAGCTGATAGACGTGGACCCTATTGGCTTTGCCGTCCTGACACGGTATGAGTCCGGTTATGAATTAGTGGATGTGACAATGCTCATGCTGGACTACCCGTCAGATGCGCCGCGGGTCTATTGCTATATCGGCGAGGAACTAAAAGAGATTCCGCCGGAGATGGCGAAGATCAGACGCAGTTATCTCACTACCTGTCTCGGCGGCGTACCTCCGGAAAAACATGAGCAGTGGATAAAGGAGACACACATCCCAGAAGGTGTTGCCATCGCCGAAGAGGACTAACGTACCGATACCGCAGGGTATCGGTTTTTCTTTTGGAGAAAATAAAAAGCGCCTTTGGGGGCGCTGTGGTTGCTAAGGTACGATTTCCGGAAACCGGCCAAGAAATTTATACGCGGGACTCTGTCTGAATGAGAGAGTCGTTTTTCTGGTGAAAAACAATCTCTCAAGGACAAAAATAATTTCCTGGAGCGTTTCAGCGGGAGGCGGTGCAGGTCCCGGCCAACGGGATCTGATGCCGCGTAGCAGTTCGTAGGATGTTCCGCACCAATCGTCGGCCGTGAAATTTATCATGGAGGCAAATGCTTCGGCAATCCATTTCCGTTGGTCCATATCGGTTACGTCATATGGGTTCTTGCTGAAAAATCTCCATGCATTATCACGCATGTTCGCGGTTGGGAGAATCGGTGCAGGCCGCGGGATAGCACGATGCACCCTTTCATATATAATAGGTCGAGATGTGCTTGGCGGAACCGTGGCTTCACGAGGAAGACACGTAATGGATTCCATCTTCGTCCGGGGTATCTGATCAAGAAACTGCGTGACATCGGCGCGTATGAGTGAACAGGACTCCTCGTCCGCCTGAAAACTTTGCGGAACATAGTCCAGGCCGATGAAGTGCATGGTGTGCCGTTTCTTTGTTTCTCTCACAAAATCCGCAAAATTCAATCCGCTGTCCGCTTTCCTAGCCGTGCGTCCGCTGTCCTGCGTGGCGAGGGCAATGATCTTTATGCGGCGATTGCGCAGAAATTCTTTGGCGATTTCGGTTATGGCTTCATCTGCCGCATCTGGCCTGTGTTCAACGACTTCAACCAGGTATCGTAGCGGAGCTAATTCTTGTACCACTCCGGCGAGGTAATCGGCCTCTCGTCCGGAATCAAACTCCGTGGCCGAGAACGCGGTGATGCGCCACTGTATCCGACAACGTGGAAACTTTTGGATAACAGCCCGTTCTATTCCGTAGGTATTCGCTCGGAGAATATCCAGTGAGGTATGGTGTCGCAACGCGGGATCCTCTCTGACGATTCTGTTCAAATTTTCAAAGTCCGCAAGGATCATACCCATCTGTGCTGACGGCATGAGTCACCTCCGTGATAGGGTTTTGCTTTTGATAGAAATCTATTGTGTACCGGTTTTCAAAAAAAAGCAAGACCCCCTCGGTCTTTGGCGTAGGTATGCCGATGGTGCCGCATCAGATATGTTTCTTGCCCGAGGGCGCAGAGTGTGCTAGGTTGTCAACGAAACATATGAAAACTCTTTCCAAAAATTTCATGTGGGTGCTGGTCATTTTGATGGCGCTTTCCGTGCTGTATTCGTCCGTCGCAGGACTGCTCTCTCCCCAGCAGGAGATTTCGCTCTCCGAGGTTGTCCAGCGCATCAACAAGGGTGAGGTTGCGGAAATCTCGGTGACCGATACAACGCTGGAGGTGAAACAGAAAAATGGCGAGACCGTCGTAGCCCAAAAAGAACCTGAAGCGGGCCTCACCGAAACCCTGCGCAATTTCGGCGTGGAACACGCCAAATTGCAGGAAGTAAATATCACGGTTACGACTCGAGGCGGGTTTCATTTTCTCCTTGCGGTCATCCTGCCGATCATGGGGCCGGTTCTTCTCATTGCGTTTTTCATCTGGTTTACCGCGCGGCAAGTCCAGCGCGGCTCCATGCAGGCGTTTTCCTTTGGCCAGTCGCGGGCGCGCCTCATCAGCCCCGAGGGAGAGCGCGAGCAGATTACGTTCAAGGATGTCGCGGGCGTGAAAGAAGCCAAAGAGGAACTGAAAGAGGTCGTTGATTTTCTCAAAAATCCGAAAAAATATATGGACATCGGGGCCAAGATTCCCAAAGGCGTACTGCTGATGGGGCCGCCGGGTGTGGGCAAGACGCATCTGGCGCGCGCGGTGGCCGGAGAATCGGGCGTACCGTTTTTTTACATGTCCGCGTCGGAGTTTATTGAAATGTTCGTCGGTGTGGGTGCAAGCCGCGTGCGCGATTTATTCCGCGTGGCAAAAAAAGTGGCGCCTGCGATCGTCTATGTGGACGAATTGGATGCGGTGGGCAGGATACGCGGAGCCGGTATCGGCGGCGGGCACGACGAGCGCGAGCAGACGCTCAACCAACTGCTCGTGGAAATGGACGGCATTGAAACCAACGACCGCATCATCATACTTTCCAGCACCAACCGGCCTGATGTGCTGGATCCCGCACTTCTGCGGCCGGGCAGGTTTGACCGCCGCGTGGTGCTGGATCTTCCCGATGTCAACGACCGCGAAGAGATATTGAAAATCCACGCGCACAACAAACCGCTCGCCGAAGACGTGAGAGTGCGCGTCATTGCCGAGCGCACGCCCGGCTTTTCCGGCGCGGATCTTGCCAATCTCGTCAATGAGGCCGCTATACTCGCAGCACGTGGGGACAAGAAACAAGTAGTCCAACTTGACCTCATCAATTCCATTGAAAAAGTTCTTCTGGGGCCGGAGCGCAAGAGCCATCTCCTGTCTCCGCAGGAAAAAAAGATTTCGGCATACCACGAGGCGGGACACGCGCTGGTCGCCGCATCGCTCAAACATGCTGATCCGGTGCATAAGGTATCCATTGTCTCCCGTGGCAGAGCCGCCGGATACACGCTCAAACTGCCGCTTGAAGACAGGCATCTCTATTCCCGCGCCCATTTCATTGATGAACTCGCGTCCGCCCTCGGCGGCTATGTTGCGGAACAGTTCGTGTTCGGCGACATCACCACCGGCCCGCACGACGATCTGAAAAAGGCCACGGATGTTGCACGCAGTTTGGTGATGCGCTTTGGCATGTCCGAGGCCGTGGGGCCGGTAGCACTCGGCGAGAGCGAGAGCATGGTTTTTCTCGGGCGGGAAATGACGACAGAAAGGAATTATTCGGAGCAGACCGCGGAACTGATTGACCGCGAAATCAAGCGCCTCATGGATGACGCGCGGAAAACCGCGGCGGACATCGTCAAGCGTCGTCGTGACAAACTGGATGCCATCGCCGCCGTACTCATGGAAAAAGAAACAATTGAGCACGAAGAATTTGACACCATCGTCAAAGAAAACGGCGAAAAAGAGAGATCATCTTGACTTTAATCGTGCATGTCGTAGCATTTCCGCATATGCGCAAGACTGACAAAAAGGATATGGTGGCTGCTGATACCGTGACGACGCGGTATGGTACGCATCGGGTTGTTTTTAAACGTGATGTGCGCGGTTTCGTCGTCGTTGCGCCGGATCTTTCGGGCGTTGTGACGTGGGGAAAAACTATCACGCACGCAAAAGAGATGGCGCGCGAGGCGATTGAGTTGTGTATAGAATGTCTGGTTGAAGAACGCCAAACGCATACATCACGGCGTACATCTCCTGCAAGCAGCCATCGTCGTATTGCCGTTCCGGCATGAGCATTATACCGGTCTTTACCCCAAGAGAAATGGTCGCACTCCTGCTCAAGGCAGGATTTCATATTCTCCGGCAGAAAGGGAGCCATATCCGTTTCCAGCATCCCGCAACCGGACGCGCTACCACGGTTGCTATGCACGCAAGGACGCTTTCCCGCGATCTTGCGGCAACGATTTTAAAACAAGCGGGAATATCAGCAAGCGATCTTTTGCGTTTGTTGAAGAGATAAAATCGCAGAGGGCGTGTAGCTCAGTTGGTTAGAGCACGGCTCTTATAAAGCCGGGGTCCTTGGTTCAAATCCAAGCACGCCCATCATTCCACGTTCTCTTACAGACTACACGGTTACGGGAGGATATGCGGTGATATACTATGTATGCATGAAATGCGGGAAGATGATGTTTACGATTTTTACCGAAGAGGAGGAGCGCGTCATGAGAACGCTATGCGAAGCGTGCGGGAATGAAAGGGCGTCTGATCGTCTGGCACGGGAAGTCGTACTGTACCCAGCATTGCTGAACGCTCCGCCGGATGCGGATGTCCCGGATTGACGGGAGGGGTGGGATGTGCGATAACACAGGATATTGAGCACCTCTACAATAGGAGAAAAAATGGCATATTCCCTCCAGCCCGGTAGCGAGCCAGGCGATGTACATGATGTGCTTTCACGCCTTGACCTGGCGGAACTTGCCTGTAAAGAGGGCAGGGTCCAGAATGCCCGACAGATCGTAAACGAGGCACGCGATCAAATCACCAATTCGATGGATCTCATGCGCCGTCCTGTGATGTGGCAACGCCTTGGCGAGGTTCTTAGCCAGGTGATTACGCTAGAGAGATCTCTGGATTAGGGCAGGCAGTGCCGTTCCGACACACGTTGGAGCGGCTTTTATTTATTGTCACCTTCGGATCTGTGTCGTATGATGCACATATCCCCGTACCTTGAAAAACATTTCGCAATACCACCGTTATTATGTGTGAAAAAAGGAGTATCTGTGGAGAGGGAAGACGCGATTGGGCCATATCTTGCTGAAATACGACGCTACCCGACTATGACGTATGAAAGAATTTGCGAACTCGGGAAAATAATAGAAGATGCCCGGAAACACGGAGATGAAGAGGTCATCAGAGTGGCCAGGCATGAAATAGCGGAAGGTAACCTTGCCCTTGTGGTCAGTATCGCCAAAAAATATCGGGGACGGGGCCTAGAGTTTACCGACCTTATTTCTGAAGGAAACGCGGGTTTGATGCGGGCAATTGATGGCTATGAATATCGTCGTGGATATAGATTCTCCACATTCGCCACCTGGTGGATACGTCATCGCATCACCCGTGCGATTGCCGACATGAAAGCGACGATCCGCCTGCCTGTACAGCTCCAAAGACATGTAGCGGAGCTTTTGCATGCCGAGCAGGTATTGGTGCAAGAGTGTGGCCATGCGCCATCAAACTATGACTTGGGCAAGAAACTCGGATGGACCCCAGAGCGGGTGGTGAGGGTGCGGCGGGCGGCGCGGATGTATGCCTTTTCGCTCACGAAAGCAGGCGATAACGGCACTGGAGCCGAGTCGCCGGTGGAGGACACATCAGCCGATCCTGTTGCGGAGACGCTGAAAAATGAAGACGTGCGCTTTGTTCGGCAAGAAATTCTGCCAGCGATGAGCGACAAGGCGCGCGCAGTGCTTGAGGTGCGCTGGGGTGTTGGCGGGGGTCTGCCCCACTCTCTACAAGAAACGGTAGCAGTTCTCCGCGCGGACCCGTCGCATTCGGGCACGCCGCTTTCAGAGGAAAGTGTATGGCGCGCGGAAGTGCATGCACTGCTGGAGGCGACCCGTATTGCCACACGCAAGCGCGGTACAGCATCTCCGGCGCTCCCGTCCCAGCCCGGTATTTCTTTTCTCCCACACGGTTGGAAAGGAAGTCCGGTCAAAAAAAGGACCTCTCCCAAAGAGCGCGTTGAGGATGCGCTGACGCGGTATCGCAACGGCGATCCGGTGATGCGCGGCGTGATAAAACTGCTTGGTTTTACCACAAAACAACTACGGATTATATGCCGGGATGACGCGAATGAAGAGGCGTTTGCAGAGGCATGGGATGAGGCGATGTCTTTGGTCGTCGGACGGTATGGTGTCGGGCGGGATGCGCTGGTTTCGGATGAATGGAGTAGACACAACCCTGCGCGCCAGGCGCTGATTGTCATCCTGCACGCGGTGCTTGGATATCCGCTTTCCAGGATCGCATTGATCTTTGGGAGCGGAAAAGCGCTTTACCTTGTACGAAAATATTGGGAGGATTATTGCGAGGGCATAGGTGAAAGCCCAAAAGTAAAAACAAAGTAAACGGCGTCATCTCGCATGAGAGGGCGCCGTTTCACACATCTATTCCATATGAAGCGTACGCTCCATGTGCTGGAGTTCTTTTTGAAGAGCGGGGAATTGCGAGAGATCAGGGCTTTGTTTGACCAAAGCAATGGCTTCTTCGCGGACGCTACGGACGAGCACGGGATCCGGGATGCCTTTGAGCACCAAGTCGCCGATGCCCGACTGTACGACGCCAAGCATACTGCCCGGACCCCGCAGTCCCAGATCTTTTTCTGCAAGCTCAAACCCGTTTTTTGCGTCCACGACTGCTTGCAACCGTCTTGTTCCCATGCCTTCTTCTGTGGAAAAAAGAAAACAGTACGACTGCTCCTCTCCCCTGCCTACCCTCCCGCGGAACTGGTGTATCTGTGCCAGTCCAAACCGTTCCGCGCCTTCAATCACCATGATCGTGGCGTTGGGTACATCCACGCCGACCTCAATGACAGACGTGGAAACTAGAACGTCATATTTTCCTGCGCGGAATCTTTCCATGGTCTCTGTTTTTTCTTTGGGCTTCATTTTGCCGTGGAGCATGGCAATGCGCAGATCCGGAAAGACATCCTCTGAAAGTTTTTTGAATTCTTCGGTTACGGCTTTTACATCCGTGAGGAGCAACTGCTGTTGATACGCTTTTGAGCGCGGACTTTTTGTTTTGGTCTTATCGTCCGGCTCTATGCGCGGACATACGACAAACGCCTGCCTTCCTTTTTTTATTTCTTGGCGGATAAAACGATTCGCGGTTGTACGTCCTGCGGGCGGCACTATGCGCGTGATGACTGACTTGCGGGATTTTGGCATCTCATCAAGTAGGGAGAGATCAAGATCGCCGTAGATGGTGAGCGCTAGCGTGCGCGGGATGGGAGTGGCGGTCATGGATAAAAAATGAGGGCGTGTAATACCCGCATGATTGGCCAGCGTAGCGCGCTGGTTGACTCCAAAGCGGTGCTGTTCATCCACCACGACCAAGCCGATTCTTTCAAGACGCATGTTTTTTTGAATCAGGGCATGGGTACCCACGGATATGTCTGCCGACGGCATCGGAGATTTTTTCTTTGCTCCCCCGCCGAGGTGCAGAGCAATGGTCACATTGAACGGCATGAGGATATTGTTGAGCGTGTCGTGGTGCTGGCGCGCAAGGATTTCTGTCGGTGCCATGAATGCGACACGGTACCCCGCGCGGACGGCAAGCAGTGCCGCAATGCCTGCGACCACGGTCTTGCCCGAGCCCACGTCCCCTTCCAGGAGCCGATGCATGGGGTTGCCGCGTTCCATGTCTTTGGCAATTTCCCACACAGAACGGCGCTGGGCATCGGTCAGGGGAAACGGCAGGGATGAAGTGACTTCCTTGATCAGCGCGATATTTGCGGGGATGGAGGGCGCGGTCGCCTGCCGTATGCGCGACCGCTCGCGCAAAGAGCGCAATTGAAACAAAAGCAGGTCTTGGAAAATAAAGCGGTGTTCTGCGCGGCGCGCCTGCTCGCGGGTATCGGGAAAATGCATGGCGCGGATGGCATCGGCCACAGGAACGAGTCCGTGGCGCTGGCGCGTCTCGTCGGGCAGAGGATCGGTCATGCGTTCACGGAGGTGGAGAAATTGCTTGATAAGAAAACGCAACCACCGCGACGTGATGCCTTCGGTTTCAGGGTACACGGGGACGAGAGCGCCGGTATGCGTCTCATCCGTTCCCGCGCGCTCGTGCGCAGGATTTTGGAGATATATTCCTTTTGGCCCCTGCGCTGTTTTTCCGGAGAGCCGCACGGCTGTCCCTTCTTTGATGGCGCGTGCAAGAAACGGCTGGTTAAACCACACGACGCGAATGCGCCCGGTCCCATCCTCCACCGATGCCTCCAGGATGTGCATATGCCGCCGTGCCGTACGCCCTTGGGTCACGAGCCGAACGACTCCCTCAATCGTCGCGGTCTCACCCAGAACGAGATCGGCAATATGTTTGCGCGCGGAAAAATCGTCATAACGCGCGGGAAAATAGAGGAGCAGATCGCCAAGCGTCTCAATACCGAGGCGTTTCAGGGCGGGAACAATCCGCCGGTGAATCCGGGGAACGGATGCGATGGGAGTGGCCGGAGAAATCATATCCGTATGCTATGCGCATGGGTGCCAATTGAAAAGCCCTCCGGCGTGCGCCGTAGGGCTTTTCAGGAGATACTGCTGTAATTATACGCTTTTGAATTCGTATGTCGCAAGCGGAGGAGGGAGGGTTTGGGGAGGAATCCTCCGCTTGCTCCGCTGATTTGTTTTGGTGAACTTCGGGCGGGCTTTTCTAATTATTCCCTCTAATCTTTACTGCTTCCTCAACGGCGTCTGAAATGTATTGTGAAATCCAATCGTATCTTTCTTTGCTATTGCTTCCTTGGGGATTGTAACATTTCACTATCGCAGATAGTTTTTTACCATTATCGCCAAAAGTTATAAAATCAAACGGATTGCCTCCTCGTTCTGTAATATATTGCTCATGGTTTCTCAAACCATGTATGTATATTCCAACAACGCCCATACCAGCATTCCATGATTCTACAATCTCGTGATTTATCCATTTTCTATTTGCCGTTTCTTTTCCAACAAGAACAACTGTACATGAACGATATTTCATTTGTTCTTTTATCCATCTTTTGATCGCTTCATCACCAGTTTTTGCAATAGTTTCCCAATCATTATCGGGAGCTGGCCTATTTCCTTCAATAGCACCTATATTACGGACTTGGGAAACACGCCAGCAGTCTGGTTTATAATGGAAACTATAGAAAACTTGTCTTTTTGTTGCCATAATTTTATTTCAACTGATACATTATAAAAAACGCTACACTAATCAAAGGAAGATAGAAAACTAAAAGAGTATAAGAAAACATTGAATATATCAAGGTATTTTTCTTAAACTCCTGATACTCACCTATATCCATAGAAAAATCTATATCTTCCTCTTTTAGTTTTCTAACATGATTATACAAATCTCTGTATGAACGCTCTTGCGAAAGAAAATATCCGTCCAAAATCCAAAAAATAAAGACGGCAAGAATTAGAAAATAAAAAATATAATCAGGACTATTGTTTTTTGAAAACAAAGCAAGCAACGCACCTATCAAGGTAATAGTCCAACCCCTTAGAAAAAACAAATTGCCAGCCATTCGGCTGATAATTCCTTGTATAAATTCAAGATGTTTTCGTTTATTTTCCATAAATTGTTCGCTTAATATCAACTGGGGATAACTTGGCTTTGATTTTCTACTTTTGTTCTATTATAATTGATGTGTGGTAAACAAGTCAAGTATCTTATGTTAACAAAGCGTCAAAAAGAAGTCCTCGACTTCGTAGAAAGTTATTCTCAAGAAAAAGGATACCCTCCTTCTTTTGAGGAAATTAGAAAGCGACTTAAACTCGCTTCTGTTTCAACTATTCATTTTCATATCTCAAAACTCAAAGAAGGTGGTTATTTAGGAAAAACAGAAAATAAGGCTCGCGCCATTAGCGTTGAGTCTAAGGAGCCAATGGTGAGAATTCCTTTACTCGGTATGATCGCCGCCGGTGAACCAATAGAAGCAATTCAGCAAAATGAATTTATAGCAATAGCGAAAACTAAGCTCCCGCCAAATAGTGAAGTTTATGCGTTACGAGTAGTGGGCAACAGTATGATTGATGAGAATATAAACGACGGAGATATTATTTTAGTAAAACAACAGGAAACAGCAGAAAACGGACAAAAAGTAGTAGCACTTATTGATAATCATGAAGCGACACTCAAAAAATACTATCGCGAGCGAGGACATATCCGTTTACAACCGGCCAACAAAACCATGGAGCCGATAATTCTTGATAAAGGTACGCAGGTAGCCATACAAGGAATTGTTTTGGATGTAATTAGGACTGAAAATCCAGAAATCAAAACAAGGCAAAAATTGGTGGATGTGGATACAAAAAAGAACGAAACACAAGCATCACTACTTCCACAAAAAAAGATCAAAATTACATACAAACCAACAAAAGATGCCGATGTGGTTCTTTTTCAAGGTGATCGTCTTGATCTTATGAGACAACTTCCCGATAAGTCCGTCAAACTGGTCGTAACCTCACCACCTTACAATATCGGCAAGGAATATGAGAAGCGGAGAGATTTGGATAGTTATCTTACTGATCAAGAAGAAACGATCAAAGAAGCAGTCCGTATCTTGTCCGATGATGGCAGTATTTGTTGGCAAGTCGGAAATCATATTGGTAAAGATGGCGAAGTATTCCCACTTGATGCTCTTATTTATACTATCGGAAAGAAATATGGGTTGAAATTACGCAACCGGATTATTTGGCATTTCGGCCACGGATTGCATTGCACAAAAAGATTTTCGGGACGGCATGAAACGATTGTCTGGTTCACAAAATCAGACGACTACACTTTCAATCTTGACCCGATTCGTGTACCACAAAAGTATCCGGGCAAAAAGAACTTCAAGAAGAACGAAAAATATGGAACGCTTTCAGGTAATCCACTCGGCAAAAATCCTTCCGATATTTGGGAAATTCCTAATGTAAAAAATAATCATCCGGAAAAAACAGACCACCCCTGCCAGTTTCCGATTGAGCTTATCGAGCGACTTGTTTTATCTATGACAAACCCAGGCGATACTGTGTTGGATCCATATCTAGGTGTTGGAAGTTCCATTTGCGCGGCGGTTATCCATAATCGCAAAGGTTACGGTTCAGATATTATGAAAGAGTATTTGGATATTGCAGAGAAAAGAGTAGAAGCCGCCGCAAACGGCACACTCAATCGCCGTATGATGGGAACTCCTGTTTACCAACCCACAGAGAGTGTAAAACTAGCAGAATTGCCAGAGGAATTTAAAAAGGCTAGAGAAAATCTATTTGGGTCCCGGTTTTGATCCGTGGTACTTTCGCAACTTGAATGAAGTGAGAGCACCTTTTCTGTCGTTTTTAAAAAGTTCTTTGAGATTAACTGTCTTTTCTTTTTCTTGATCAGTCAATCCAATTCCAATTACGAAAACAGGAATATCAATACTGCTCTCGCCTCTGTTGTTAAAATCAACAAGGAGCTGATCAAAAGAAGAAACGCCAGTGGACATTTGTTTTACTAATTCCGCAGCGGGAACGACTTCAATACCACACTTGATGTAACCAAGATTTTTGAAGATGATCATTTTAGAAAATATGTCGTAACCCATAAACGCATATTTCCCAAATTGGATTT
>ERZ1292623.1050-Hain-H51-01um-R1-1050-length-27529-cov-7_pt1 | contig 20279 bp, 22 predicted proteins | sample MGYA00564398_ERZ1292623 | MGnify/ENA primary metagenome ERZ1292623 (study PRJEB36523, sample SAMEA6512633) | groundwater metagenome | collected 2019-01-07 | study: AquaDiva: Metagenomics assemblies of 32 groundwater samples | reverse complement strand
CCCAGCGGAGGCGGTGCCCCTGTCCCCAGCGGAGGCGGTGCCCCTGTCCCCAGCGGAGGCGGTGCCCCCGTCCCCAGCGGAGGCGGTGCCCCCGTACCCAGCGGAGGCGGTGCCGTAGATCACCTTGCGGCCCAACCGCTTCGATGCGATCTCCGCTGCGGCTTCGCGGACGGAACCCACGAACAGGATCACACACTCGCGCGTCTTGGACTTGCCACCGAGGTCGCGCGTATCCTTCGCGTCCGGCGCGATGACGAGGCCGATCGCCCCTTCCTCGGCATGGTAGGAGCACGTCGAGACGTCGCCCTCGCCGTCAGGCCAGAAGTGCAGCCCGCCGCCGCATTGATCGTCGGGTCGCCAGTCCGGGGCTGTTACGGTAGCGCCGACGGCCAGCGGCCACACGAACCCGCCGTGCGTTTTTCCGCCGGCACGGACGATTTTGAGGCCGATGGGTTGATCGGCGGGAGCGGACTTCTTCTTAGCCATGGGGTTCCTTTGTTCTTTTGCTGGGTAACGGGTAGGCGGCCTAATCCGGGAGCTTCCGCGCGTTCTGCGCCGCGACGACGTCGCCGGGCGCGCGGACGAGGCGCATCTTGTTTCGCCACCAGATAGCCACAGGCTTCGCGCCGACGTCCTCCTTCGCCGTCCGGGCTTGGTGGTTCTTCCACGACAGCGCGTCGCCGCCGAGCATCGAGCCCTCCGGGTACGACTCGACGACGCCACCCTCGCGGAGCGTCACCCGCTCGCGCGGGTCGCCGTCGGGCTTGGCGACGAACTGCAGGTCGCGGACGACGCGCCAGCGCACGGGCTACGCCGCTTCGCCGTCCCGAGCCAAGTCCAACGCCCGCGTGACCACCCGGTCGTCGATCACGAACTGCCCGTCCGGGCCGAACCCGACGCCGTCCTCGGCGTACAGGTTCCCGCACGCCTCGATCAACGCCGCCCACGACGGGTCGAACCCGCCGGCCGCGCACCCGGCACGGTAGCCGGCGAGCGTCCCGTCGATCGTGAACCCGTCCTCGGCGACCACCGCGATCGTCTGCGCGACGTCGTTGCTCGTGACGTACACCGCCGGGTCGTCCGACGCCGTGTCGCGCACGCAGAGCATTTCACCCCCGATCCCGCTCGGGTCGGGCGTGACGGTCTGGACGACGCCGACGACGTCACGCCGGGAACCGCCGGGGACGACCATCGAGGCGACGACGACCAGCCCGGCACCGGACGGCCCGGAGCCGGTCCAGCCGCGACCGATCGCGCTCTTGCGCCCCTGCCCGCCGGACGCGCCGGGGACGCCGGAGAACAACGAACCCTGCGCGTCCACCACTTCGACGTCGACCTCGGCGTCGAGGTTCCGCATCAGGCGGGCGGCGTCGACCAAGTCCATGCCCCGAATCCGATGGCGGACGGTCATCGTCACGAGCGGGCCGGCGACCCGGAGCGTCACGCCCCGGACCTCGGACTTCCGCGCGTTCACGACGACCTTGCCGTTCGCGTCGGCGATGCTGATCCAGCGGTCGCCCCGGTCGATCGCGTGGGCGAGCCGAGCGCGCGTCTGCGAGCCTGCCGCGCTGGCGGCGAGGGAGGCGGCACCGGGAACGACCGCGTCGAGCCGGCCCATGTCGGCGGGGTCGTTCGGGTCGAGCATGTGCGAAATATCGGCGTCAAACAAGAGGTCGTCAACGCCGGAGCCGTCGGGGTCGCGGCGCACGCCGATCTTTTGGAGGGAGCCGCGGGCTTGTGCCGGGCTGGTCGAGAGATCAATGATCACGGGCGCTCCGTTGGGGTGCCGGCCGGGGTAACGGGCGGCGAGGGGTCGGGAACGGGTCACATCGGAATCCCGTCGCCGTCGGTCGGCACGTCGTCGCGCTCGGCCCGGTCGTGCCACGACGGGACGTTCGGCTTCGGCTGCGCGATCTCGCCCGTTTCCTCGGTCGGCACCGTCCGACGACGCCGCACCGGCCCCGTCCGGGCCTCGCCGTCGGCCCCCGTCTCGACGGGCGACCCGGGCGCGTTCGGCGGCGGGCGGCCCCCGAGCCGCGCGCCCATCGGGGTCTGCTCCCAGCCGTCGGCGTAGCGGGTCGACTCGGGGTCGAACGCGAGCCAGCAGGAGCTACCCGCCAAACCCCACTCGGCGCGGACCTTGTCGAAGTGCAGCGTGCTCGACGGGTACGCCCTCGACGGCGACATCGGGTTCCGCTCGACCACGATCACGGCGGCGGCTTCCTGCCGGATCGCGCTCGCCCCTTTCAGGTCGCCCATCTGCACCCGGCGTTGCTGCGCGATGTTCTGGTTCGACGGGTGCGCGACGAGCCAGCACGCCCACCCCTCGGACGTCGAGGCGAGCGCGAGCCCCTTCACGACCCGCTCGATCTCGTTGACCTTGTCCTTCGCGTCCGGGTCGACGAAGTAGCCGAGGTGGTCGAGCAGCGCGAACTTGACGTCGAGCCGGCGCACCGCGTAGCGGACCGTCGCGAGGATGTCGTCGTAGCTCGTCTGCCCGTGGTGCCCGATGACGTACAGCGGCAGGGCGTCGAGGGCGGCCCACGCGGCGGCGCGTTCGACGGCCGTCGCCCGGCTGAAGTCGCCCCCGATCTGAAGCCGGAGCAGCTTCTCGGCGAACATGACCGGGCTCTGCTCGAACGCGGTCGTCAGGGACGGGACGCCGATCCGGGCGCGCTCCCACGCTTGCCAGCAGGTCCACGTCGTTTTACCGCTGCCCGAGTCGCCTGTCACAACTGTTAGGCCGGGCCGATCCCCCCCTAAGCACTTGTCTACTTTGCCGCTACCCGTGGCGTAGCCGACCATAGCTTCCGGGTTCGCGATCCGCGCCTCGATCTCGGCGGCGAACGAGGATGGCCGGACGATCGACAGGCCGGTCATCGGCTTCGCGAGCCGGACGGCGCGCTCGATCACGTCGCGGGCGATCCCTCGCTCGACGCACTCGCCGATGTCTTTGTGCGGCAGGACGACCTTCGCGCACTTCTCGCGGCCGAGTTTCCCGGCGAGCGCGTCGGCCCCCTTCTCCCCCGCGGTGTCGGGGTCGTACATCAGGACGGCTTGTTCGTAGGGCTCGATCTCGTCGAGCCACGCGTCGTCCCACTTCGCCGCGCCGGCAGTGCCCGACACGACGTTGACCGTCCAGCCGTACTGCCACATGCCCATCACGTCGAACTCGCCTTCTTCGACGTAGACGGCGTGCTTCGGGTTGCCGTCGAGCCGGTCAGCCCCGAACAGCGGCAAGGGGCGGCGGGGGAGCGCGAGATACTTCGGCTTGCTGGGCACCGCCCCCGTCCCGGCGCACCGCTCGCAGCCCTTCGCCTCGCAGGCCGGACACGGGCCGGGCACGGCGCGCAGCTTCACGTTCTGGACGCGCTTGTCTCGGTCGAGGATCGGGATCGCCGCCCACAGGTCGAGCACCTTCCCGGCCGCGTCCCGAACGACGACCGCGCCGACCCGGAACTCGCGCAGCGTTTCCTCAGTCAGCCGCCGCTTGGCGAGCAGGTAGTCGCGGATCGGCGCGGCCCCCTCGTCCGACCACAGGCACGCTTCGATCCGCTCGACAATGTCCGGCCCCCACGGGAGCGCGCGGAACGCGGCCCCGGCGCGGAGCTTCGTCGCCGCGTGCTCGGCATCCTTCTGATCGTCGGAGCCTCCCCCGTGACCGTGCCCCGCGCCCTCGTCGGCCGTCCCGTCGTCGTCGGTCGGGACGGCCCGCTTCCGCCTGCCGCCCCCCTCGCCGCCTGCGCCTTCGATCGGCAGGACGCGCCCCTTGCGAGGTGCCGGCCCCGCGTTCGGCTTCGCCGGCTCGTCGCCAAGGTCGACGCTCAACTCGGCGGCGAGCTTGCGGACGGCGTCGGGGAAGGACAGGCCATCGCGCTTCTGGACCCACTCGAACACGCCGCCGCCGGCCCCGCAGCCGAAGCAGTTGTAGAGCCCGGTGCCGGGCGTGACGTGGAACGACGGCGACCGTTCGTCGTGGAACGGACAGCAACCGACGAGGTCGCGGCCCTCGCGCCGGAGGGTCACGGTCGCCCCGATCATGGCGGCGAGGTCGGCCCGGTCTTTGATCTGGTCGAGGACGTGCTTCGGAAACGACATCGGGCCTCGGCGTCAGGTCGGCGGCGGTCGGCGGGTACGGCGTAGGTGGTCGGTCGGGGAGTACCCGAGAAAGGCGTTCGGGCCGAGGTTGACGCCGTCGTCGGCCTCGGGGGAGCCCGTCGCCGTCGTCGGGGTAACGGCGGGGCGGTCGCCGATCCGGACGGGCTTCGCGGCGCGGGCGAGGTCGCGCCGGCCGTGGAGAAAGTCAGGTTTTAGAACACGCTGGATCGAGGTAATGCCCTTCGATTGCAGGAACTTCGCCTTGTCGTCCGTGCCGGTCAGCACCCATTCGATCACGGCGATCGTTTCGGCCTCGCCGATCTGCTCAATGGCGGCGAGGATCGGGGCGACGAGGGCGGGCGTCGGTTCGCCGGGCTGGCCGGTCAACGCGCGCCAGCGGGCGAAGGCGGCGAGGGATCGTGGGTCAACGTCGGGCTCGGCGCTCAGTTCGACGTAGGCTTGGAGCCGCGACGCCCACAAGAGCGTGTCCACGTCGCACTTCCGGGTGCGAAGAAACGCAGCGCGCTCGTGTTGCGAACGGGCGGCCCATCGGCCGACCCGGAGCAGGACGTCGATCCCGTGGCGACGCAAGGCGGCGGCAAGGCGGGCGCGGCGTGTATCCGTCAGCTCTCGCTTGCCCGGTCGCTTGAACTCGCAGAGCGCGTCCCACACCCGGAGCAGGTCGGGATCGACAGCCGCCACCTCGCCGCCGTCGGCGACCGGCACGGACACAGGCGGCAAGGCCGGCGCGGAGCGCGGGCCTTTGTCTGCCTCTCTTTTTTCTTCTAGTCTTTCTTCTCTCTCTCTCTCTCTAAGGGTCGGAGGATCAGAAACCTCAACGCGCGCGCGCGGAGGATCGGCGGGCTGGACGGTTTTCGGACGGTCGGCGGACGGTTCTCGGACGGTCGCGCGGCGCTTGCCGGCGTTTGCCGGGCTCTCTTGTGGACGGTTTTCGGACGGTTCGCGGGCGGTGGACGACGCCCCGTCAATAGTCGGCGTTCGCGCTACGTCGGAGCGGACGATTCGCGCACCGTTCGCTTCCGCCCACGCCTCGGTCTTGGTGACGTGCGCCGTCACCCGGTCGTTCGACCATAGCCAGTCGGCCCGGAGCCGGCGGGCCGTGGCCCCTTCGCCTCGCCCCCACCGGCACAGCAGATCGACAGTCGCCTCCATCGCGGACGCCTTGTAGCTTCCGCGAAGCGGAGGGAGTTCTAACGGGACACGGCACCACATGGGGTCACCCGAAGCGGCCCCCCCCTCGCCACTACACGACGGGGGGGCCTGAACGGACACGCTCGGCAGGCTCTCGCCCTCGGACGCGTCGCGAACGTGTTTCGGAGACAGGCGGCGGTAGTGGACGCGACCATGCCGCAAGCGTAGCGTGATCCGGTTCATACCGCCGCCCTCCTCTACCTAAAAACGAAACGGTGCGCCGCGACCCTACATCGGCCACGGCGCACCCGCGCCAGTCGGCTTGCCTCCCCAGGAGCCGGAGGGCGCGAACCGGTCTAGAACGGAATGTCGCCGTCGTCGACACCGGCCCCGCCGTCGAACGGCAGGCCCGATTCCTCGCCGCCGCCACCGCGCGCAGGGCGAGTCCCGCCGCCGCCCGACCCGGAGCCGCCACCGGAACCCGACCGCTTGCCGTCCATCTTCGCGGCGGCTTCCTTCGCGGCCTTCTCGCCGGCTTCGATCAGGTCGTCGAAGTCGTCGGCCCACGCGCCGCCGTAGGGCTTGAAGTCGACGATCTTCGCCTTCGTCCCGGGCGTGCCGTCGTTCTTGGTGTAACTCTCGTTCGCGACGACCACGACGACCGCGACGGCCTCCCCGGCGTCGTTGAGCATCAACCGCTTCTGCATCGCCTTGTGGTCGCGTTCGTCGAACGGGGTGAGGTTCTTGACGGCGCGGCACACCTTCGCGAGCCGCCACTGCATGTTCTGCGCGGTCATCACGTCGTCGAACAAGAGCCGGCCCTTGTCGCCCTTCTCGCCCTGCGCCGACACGCGGTCGGTCAGGATCACGAGGGTTGAGGGGAAGTACGGGTTCCCCTTCGACGTGGTCTGCTCGGTCGCCACGCGGACCCACGCGGCGACTTTCTCGCCGGGCGTGGGGGGCGCGAAGTTCTTGTCGGGATGCTGATTCGGGTCGAAAGCCATGTGTTTCCTCTTGTGTAGGTTGAGTTGCGTCTGTCGCTTTACTTCGCTTCGGGGGCGGCTTCGGTTTCCACCGTCGCCCGCTTGCGGCGAGCCGGAGCGGGAGCCGCCTCGGCCGTCGTCGCCGGGGTAACGGCCGCCGGGGCGGACTCGGCCGGCTTCTCGACGACCGGGTTCACCGCCACCGTTCCGGGCTCGTCCGTCGCCGCCTTCTCGATCGCCGCGACCTCGGCCTCGGGGACCGGCGCGGCCTCGCCCGCCGCGCAGCTTGCCGCGTACTTCGCCGCCCACACCTTCGGGTCGGGCTCCTCGCTCGCCGACAGGCCGGGGAAGGGTTTGACGACGAGCTTCCCGCCCGTCTGGAACAGGACGCGGTGCTCGATCCGCTTCTCGGTCCGGGCCGTCTCGCCCTCGCCGACGGTGTACGGCACCTCCTTCTTGTAGCAGTACCCGACCGCCGAGAAGAACTGCGCGACCTCGTTCGGGAGCTTCTTCCCCTCGAACGCCGGCACGATCGCCGTGATGTTCCCGTCGTCGTCCGTTTCGTTCTGGACGAGCGCGACCGCGACCACGTTCATCGGCAGGTCGCGGAACGTGCGGAGCAGGCGGCGGAACCGCTCGGTCCACGTCCCCCACTGCGCCTGCGTCATCTTGTGCAGGGCGAGCCGCTTCCGCTCGACCCCGTCGTCGACGAGGCACCGGTCGCGCCACACGCGCTGCAGTTCGGTCAACGAGTCGACGACGACCGTCGTCACGCCGACGGCGGTCAGCGCCCCCGACATCGCGTCCCGGATGAACTCCTCGACGACCTCCCAAACGTCCACCTTGCCGTACCGCTTCGGGTCGTAGGCGGTCACGACGATCGCGTGCGGGTTGCTCGCCCGGATCGACGCGAGGCCGTTCGGTTCGAGCAGGAGGATCGCGACGCGGCCTTCCTTGCTGCCGGGCTTCCCGCCCGCCTTCGCAGCGGCGTAGCTCTTGCCCGACCCGCTCAGGCCGAACAGGAGGATTTTCAGGTGCGTGTCGAGGGTGACGATCGTGTCGTAGATCAGAGCCATGATTCTTCTTTCTCCGGGGAAGGGGTAACGGGCGGCGCGGCCGGTTCGGAGCCGGCGGCGAGGGGAAGGGCGGGATCGGTCCAGACCGGGTCCTGACGCACGGGGAACGCGCGCCGGGCGTCCGGCCCGTCGGACGAGCACGGGCCACGATAGCTACAGAATCCCCCGGGCTGACGGCAGACCGGTTGACGCGGGAACAGGAGCGCGACCGAGCCGGCGTCGATCGCGTCGACCACGTTCCGGCGGTTCTCGGCGATCCGCTTCGCCATCGCGAACGTCTCGACGTGCCACGCGGCGAGGTCGACCGCGCCGATCCCGCCCGGCTCGCGGACGTACAGGCGCGGGTCCTTCTGCTCGCGGAGCGCGCAGACGTGGTCGGCATACATCGGGGACGCCGGGTCCTCGCCGCGCGCCACGACGGCCGCCTCGAACCGCCACGACGGGACGGTCCGATTCAGCGCCTTCGAGAGCCCGCCCTTCTGCAAGGTTTCCGGGTCGCGCTGCAGCACGCTCGACGCGACGTCGAACAGGAAGCCCCGGACGCGACCGCCGCCGAAGTGGGCGCGGACGTGGTCGAGCATCGCCCCGTATCCGTAGGTCTGCGGGTCGACCGTGATCCCCCGGACGTAGCCGCTCGGGTCGCGGCTCGACTTCCACTCGCCGACGAGCAGCGAGCCGTCCGTGCGCGACCGGAACACGGCGTCGACCCGGCCGATCCAGTAGACCGGCCAGCGCACCCGGCGAATCGACGCGGGCGGGTCGTCGGGACGGGCGAACCGCCAGCCGCCCGACACGAACGCGAGCGGAAGTTCCGGCGCGTAGGGTTTGATCGAGCCGGGCGACCGAACCGGGCACGCGACCGCCAACTCGACCCCGACGACGTCGTAGCCGGGCAGGCCGACCCGACCGTTCACGCGGAGCCAGCCCTGCGCGGCGCGACGAAGGCGCTCGACCCGCTGCTCGATCGACTCGTCGGGCTCCTCCTCCTCGCCCTCGTCGCTCGCCGACTTCCCGGCGGCCCACTCGGCGCGCCAGCGGGCCTCGATCCGGGCGAGCGGCCCGTCGCCGACGTTCGGGCCGGCAGAACCGCAGCACGGGCACACCCCGTCCGGCGACACAGTCGTCGTGAGGAAGCAGAGCCCGCACGCTTCGAGGTAGCTGTCCTCGTAAGGCGTCGGGGTCGCGGTCGGTCCCGCCGACGGGGGCGGCGTGAAGTGCATCAGGAACCGGTGAACGTCCTCCATGACCTCGTGCCACGCGGTCCCGTAGGTCATCGCGTCCGACGGCGCGCCCTTCATGCCGAGCCCGTACCCGTACATCCAGCGGCGGTCGCAGCCGAGCGAGCCCCGCTCCGAGGTCGAGATCAGGACGACGCGCGGGTCGTCCGGGAGGCCGAGGATCGGCACCCCTTCGTAGCGGTCGGCGTTGACGGCGGTCGGGCGTGGTTTGCCGACGGGGAAGTCCGGTTGCATCGTAGATTCCTTGGGGTGCGCCGACGGGGTAACGGGCGGGCGTCGGTCGTTACGGCTTCGTTTCGGTTTTCGGCCGCCGACTTACAACGCCACCCCGAGCACGTCTTCAACGTCGAGCCCCCGGAGCAACACGAGCGCTCCGGCGAGGTCGACCGAGCGGCCGGGGTCCGCTGCATACTCACGTTCGTAGGCCGAAGCCCTCGCCCGCGCTTGGTGTTCCAAGCCGCCGTCGACGAGGTCGAACGCGATCGGCGCGAGCTTGTCCACCCCCGGTCGGGTCAGCCGGCCGAGCCGTTGGAGCGCCCGGCTCTCGGCCCGTTGCGGCGCGGCCATGACGAGCGCGGCGAGGTTCGGAACGTCCAAACCTTCGTCGCCTATCTGCGTTGCGACGAGACAATCCACTCGCCCCCGGCGCGTGTCGTTGATCCGGCGCTTCCGGTGCCCCCGGTCGGTCTGTCCCGTGACCGCCTCGGCAGCGATCCCCCGCTTGCGGAGTTGAGCCGCGATCCGGCCGGCGTGGTCGACCCGATGGACGATCACGAGGGTCGTCCGGCCCGATTCGACGCAGGCGGCAGCGAGGTCGCAGATCACGGCGTCCCGCCCGGCGTCGGTCGAGAACGCAGCGACCGTCTTGTGCCATTCGAGCCGGCCGGTTCGGTCGCGGCAGGCGTCGCCGGCCGTCCAACCGGTCTTGACGAGCACGGCGCGCGGGAGCCGAAGGTGTCCCTCGGCGGCGAGTTCGCGCGGGGTCTTGCGGTAGAGTTCGGGGCCGACGTGGTAGCCGAGCAGGAACCCGAGCCCGTCGGCCCGGTCGGGCGTCGCGGTCAGGCCCCATCGGTAGCGGGCGGGACACTTCGAGAGCACGTCAATCATGCTCGCCGTGGCAACTCTGTGGCTTTCATCGACGAGAATCGCCCCCACGGAACGAAGCAATCCGAGCGCCTTCGCCCCTGCCGCCTGCACGGACTGGATCAACGCCGCCACGATCTCGCGCGGTCGTGCCGGCCGGAAGTCCCCCGAGTGTTCGTCCCCGATCAGCCGGGGCGGCGTGCCGCTCGCCCGATAGATCGCGTCGCGCCATTGATCGAGCAGGTCGCCCGTGTGACAGAGGACGAGCGCGGCTTGCCCGGAGCGAATAAGCGACCTTGAACCTACAAATGTCTTACCCGCGCCACAAGGCAGGACGACGTAGCCCTGAACCTGCCGAAGCATCCGTTCCTCGGCTTCGAGTTGATACAGCCGGGGCGCGCCGCTCGCCGCGTCGGGCGGCAGGAAGGGAACGCCCTCGCGCAGCGGCACGAACGTCGTTCCCGGCTCGACGACGGCCTCGCGGTTGATGTCGCCGAGCTTCCGTCGGATCGCGTGGAACGCCCCACGCGGGCAGACGAGCGCGCCCTTGTCGAGCCGGCAGGCCCGAATCCGGGGTTCGGTCTTGCCGGTGTACTTCCCCATCTTCTGCAACCGCTCGAACTCGGGGTTCGGGTAGCTCAGCAGGTCGGAGATCGCGCGCTGCTCGTCGGGCCGGAGCCCGTGGACCGCGACCTCGGCCCCGACGACGAGCCGGGTCGGGATCATCGCTTCCGGCCCTTGCCGCCGGGGAGCGGCCGGAGGCCGGGGCCGATCTTGAATACCGCCTCCGCGATGTCCGCGCCGATCTGCTCGTCGGTGCGGCCCGCGACGGGGATTTCGACAGCACCGGGCGGGAGCTTCGCCCCCGAGGCGAACGGATCGAACGGCCCCACGTCGTCGGCGTAGACCGGGTGCCCGGCATTCCGCCATGCGTACAGCGCCGCTTCGAGCGGCGGGATGTCGTCGCACGCGACGTCGTCGTGGTTCGACTCGGGGTCGATGTTGTAGGTCGATTCGAGCACGCCCTCGGCATCGAGTTCGGCCATGACGTCGAGCAGCGCGACCGCGTCGGCCGACACCATCCGAGCCTCGACGAGTTCGGTCAGGAGCGGTTCGACCGTGCGGGCGATGGCCGCGCCGATCGCGGCCTCGTCGCCCCCAGCATCGGCCACGAGGAACGACGTCGCGGACGCGCCGCCCATCGGATCGTCGATCACGGCGACGACGCCGATCGTCAACCGGCGGCCCTGCGCCATCGCGCACTTCCCGATCGTGTCGAGCGCAATCCGGAGCACCGACGCCTCGACCGCCCGGAGTTCGAGCCTCGCTCGGAGGGAAAGCGCCTCCGCACGCAGCTTCTCGACGTCGCCCTCCGTGTGCAGGTCGATCTCGCTCTCGTGTTCACCGTCGTTCATGGGTAGCCTCGGCCCGGTGGTAACGAGCGAGCCCGCAACTTTCGACGCGATCCCTCCTACCCGGCGACGGGGTCGCCCGTTACGTCGTCGGGCAAGCCCAAAAAAGGGACGGGCAGGTTGGTAGCACCCAACCCGCCCTGACCGCCGAACCCGATCATGCAGGCCCACCGGTCACTGTGAATCTATCTACGCCTCCCCACGACGTCAAACGGCGCGCACCACGCGGGGCGCACGAATGAACGCGAGCGACCTCTGCGGCGGGCTCGTCCTGTTGATCTTGTTCGCCCGCGCCGTGGTGGTGTGGCGCGGGCCGGACGAACCGAGCGGCGAGGGGAAGCGATGACCTGCGGCCGTTCGTCCCCCGAGCGTCAATCGGCCGACCGTGCCGCGCTGGAGGTATGGCAGAAGGCGCTCGCCGACACCTACACGAAATCCGGGCTCGTTCCCCCGCCGCCCCCCGGCGTTCCCGCCCCTCCGTCCGTCGCCGCCCTCCGGCTCGCCGAGGCGATCCTGACCCTGCCCCGCAAGATCGTGCAGGCCGTGCAGGGCTACAACTTCAAGCTCGGCAAGCGCCCAGCCGACCACCCGAGCAACCTCCGGCACGGCCGGATGCTCGCGATCCCGACCGTCGCCGTGTTCGTCCGCGACGCGCTGACCCAGCACGCCTCGGTCAGCGCGTTCGACTTCCTCGGCCTGCGCGAGAAGGCGATCACGACCGCCGAACTCCGCGCGCTCGGCTTCGTCGTCCCGAAGGGCCGCGAGCGGTTCCGCTGGATGGTGTTCCACGACGCCGCCGAACGCGTCCTCTACGCCGACGTCCACACGATCCTGTCGACGCTCGGGATCGACTGCCCGCACCCGGAGCAGGATGGGAGCCCCTTCGTTCCATTCCCGCTCGACGGCCCCGCCTCGCACAACCACGGCAAGGGCTCGCCCGTCTGCTGCCCCTTCCACGAGGACGCCAACCCGAGCGCCGCGATCTACCCCCTGTCCCCCCGAGGCTACGGAGCCGGAGTCTGCCGCGCCTGCACTGGGCCGGACGGGATGCCCCTCCGGTTCTGCTACCGTGCAACGCTCGACGGTTCGTTCGAGGCCCGCATCGCCCGGAAACACCGGGACGACGCTTTTCAAATGAACGACGTGAAACGGGTAGATTCTACGGGTCGGTACAACAGAGGGCCTGCGGGGTGCGTCACGCCGCCGCGTGTCCCGTTCCCGACCGCGTCGCGCCTCTACGGGACCACACTCGGCGTGTCCCTCCGGGCCTACGGGAGCGGTTCCGGGTGGGGACAAGGGACGAGCACGGCCCGGTTGACGGGCGACGTCCTCACCGCAATCGTCCGGTCGGAGGCCACGGCGGACTACGGGAACATCCGGCCGAAGGTGACGAATTACGAGTTCGAGGCGGCGAGGCGAATGGTACAGGAGGGGACGCCGCACAACGCGGACGCGCGGGATCGGTTGATCCGCGTTCAACCTCAATATTCGACGTACTCCGAGACGTATCCGTGGGGATCGGTTCCGTCCGGGTGGCAGGACGCGGGCGTGCAGTTCGTCCCGTTCGACTTTGACGACTTCAACCTCGGAATAGACGGGACGGCGCAGGCTTGGGCGGATCGGGTCGTCGGGCTCGTGGCGCGCGACCCTCGCTGCTCCGGGCGAGTGACCGTGGTCCGAACGAGCGGCGGCGGTGCCCAGGTGATCGCGGAACTGGCGCGACCGATCGCCGGCCGACAACCGGGGGCGGCATGGTTCGCGTCGAACGGGCCGCGGAAGTGGTATCGCGAACTCGGCGAACGGATGCTCGCCGCCGGATGGGAACTCGGCGCGGAAGGCGGGGATATCGACTGGTCGGCCTTCGCTCCGAACCGCCTTATGCGCCGCCCCGGCTGGCGAGTGACGAAGGATGGCGAGGTGTACCGCTCGCACCTCCTCGCCGCCGTTCTCGACGTGGCGGCGAGCGCGCCCGTTACCCTCGCCGCATGACGCACCCCGACCGGCCCGACCTCGTCTATCAACCGTTCTTCCGCAAGCAAACTCACGTCGGTTGGCACGGGAAGATCACGCACGACATCGAACCGGCGCGCGGCTACGTCGTCTGCCTCGGCTCGGATGGCCCCGACTTACGCACGCGCGACCCGTGGGAGGCGGCGAGGTGGGCGTGGAATCACGCGCGCCGGCTCGGCCGCACGATCACGGTGGTCCTCGACGACCGGCGGTCGCTCTGCGACTTCGTGCCGCCGGACCCGGGCGATGAGGTGCGGCTTCCACGGTTGACGCCGTCGGCGGGCTCGTTGTGGCCGGCGACGGGAGCGGCGTCGTGACCGTCATCATCTACTTCGTCGCGACGTTCACCTTCCTGACCGCGCTTGCGATCTGGCGATGCGCGAAGGCGTACTCGGCGGCGGAGTTCTACACGAAAACCTTTCAAGGCGAGAAAGGGCACATGACAACGGTATTTTGCACTGAACCCGCGCTGTCGGCAGTCCGAGAGATCGCCCTTGCGTGGATAGTCGCCATGATTGGGGCGGCGACGCTTCACTTCCTCCTCCTGTTCACGGCGCGGGTGACCTCGTGAGCGCCCTCCTGCCGCTGGACTTCCCGCCGTTGGTGGCGATGGCTCAGGCGATGGCGGCTGACCTCTACGCCGCTGACGATCGCGTGTACGCGCTTCGGAGGATGCCTCCGCTGCCTAAGAGCGTCCGCCAACCCCTGCCGCAGGAGATCAACCGGTGCGCCGTGCTGCTCGCCGACCTCTCCCGCCGAGCTTCGCAGGATGAGTGGATGACGTGGCTCGCCAGCGAGACAGCCTGCTTCAACGACCCCGCCGATAATGCGTGTGGCCACACTTTCGGGCGCAATACCTACGATGACGACTGGACGCTCGCCAACGCGATGGGAACGGGCTGTACGTTTGGCGACGGCCCCGACAACGAGGACGGCGACTATCGCCACGTCCCCGGCATCCGCGCCCTCGCCGACCCCGCCGAAGCCCTCCGCGCGGCGGTCCTGGCTGTGTGGGTATCGTCGTGAGCGCGCCGAGCCCCGACAACGTCGCCCTCGGTCACAAGCTCGCCACGCGACTCATGCGGCAGGAGGGGCTGTTCGTCGCTCAGAGTATCGCTGGAGCGGCACGGGACAAGAACGCCAAGATCATCGCCAAGGTTCTGGCCGCCGCCGAGCAACGCGCCGAAGCCCGGATCGTGACGTTCCTTCGCAAGCACAAAGTCGAGTTGATCGACGTCGCGGCACAGGGTTGGGAACTCGCGGCCGACATGATCGAACGCCGGAAACACATGGAGTCGGCGTGATCCACCTCGACCCCGACGCCCTTCTCGCCGCCGTGGCTTCCCTCGTCGCCGACCGCCTGACCAACGAGCCGGACGGAAACGAGTTCGACGTCCGGGTGAACCTCGCGATCAAGCAAGCGATCGACGCGATCGTTCGCGAGCGGGTCGCGGCGATGATCGACCGGCTGCTCGTCGAGCGCGCGTCGGAGACGTTCGCGGCGTGCGACCACGCGATCGAACTCGTGCGAATGGAAACGATGCGGGCGGCGAGGCAACGGGTCGCCGAGAACCTGCCGAGTAAGGACGACGTCCGGCGCGAGTCGCTCGCGATCGTTCGCGACGCGGTCATGCGGACGTTCGAGCCGGTCGTTGCGAAGGTCGCCGAGGTCGCGAACGGGGTCGAGATCGCGTTCGACCCGAACCCGATGACGTTCCCGGTGCCCGTACCGAGCCCCGGCGACCCGCCGCCCGGCTTCGAGTGGTTGCCGCCGGTTCCGGCGGGGATGGACCCGCTCAAACCGCCGTGGAATGGCCGGGCCATTCACGGCGCGCCCATCGAGCGCAACGGGCGACCGGTCCGGATGATCCCTCCGATCTCAACGCCGGCTGTCCCGCAGCCGCCCGATCCGTGTCGGGGGAAAGGAACCGGCTGCACCTGCGACGATTGCATCCCCTTCTGATTTCGGAGCCAGCAATGATGATTATGTCCTTGTCGAACGACAAGCCCGCGTGGCGGGTCTACACCGAGAGCCGGGTCGAGCGGTGGGGCTACGTCCTGCGCGCGTCGGTCGGGCCGAACGGCGAGGGGAGCAGCGTCGCGGCTTCGGTCGTGTCGACGTTCTTCCTGCGCGCGAGCAAGCGCGGCATGAAGTGGATGTCCACCGACCTCGCGATGGTCCTCCGGCACGTCGAGGCGGGGAAGGAGCCGAAGGCCGGTCGGGTCGTCTACGTCGCGATCGGCGACAAGGTGTCGGCGGCCGACCTGATCGCCGAGGCGATGGCGCGCCTGCCGCCGGGTTTGTCCCCGGCGCAACGCTGGCTGTCGGGGCCGAACCCGGGCCGGTCGTCGGCGTGGCTCTGCGCCCGGCTGACGAAGGCGCGCACCGCGCTGGACGACTTGATCGGCGGCCCCGCGCCGGCCTTCCCGATCGACGCCGACGCCGTCCGGCGGTGCCTTTCGCTGCTCGACGAGGTGCCGGGCACGCGGGCGAGCTTCGACGCGCTGCGCGCCGACGTGGCGGGCGGCGAGTTCAAGTCGTGGCAGAACAACGTCAGTTTCCGCGAGTGGCTACCCTTCCTCGAAGCGTGGGAGCCGATCGAGGCGGCGGTGCGCCGGGCCGTCGCGTCCGGGGACGAGGACGACTGGAAACGCGCCGACGACGTCGTGAAGGCGCTCGTCCCGTCGGAAGGGCCGTCGATTCAAATGGAGATCGACGGCGCGACGTCGTCCATGACGTTCGCCGGCTTCCGGGCGTTGCTCAAAGCCCCGACGATGTCCGACGACGAAATCAGGAGCGCGGTCGCCGACATGGCGGCGAAGGCGGGACCGGACGATCCTACCTACCGGGTAGTCGAGTAGGGTACTTCGGCGTTCTACCCTAGGGTACTTCGACGTTCGGGATCGGCCGCGCGAGCCACACCGTCGCCGTCGGAAGCCAGTTGACCCACGCGCACCGGAGGCCGAGCCGGTCGCAGTCAGCGACGGTCAACGAGGCCTCGCCCCTCGCCGCCTCGCCCCTCTCCCAGCGCCGGTAGCGGGGCGCGAGCGCGGCCCACGGGAGTAGGTAAACGACCTTCCCGAGCAGGAGCAGGACGAACGCCCGCCCGCGCTGCGCCTCGTGCCGGTCGAACGCGCCGGCTTGGTGGCCGGGGAGGTCCTTCAACTCCCAGCGGTCGGCGTCGATCGTCGACTTCGCGTCGAACAGGAGCGAGTGCCCGTCGACCTGCGCGTGGAAGTCGGGCGCGCCTCGCTTGACGTAGATCGCCGGGAACACGCCCCGAACGGCCTTCCCGATCGGCTTCATCGGCGCGGGGATGCGCGTGACCGCCGCCCGGCCCCCGGCGACGTAGAGCGCGTGCATCGCTTCGAGGGCTTCCTCGAAGGGCTTTCCGAGGTTCGCGGTCGAGGCGAGCGGCTTGACGGGCATGGGCGGGTCTAACTATTTTCGGGAATCTTCACCCGCCCACCTTTACGGTATCCGGCTATCGGTTATCAAGGTGGGGCGGGAACGAACCTGCTCAACCGGAGAACACCTCATGGCCCTCAACGCATCAACCTTCGCGGCGAACCTCTCTCCGGGCCTCTTGGTCTGGTGGGAACTGAATAATACGAAGATCACGCCCACGGCGCTTCGGACGATCCTCAGCGACGAGGGCATGGATACCTCCGCGATCGACGACATCGACCAAGTGCAGGCGATCCGCCGCGCTGCTCGCGGCTGGACGCAGGGTCGCGGCAACGCCGACCGCTACCGCGCCGAAGTGGTCTACGACCTCGCCACGGCGACCGGCGGCCGGATGGAGGTCGGCGTGCTCCACCGCCGCCGGCTCAACGACCACGAGGTCGAGTGGGTTCAAGTCGACGTCGTCGCCTACGACGTGGACAGCGCCGGCAACGTCGTCCGCGACCGCTACGTCGGGAACGGGACCGCCGAGGCCGACTCGGTCGCCGAGGACGTCACGTCGACCTGCACGTTCCTCGACCACGAGTGGATCAGGCCGAACCTCGTCGCCGCCCGCCTGTTCGCGATGGGCGCGCTGCCCGTCCGCAAGTCCGGCGGGGTCGCGTTCGTCCCCCGCTGCTACGAACCCGAACTGCGCCGGCTGCAGGCGGTCGTCCGCCGGATCGGCTCGTCCGAGTTTGAGGCGGCGGCGATCGACCCGAACGACGCGACGACCCGCGCGACCATCGAGCGCCGGGCGGGCGACAACCTGACCGAAGCCCTCAACGACTTCGGGGCGCGCCTCTCCGAGTGGGAAGGGGCGACCCGGACGATCCCGAGCAACGCGGTGTCCTCGATCCTCGCCGACTTCGCCGAGATCAACGAGCGGGGCGAGTTGTACGCGCTCGCCCTCGGCGTCACCCTCGACGGGCTGCGCGAGAAGCTCGACGCGGCGAAGGACCGGGCGCGCGCCCTGCTCGCGGGCGACGTCGAGGTGGCGGCGTGATCCCGGCGCTCTGCGCGGTCCTCGCGCTGGTCGAAGGGGCACGGTTCGTCCGCGCCCGGCGGGCGGTTTCGGCGGCGAGGCGGGAGGCCCGGTTCGCCGAGGTCGTGGGTCGGGTGCGCCCGTGAACGCGGCCGACCTGCCGATCTCGACGATCGGTGACGCTCGGCGTGCGAACGCGGTCGGCCGCCCGTGGCGCGTCCGGTTGACGTTCATCGGGGACAATGCGAAGAACGCCAGCGGCAAGAGCGCGAAGTGGTGGGAAGCGTCCTGTCCGGGTGGCGGTGGCTTCGTCGTCACGATTCGGTGGGGCGTGATTGGCGGGGCTGGGCAAGCGCAAACCGGCATAGAAACGTATTTGGCGCTCGAACGCGCCGAGGAGAAGGTCCGCAAGGGCTACCGCGAAGTCATGACGGATCGGCCCGTAGCGCGCCGCCCAGCGGGCACCTCGCTCGCTGCCCTCGTCCTCGCCGCGTCGTGGCGGCCGACGACGCTCGACCGGCTCGCGAACACGGCCGGCGAGGTCGGGCTCGTCCGGCTCGACCTGCCCGACGTCGCCGCCGACGTCCGGGGCGAGCCCGTGATCCCCTACCTTGCCGCCGACGGTGGGTTGTGGGGCGTGATCCGCGAGGGCGACCGTTACCTCGTCGCCGTGTTGAGGGCGGCGTAGGACCGCCCCCGAACTATTTTCGGGAATCTTCGCACCGCGCCCTATCCGGTAACCGTTACCCGGTTACGTCAAGGGGGCGGGAAGGAACCCGCGCCTCGAACCCAATCGGAGAACAACATGACCGCTCACCTCGCAGCCTCGACCCTCACCCCGACCGACCTCGCCGGCGCGATCTCGCGCATCCAAGCCTTGATGAAGGACCTGCGCGGCTCGGTGGTCGAACGCGACGCCGAGATCCGCTCGCTCGCCGCCGCCATCGTCGCCAGCCAGCACGTCCTGCTACTTGGGCCTCCGGGCACCGGCAAGAGCTACCTGACCCGCTTGTTCTGCGATGCGCTGGGCCTCGGAAGCGACTTCTTCCAGATTCTCATGACGAAGTATACCGTGCCCGAGGAGGTGTTCGGTCCGTACTCCCTCGCGGGGTTGGAGCACGATCAATACCGCCGCGTGACGAAGGGTTACGCTGCTGAAAGCTCCGTTTTCTTCGCGGACGAATGTTTCAAGGCCAACTCGTCGATCCTCAACAGCCTCCTGACGTTGCTCAACGAGGGCGAGTTCGACAACGGCGGCGTGCGCTCCAAGGTGCCGCTCCAACTATGCGTCGGCGCGTCCAACGAGTTCCCGGCCGACGACTCCCTGAACGCGCTCCGCGACCGGTTCCTGCTCTGCCACTGGGTCAGCCCGATCAAGAACCGCTCGGCGAAGCGGTCGCTGTTCTTCGGCGGCGGCAAGAAGGTCACGGCGAAGCTCTCGCCCGCCGACGTCGCGGTCCTCCGGGCCGCCTGCGACGCGGTCGCCGTCCCCGACGTCGTGCAGGACGCCATGATGGACCTCGCCGACGAACTCGAACGCGAGCACGGGATCACGGCGTCCGACCGCCGCTGGCGGCAGGCGACGAGCCTCGTCCGGGCGTCCGCCGTCCTCGACGGCCGCGACGTCGCCACGCCGCGCGACCTGTCGATCCTCGCGCACGTCCTCTGGCGCACGGTCGAGGAACGGGCGACGGTCGGCGCGGTCGTCGCGCAGTTCGTGAGCCCGAAGCTCGGCGAGGCGATGAAGCTCTACGACGCGGCGGTCGAGATGGTCGGCAAGATCGACCGGAAGGCGACTGGGCAGCAGGCCACGGCGGCGCTCGGGAACGCGAACAGCGAACTGCAGAAGATCGCCAAGTCGATCCGCGCCCTCGGGACGGGCGACGCCGAGATCGTCGACTACGCCGAGAAGGTCGCCGCGATGCAGCGCGACGTGGGCCGCGAGGTCGCCCGGCGATTGGGCTTGGACGCCTTCTGAGTTATACCGTCGGCGCGGGGCGATCACGTCCCGCGCCAAGGAGGTCAGATGCGAGGTCGCAAAAACAGTACGCCGGGGTGCGTGTTCGACGGGTGCGTGAACAGGTCGAAGTCGCGAGGGCTTTGCGCGGCACACAGGGATCAACGGGACAGGGGGAAGGCGCTCGTCCCGCTCTACCAGTATAAGCGCAAGGCGTGTTCGTTCGACGGGTGCGAAAGCCTCTCCCACAGCGGGGGCCTATGCGGCGCGCATTCCGTGCAGCAGGCGAAGGGTATCGAACTTCGCCCGATCAACGAGGGGCGTAGGCCGCCCGGAACGGACGCCGCCTTGATCGCTGAGATACTCGCCCGGCCGCCGACTGACGAGTGCATCGTTTGGCCGAACTGGCTCGACCGCGACGGCTACGCGCGGACGAAACACGGCGGCCGTTCGCGTCAGGTGACGCGAATCATCCTCGAAGCGGTGGGCCGACCCGCCCCGGACGGAGAGTGCGCCTGCCATACCTGCGACAACCGGGCCTGCGTGAACGAGCGGCACTTGTGGGCGGGCTCCCATCTGGCGAATATCGCCGACCGCGACGCGAAACGCCGGCAGGCTTTCGGCGAGCGGAACAACAAGGCGAAGTTGACCGAGGCCGACGTTCGCGAGATCCGGGACCTCCGGGCGATCGGGTTCACCCAGCAGAAGATCGCCGACCGCTTCGGCGTTTCGCAGGCGAACATCAGCAGTGTGCTTAGCGGCAAGATTTGGGGCTTCGTTCAGTAAAGTTCAGTCGGGCCGGTTCGCGCGTCGAGGTTGTTCTCCGAGGCGCACGAACCG
>ERZ1292623.1766-Hain-H51-01um-R1-1766-length-20291-cov-23_pt1 | contig 20291 bp, 28 predicted proteins | sample MGYA00564398_ERZ1292623 | MGnify/ENA primary metagenome ERZ1292623 (study PRJEB36523, sample SAMEA6512633) | groundwater metagenome | collected 2019-01-07 | study: AquaDiva: Metagenomics assemblies of 32 groundwater samples | reverse complement strand
CTGGGTCAGCAGATTCTACAAAATTTAGAGCTTCGTCAACTTTTCTAAAGATCTGGGTTCGTGGATGGGGGATGTTATGCCGTTCTTCAAATCCAGCAGCCCATGCTTTACTTGCCTCAAGAAGAGAAGCTTTTTGTGTCACACCGAATAGCGGAAGGCCACCTTCGTCAAATTGATCTCTAATGCCTTTTGCAAGCGGCTCCTCTGGACCAACAATAGTAAGACCAATTTCGTTATCTGCTGCAAACGCTGCTAACCTATTAATTTCTTCTGCTCCGATGGGAATATTTTCCCCCAACTTTTCTGTACCAGCATTTCCTGGGGCAAAATATATTTTTCTGACTAAAGGAGATTCTTTTATCTTCAAACCAATAGCAGCTTCTCTTGCGCCTTTACCAACAACTAAAACATCTGTTAAAACTTCTTTAGGCATATTTATGAAGATCGCCTCAATCTTTACCCCATATTAACAAATAAATCCAGCACCTTTCAAGAGGTGCTGGATAAATACCAAAAAGCAATAAGAATTACAAAGAAGTTATCCCTTGTAAATGTCTTTTCTATGACCGAGAGCAAGCACAACTATTGTTTGGTCTTCTATGTCAAAAATTACCCTGTAATCTCTAACTCTAAACCTATATTGCCCTATCTCATAATTGATTAAGCTCTCGGCAAATTTTAAAGGTTTCCCTGAAGCTACAAAATAGTCCAACTTTTTAACTATTCTTTTTTGTGTTTCTGGAGTAAGTTTATTAAAATCTTTGAGCGCCTCAGCGGTAAATTCCCAACTATACATTTACTTTAGTCCCGCCCATCTTTCTTATAGAATCAGCCTTAATTCTCTTTTTTGAAGATCTTGATCGTGCAATTTTTCTTCTAAAATTAGGTGAAGATAGCGCTTCTAAATCTTCGACCAGTGATCCCCACATCCCCTTAGGTATCAAAACGCCAAGTGGCTGGTCATTCCTTAACACTGTATAAAAATTACCATCTTTCTCAGCCTCTGTAAAAAGATTAGTCAGTCCTGCTTGAGCTTTTTGAATGTTAGCAAACTTCTCGTCAGCAATTAACTGTTTGATCATAATAACAGAATTATTACATGGTTACATAATGTTGTCAAGTGCGAACACCGCCGCTCTTGGGATCATCCGTCGGAATCCAAAAATGTGAAAGGTAACGATTTTCATTTACTAAATTTCTCTCTATAAAATTCTATGCTTCTTTCTACTGCCTGCGACCAGCCGTTGGGCATTAGATTGTGATCTCCATCAGGATAAGTAAAATATTCGACCTCTTTTTTAAGTTTTGAAAGTGAATCTACTAACTCATCTGACCATTTTTTAGGCACTGCATCGTCGTTTTCTCCCTGATGGATTTGCATTGGCGCATTTATCCAATCAAAATAATTAGTTAGGGAATATAATTCCACGTCGTAATCTTTCTCAAAATTAGCCAAAACTTTTCTAAGCGCTTTGCCGCGATCGTCAAATTCATCTGTGTAATATAAAATCGAATACGGAAATGGTTTTGAAACTGGCGCCCATAAAACTGTTGGATAATTCTTGCCGCTAATTTCTAACACCGATAAGGCAATTTGTCCCCCGTTGCTGTGCCCCCATATACCTACCTTTAAAGTATCTGCTTTTATTTTTCCAGAATAACTTGCATCAAGTCCTCTATTAAGATTAACAAGCGAGGACAAAAGAGTAACAACTGTAGTGTAAGTCTGAAACCTTTCCTCCATGGGATTTTTTGATGGTTTATCCGACTCCCCGTATCCTAAAAAATCTGGGGCAAGTGCAATAAAACCATTTGTTGCAAACATCTCCCCTGCCCTTTTCGTACCAATGCCAGTGGTATAATTTTCTTTTGGCACAAACCCTCGAAGCATTACAATTACTGGGTATTCACCCGAACTTTTTGGTACATTTAAAAGTCCGCTTACTTTTTTACCTGATACTTTGTAGTAAAACATTTGAGAAGTGAATTTATCTCCATCTTCCAAAGTTCTTCCAAGAGCAATAGTAGAACCTTTAAATTGTTGTTTTTTTAAGTTTTCAAAAGTATATTTATCAAGAGGTTTTTCTTTTATAATCGCAGGTTTTTCTCCAATAGGGCTTATTACTTTCTGCTTTTGGACAAAAAGATAGAGAGTTATTATAGAAACAACAAGACCCAAGACAAAAACTGTTCTTCCCATAGCTCTAAATCAGCAATAACTATTTTGGGACTGGGACATAATTATTTATTCTATGGGCATCTGGAGGGCTTTGCGTTTTTAGACAGTTCATTACTACACTACTTTTAACTGTATAAGTCGTTCTTGGATAAGGATACTTGCGGCATCAGAGATTTTGACCCCTTTTCTTCTTGCAACTTTCTCCACTGCTTTCTTAGTTTTATCATCCAACCGAATAGGTAATATTTTTGATTTATAAATTGACTTTAGATTTTTTGCAAACTTAACATCAGGCGCTTCTTGCCAGTATCCTGGGAAATCCTCTGTAGAATGAGTATCCCAAAATTCAGCTTCTTCTTCTATGGATTTAAATATTGGTACAGTCTTTATCTTTTTCATTTTCATATCATCCCAGACAAGGTTTTGTATAAAGCTCATTTCATAACCCGTCACTCTGGCTTGTCCAGAGTCTCTAAACACTTGGAGATTCTGGATGCGCCCTTCGCGCTTACCAGAATGACGCAAATAGTTAGGTTTTGAAATGACTTCTAGTCATTGTATTATACTATATTTGTAAATACTTCGGAGTAAGTATTCAGTTCTTCCCAATGTCATTCCCGCGAAAGCCCTGTACCAGACGGTACAGGGCGAAAGCGGGAATCCAGTCTCCAAAATGCTTTTTTAAATAGATTCCCGATCTAGTCGGGAATGACAAGGAAGTCGTTGATAAATCCTGGACAGCTACTAAAAAGAGTTTTTGACTTTCGTCCTCTGCTTTGGAATACTTAAACTATGGAAAACCAAAATGATCCTTCCCAAACATCATCACAATCTACTACTCCCCAACCATCAAATCTTCCATCGCAACCTTTGCCAGAAAATAAACCCCATTCATCTTTTCTTACGAACAGACTATTTTTGATCACTGTAGTTATCCTTATTTTATTCGCCATTGTCTATTCAGGAGTTTATCTAAGTCTTAATTCACAATTGAATAAAATCACAAAACCAAATCCCTCTCCCACAATCTCCTCCCAACCCTCCCCACCCCCCGATCCGACTGAAAATTGGAAAACATATAGAGGAAATGCTTTCTTATTCTCCTACCCTCCTTCTATGAAGCTACTTAACCGAAAAGATTCTATTGCCATAACCTTTAAAGAAAAAGGGACACCAGACGGTTGTGAATTCTGCTATGGGTATGAACTTGATTTCAAATATAACTCTCTTGGATCGAAAAACATTAAAGAGATTGCTGATAATGACGTAAATGATGATAAGAAAAATGGCGCTGAAATAGTTGAGCCACTAAAAAATATAAACATAGCAGGCTACTCGGGCTATACATATGCTAGTGTTTTCCAAATACGAAACGACTTTATATATATTCCCCATAGAATCGGTTACTTTATAAAAATTACAAAACTTGTTAGCGATCCTAATAATTTAGGACACGAAACAACGGTGAACCAAATCCTCCCCACCTTTCAATTCACTAATTAAATACTTTGTCATTGCGAAGGACGAGAAGTCCTGAAGCAATCTCATGAGATCGCCACGCTCGTTTCACTCGCTCGCGATGACAAAAGAGAAGATGTCATTGCGAGAGAAACGAAGCAATCCCTACAATTTAGTTATGTCCACTAAACAATACTATGTATATATTGCCACAAATAAGATAAACACTGTTTTATATACTGGAGTAACAAATGATTTAATAAAAAGAATGTACCAGCACAAGAATAAAATGGTTGCAGGTTTTACATCAAAATATAATATTAATAAGCTTGTCTATTTTGAAGTTTATATTGATATAACTGAAGCAATAAAAAGAGAAAAACAAATCAAAGGAGGTTCAAGACAGAAAAAAATTAATTTGATAAAGAAAGTAAATCCAACCTTCAAAGATTTATATGAAGATATTATTAAGTGAGATTGCTTCGTCGTTCCTCCTCGCAATGACAATTCTGATTGTCAGTTGTCACAAAAAGCAGTTCGAGCAACAGTTTGTGACGTGAAATAGCTTTGCATATCGGTAAACAAATTGTTGAATATTTCAGGAATTTATGCTATAAATTGTTTACTATGAAAACAAAAAAACGCATTCCAAAGATAATCGTTGATCCCAAAATTCATTTTGGTAAGCCGGTAATTGCAGGAACAAGAATTCCTATATATGCAGTGCTTGAACTTGTCGAAGCAGGAATTACGTTTGACAAAATCACAACAAAATATTATCCGGATCTTACTATCGAAGATGTCAAAGCGTGCATCGATTATGCCATCAAGCTTATCAAAGCTGAAGAGATACATATTACTCCATCTTAAATTTAATGAAATTCCTCATTGATCAAGATGTATATCAACTCACAATAGAGGTTATCAAAGATTTAGGACATGCAGTCATACCCGTAAAAGACGTGGGGCTTTCAACTGCAGCCGATGAAACAATTCTAACTTACGCTTTTAGCCACAAACTTATTTTAGTTACCCGCGACAATGACTATGGCGCATTAGTATTTTTAATGCACAAAAAACATCATGGAGTTATTTTCTTAAAGATTGAGCCTCAATATATTGATATAGTTCATGATGAATTGAAACGCGTACTCAGAAAATATTCAAAAGAAAAATTTGCAAATAGCTTTATAGTTATAGAGATCGCTCGTCATCGTATACGAATGGCAAAGTATTCTTAGCTTTAAAAGCGAAGGCAACAGGAAACTCTTGAAGAAGTTTGAGATATATTGAGTATAACATTGTCATTGCGAGTCCCGATCGAATCGGGACGAAGCAATCTCTTTTTCCAATGTCATTCCCCTTTCCAATGTCATTCCCGCGAAAGCGGGAATCTATACCAATAATTTATTTATATGGATTCCGTGTCAAGCACGGAATGACAAATGTGCGAAACTCGTGACTAGGTTTGAAACAGATATAAAAGGATACTCCTTCGCGAAGGAGTATCCTTAAAACAGAATAGGTTTTATTTCTTAGGTTTAAAGTTAAGAGAGAGCGAACTGATGCAATAACGAAGGCCTGTTTTTGTTGGACCATCGTCAAAAAGATGACCTAAGTGCCCGCCGCATTTTTTACATAATACTTCTGTTCTAATCATCCCATGACTTGTATCTTCTTGCAACTCGATATTTTCCTTGCTGATTGAATTATCAAAACTCGGCCAACCGCAGTCGCTATCAAATTTTGTGTCGGAGGAAAAAATCGGTGCTTCTGTTCCTTTTCTCCAAAGAGCATCATGCTGCTGTCGCGTTAGATTTTTTCTCCAGTATTCATCTGGCATTTTTCTTAAATCAAGTATGTTATTCATACCACTAAAGCGTTCCAGTCGCTAGAGAATCTTTCCATTCCTTTATCTGTTAACTCATCATATATATTATATTGTTGCCAAGGTTTATTAAGACCGAGTCTGACTCGGTTAAGATCTATTTGTTGGTATGGAATTGGGCTTAAAGAAGTTTTATAAATGAAATCTTCTGTTGGCATTGGCATTCCTTTTTGTCCCCATTCTTTTAATATCTTAAAAGGCGCTGTTATGATATCACACCCAAGTTTTAGAGAATATAAAAAGTGATCCATGCTCCTAATGCTTGCTGCCAAAACTTCCACATGTCCATCCCCTTCTTTATACATATCAATAATATTCTTAATTAAATCCATTCCGTTTTCTCCCCTATCATCCAGTCTCCCAACAAACGGCGAAACAAAAACTTGACCTTTTTTTGCGCCTTCTGACGCAGCATAAACAGCAGCCGCTTGCTCTTGAGTAAAACACAATGTCATATTAACCCTCATCTCTTTTCTAACTGACTTCTGTACAGAAATAAGTCCAGCTTTTGTTGTTGGATATTTTATGTGAGCGTTTGGAACCCAAGAAAACATTTCCTTACCTTCTTTAATCATTTGTTCTGCTGAAGTTGACTTATCTGCGTAGACTTCAACGGAAACTGAACCGTTTGGAATAAGAGGCGAAACATCTTGAACTACAGACTTATAAAAAGAAATAATTTCGTCTTTCGTAAATTTTTCTCCTTTTTCCAAACGTTTTTTTGCGTCTGGATTTTTGGAAATAAGAGTTGGATTAGTTGTTTGACCATCCAAAAATCCCAAGACTTTTATAATTTCTCTTGTCTCATTTGGATCTCCACTATCCAAAAATATTTTTGTCTTTGGATTATCTGGCATCATACTCTTAAGAAAAATTTTGATTCCGCCAGCTTTTTTCTATTCTTTTTAAAGCTTGTATATATGCTCCCTCGCGAAGAGTTGCTTTGTATTCTAGGCTAGCGTTATAAACTTCTTTTGAGGCAATCTCCATTTTTTCTTTAAGTTTTTTAAGGACTTTCTTTTTTGTCCAATGTTGCTCATGCAAATTTTGATACCACTCAAAGTAACTTGTTACAACACCTCCAGAGTTAGCAAGAATATCTGGAATTACTATAACACCTTTTTTATTAAGAATTTTATCTGCATCAAGCGTAGTTGGACCATTTGCCATTTCTAAAATTATTCTTGCTTTTATTTTATCTGCGTTTTCGTAAGTTATAACATTCTCAAGAGCCGCCGGCACTAGAATGTCTACTGGCAGCTCCAAAATCTCCTCTGGTTTAATATCATGTCCTCCAAGCTTTTTTTTGTTGTTATAATCACATACCGATCCTATGCAATAACAGTGAGACAAGAACCCTTTTTTTTCTTTACACCTATTTACCTCTTCTGTATCCTCTATTCCTTTAGGAATATAAATTCCGCCTTTTGAATCAGAAAGACCAACGATCTTAAATCCTTCTCCCTGCAAAAAATGCGCAATATTTCTCCCCACATTTCCAAAACCCATAATTGCAACAGTCAAGCCTTTTGGACTTTTCCCAAGTTTTTTAAGCATTTGTTTCAGCACTTGCCCTCCGCCAAAACCCGTTGCCGCGACTCTTCCCTCCGACCCCCCCATTTCTAATGGTTTGCCTGTTACGACCGCTAACATTTCTCCTTTTGTAATTTTTAATTCTGAATTCTGAATTCTAAATTCGTCTACAATCCATCCCATAATTTTAGAATTAGTATTCACATCTGGGGCCGGAATATCTTTATATGCTCCAATAACATCCAAAAGCCTCCGTGTAAAAAGCCTAGTTAATTTTTCAAGCTCTTTTTCAGACAACTTTTTTGGGTCAAGAGCAATACCGCCTTTCCCCCCGCCAAATGGCACACCAACAACTGCATTTTTCATGGTCATCCAAAATGCCAAAGCCTTTACCTCGTCCATGTCAACTTTGGGGTGATAACGAAGACCTCCCTTGTATGGGCCTAGTATATTGCTATGCTGCACTCTGTATCCTCTAAAGACTTTTATTAAGCCTTCCTCCATTTGAATTGGCAGTGAAACTTCAATAATTCTATCCGGCTCCGAAAGCATCTCAAAAAGCAGCTTATCAAGTCCTAATTTTTTTGAAGCTTGAATTAGCTGCTGCTTCGCTCTTATCCAAGGATTTTCATTATTCATAATTTACTCACCACATACTGTCATCCCGAGTGAAACGAGGGATCTCCAGCGAATTTCTCTAATCTTTCCATCCCTTCCTTAATATTTTCAAGGCTTGTTGCAAAACTTAACCGAATGTAGCGATCATCGCCAAATGCACTTCCAGGGATAGCACCTACAAAGAATTGTTTAAGAAGTGCTGTACAAAAGCTAACTGAATCCGCAACATTTTTATTATATAGTTTTGACACATCAGCATATGCATAAAATGCGCCATCAGGCATATCGACTTTTATTCCTTTTATAGCGCGAAGTCTGCCTATCATATAATCTCGCCTTTTTCTATACTCCCTTACCATTTCTTGTATGCAGTCCTCGCTTCCAGTTAAGGCCGCTATGGCTGCTTTCTGCGCAATGCTATTTGGATTAGATGTTGAGTGATCCTGCAAAGAGGAAGCCATCTTAATAATTTCTTTTGGTCCCGCGCAATAACCTATTCTCCATCCAGTCATGGCATAACTTTTTGACACGCCATTCACTACCACTGTTAATTTATTTATTTTACTATTAATGCTTGCAATACTATGATGTTTTTTTCCGTAGATTAATTTTTCGTAAATCTCATCACTTATAACAAGAATGTTATGAGCAACTAAGACCCGAGCAATTTCCTCTAACTCTTTTTTATCATAAACAACGCCAGAGGGATTAGAAGGCGAATTAAGAATAAGAATTTTTGTTTTTGCGCTAATAGATTGATCTATTTGATTGGCTGTAATCTTTAACTGTTTGTTGGGTTTTAGGAAAACACATTTTCCTCCTGCCAGCTTTACCATTTCTTCATAGCTAACCCAATACGGTATTTGAATTAATACTTCATCCTCTGGGTCTACCAAAACTTGAATAAGATTATACAAACATTGCTTTGCCCCATTTGATACTAATATGTTTTCGGGTTTGTATATTAGATTATTATCTTTTTTAAACTTCTCGCATATTGCCAGTTTTAATTCTATGATACCGCTTGTTGCCGTATACTTTGTAAAGCCCATGTTTATTGCAGTTATTCCTGCTTGTTTAATATGCTTTGGCGTATCAAAGTCTGGCTCCCCAGCGGCAAAAGAAATAACGTCTTTACCCTCACTCTTTAGCTTATTCACTGTTGCAGTGATTGCAAGTGTTGGAGACGCAGAAATGTGTTGAACTCGTTTTGCTATCATCGTAGAGTTGGACCTGCATGAATGATTTCTTCTGGGATGTCCTTAAATTTTGCAAAGTTTTCTATAAATAAGGATGCTAATTTATGCGCTTTGTTATCGTAATCGTTTTTATCTGACCATTGGTTTCTGGGATTCATAATATCGCTTTTTATGCCGGGAATGTTTGTTGGCACGGAAAGATTAAAAATTTTATCTGCGCGAAAACTTCCAGTTATATTTCCATTAAGAGCTGCTCTCACAATTGCTCGAGTATCTTTTATACTAATCCTTTTCCCAACTCCGTACTCTCCGCCAACCCATCCGGTGTTAACTAAATAAACCGTACTCTTGTGTTTGTCTAAATAATACTTTAGCAGATTTGCATAAACAATTGGTTTAAGCGGCATAAAAGGAGCTCCAAAATAGGCAGAGAATGTGGGAGAGGGTGCTATAACTCCTCTTTCTGTTCCAGCAAGCCTTGATGTGTATCCAGATAAAAAATGATATATTGCGGCATTAGGTTCTAATTTGGCAATTGGGGGCATAACGCCCCATGCATCGGCTGTTAGAAAAATTATAGTTTTAGGATGTCCTCCAATGCCTGTTAGTACTGCTTTTTCGATATGTTCTAATGGATATGCGGCTCTAGTATTTTCGGTAATGCTTTTATCGGCAAAATCTAACGTGCCATCAGGCATTACCTTAACGTTTTCGATAAGCGCCCCATGTTTAATTGCATTCCAAATTAGCGGTTCGCTTTCTTTCTTTAAGTCTATGCACTTTGCGTAACATCCTCCTTCAAAATTAAATATGCCGTTTTGTGACCATCCGTGCTCGTCGTCTCCAATAAGCATTCTTCCTTCTTCCGCAGAGAGTGTGGTTTTACCAGTTCCCGAAAGCCCAAAAAAAACGGAGGTTGTTCCGTCTTTCCCGATGTTTGCAGAACTATGCATGGGTAAGACATTTTTTTGTGGCAAAAGATAATTCATAACCGCAAAAATTGATTTTTTAATTTCCCCCGCATACTTTGTTCCGCCAATAAGAACAACCATTTTGCTTAGATTAAGCACTATAAACACTTCCGAGTTTGTTCCATCTGTTTTAGGATCCGCAAAACAACTTGGAGCGCAAAGAACAGTTAGGGCTGGTGTATGCATTTTAAGTTCCACTTGTGTTGGACGCCGAAGCAGATGTTGAATAAAGATGGATTGGTATGCGTATTCCGAAATCACCCTAACGTGCATTTTATATTGCTCCTCAGCGCAGACGTATCCATCATAGATATAAAGATCCTCTTGGGAAGATAAAAATTTGTTGATTTTCTTATACAGTTTTTCAAAATGCTTCTCCCTCATCGGCATATTTATCTTGCCCCAATCAATTTGATCATGAACTTGAGGAGTATCAACAATGAATCTATCTTTTGGAGAACGGCCAGTATATTTTCCAGTGTAAACAACCACTGCTCCAGTTTTAGAAGCGACCACTTCCTTATTCTTAATAGCTTTTTTTACAAGTGCGTCCACTGATAAATTATGATGAATATTTTGTTTCTGTAGTTTTGGTCGCTGCAATTTCTTCATACGATTGTGAGAGTATATACCAATATTGCCTTTCTTGTCAATGCAACGATTTTGTTACCGCTATATAACCAACTAATGCTATCGCAATCCCAATTGAAACAATTCCAAAACCAATCGCAATTGCTCTTAAAAAATTATATAGATCCGACTGCTTATTCATTTCTCTCCCAATTCTTTTTTAAGAAGATTATAAGTATTCTTTTTTGCGTCCGTAATAGTCATTCCTTGCGACTTTGCAGCTTCCTCGAAAGTTTTATTTGTAATAGACTTTCCGTTTGTATCAGCGCCTGCATTACCTTGCCCCATCGCATCATCTGGCATTTCGCACCCGCAGTTATAACACATATTCCCTCACCTCCTTGTAAACTTCAGTACTTCCTTTAGAGTCAATCCTGCTTCTCTTATAATTGCTCTTTGTGTCCCAGAAGGAAGACTTTTTGCGTGAAACGGAACGCTGCGATAGACAACACGTTTACATCGTCTGCTCCTGGATTTGTCTCTAAAATTGATTTAATATCAAAACCATTCTTTCTAAGAGGATTAGTAACTTTAAATCCGATGTTCTCATCGGTTAAAAATTTCATGGATGGACACTGCCTAAAGGATACACTCTTTCTCTACCAAGAGAATCTGTAGCGTAATCAACAGCAGCTTCGATATCTCTTTTTTTAATATGAGGATAGTCTTTTAAAATCTCTTTTATACCTAGACCTTGCTTAAGCAACTTAAGAACATGCTCCACGGTAATTCTTGTCCCTTTAATAACAGGCTTACCAAGCATTATTTTTGGATTAACTTCAATTCTATCTTCCATAGCAAAACATTATATCATAAATTTTTTATTTCTTCTTCGAACCCGACTTTTTGCTAAACCCCGCACCAGAACGGTGCGGGGTAAAGTACCACCTCGGTTCTTTGCCTTTGAGCATTGGAATAACGCGGGACCATTGTTTTATAAATACTGGAATGCTACATAGAACTGTAAGTAGAAAATATTCTGGAAATAAAAAGTAACCAATAAAAGGCAAAGTCAAAGTGCCAGTGAATTGCCCTAAAAAGAAATTTTTAGTCAAAATAATTGGTATAAGCATTGCTATACCCCATGGAATAAAAAGTTTTACTACACTCACTCCTGCCAAAATTCCAAACAAAGATGCAATTGCTTTTCCGCCAGCAAACTTTCCGTCTTTAAGTTTAAAGTATATAGAATAACAATGACCCAGTACCACTCCAAAGCCACCAAAAATAATTGCAAACTTTAAATCGTAGCCTAAACTAGTGAATAAATGGGGTAAATATACCCCTAAATATCCTTTAAATGCATCCACCAAAAATACCAATAAAAACAAATAAAATTTTCCAGTTGCTCGGGCTGTATTCAGAGCCCCAACATTACCTGTTTCTTCTTGTCTTATATCGCGTCCAGTAAACTTTTTGACCACAAAATAAGCTGTTGGAAAAGAACCGATTAAATAACCTATGACAAGAAAAATCAAAGGATACAAAATATTCATCATAATTTATCAGTGGACGCACTTGTAAAAAAACTATAGACAGAATAAGTCATAACTTGAACAATGCAAGGCTTTCTGGTCTCTTTGGGGTAAATGACATAAGATCAACTCTCCATATATCTTTTAAATTTTCCGTGTAAATATATTCTTTATAGAACCTTATTATATTGTCAGCTTGACTTATTCTTTCTAAGCGATGTTCTATGCATTCAATATTGTCTTTGTCTATTTCAATCCCAACAGACATTCTTCCTAATTGTTCAGCCACAACCAATGCGGTTCCTGTTCCTGCAAAAGGATCTAATACAGTATCGCCTATCTTTATAGATGAAAGGATTATCCTCAAAAGCAATGCTATTGGAGATTGTTGTTTGTGGAATCGTTCTCCATTTTCTTTCCTAATTGCCTCGTCTCCCGCAAAATAACCAGAAGTTAATTCTCTTATATCATCCCAAACATCTGTTACATACATACCATTTTCTCTTTCAAATTTGTAGTTTGGCGGCAAAGGTGGAAAAATCCGTAAGCGATTGAAAACCCTAGGCGTACTTCCTTTGGTCGCAAAAGCAATTATCTGATAGTGCTTACCATATTTATTAGAGCAAGGAACAGCAGAAGTTTTTTTCTTCCAGACAATAAGATTTTGCAATACCCAGCCAGTTTCACGAAGGCATTGCAAAATAAACTCCGCATTTTTCTCTCTCTGCATAAAATATATAGCTCCTCCATCTGATGTGATCTCGAAAACACTCCTACAAACATCTTTCATTATTTGCCAATATTTATCTTTTGGTAAATTATCCCGCCATGAATTATATTCTTTGTCTTGATTGAAAGGTGGATCTAAAAAAGTCAAATCAACCTTCTCCGAGATTTTTTTCCCTGAAAGAAGTTTCAAGCAATCTCCATGTAGAATTTTGTAATTACTCATAGTTTTCCCATATCGTATTTATCGCCTTTAAACACCTCCTTTGTAACACTATAGTAACACAAATTAATTTTATCTTATCACACAATAGCCCATGAAATAATTAAACTATCTGGTCCTAAATGTGCTCCGACAACCGGGGAAATTTCGTTTACAAATTTTATTGTAATATTTTTATTATAATTTGCAACTAGATTTTTAAGTTTGATAGCATCTCTTTCGCAGTCGGCGTGGGTTATGGCAACCGATATATGCTTATTTGAATTAATCTTATCATGAACTTCCTCTTTAAACTGGGAAAATAAAGCAGTTGTCTTATCCCTTGCATTCATTTGTATTTTTTTAGTAACTATTTTCCCATCTTTAATTGTTAATATTGGTCTAAAACCAGTCTTTAACATATTTCTAATTACAATAGCCTGAAGACTATTAATTCTTCCACCTTTCTTAAGCCATTTTGGGTCATCAAATACTCCCAAAAGATAAGTCCTACCAATATATCTATTCAACTTAAGTAGAATTTCGCTAACTCTCTCATTTAATTTTATAAGTTGGGCAACTTTTAAAACAATTAGCGCCTCCGCTCCAGTTGATGTCTTAGAATCAATAATATGAACTCTTTTTTGCTCGTTTTTTTCAAGAAGTTTTTTTGCCTGCATTGCAGAGTTATAAGTTCCAGACAAAGACGAAGAAATTGTAATCACCAAAAGCTCTTTGAATTCTTTCAGATTTTGGGCAAAAAATTTTTCAAAAGTTTTTATCGAAGGCTGAGAGGTTTTTGGAAATTCTTTATCTTCCAAGGATCTCATTGCCCCATAACCTTTCCAATCTACAATAAATGGAAAAATTCTAACAGGTAAATCTTGCATTACACTTTTGGGTAAATCCGCATCCTCGCCAACCAAAATTCCTAATTCATGATTCATGATTCATGATTCAACTTTTTCTCCAATCTCATATCCATAATTCTAATATCTACCACCTTTCCTGCTAGGCTGGCAGTTTCCCTTACAACCTCTGGCTTGTCTGTATGAATATGGATTTTTACCTTTTCCTCCATTTCTATAATCTCCAAACAATCACCCATTGGACTAAGAATCTCTCTTATTTGCTCAACTTTAAATAAGGTATTTCTAACAGTAAATACCACTTCGTGTGGAAATTTTCCAATATCACCCTCTTTATTGCTAACCTTTGGTTTTATATTAATTCCAGTTAACTCCAAAGATTTATCACTTAACCCTTCATAAAATCCATATACAAAAAATGTAAACCCCAAAGCGCCTGCATCCACCACGTTATTTGCCTCCAAAACCTTTAATTTTTTCTTTGTCCCCAAAAGTGCAGATTTTGCTTTTTGTGTAGCTTTATAAAAAGCATCTGTAAAAGATCCATTTACTTCTTTTGTTGCTAATGAGCTGGAAAATGCTTCCATAACATCTAACATTGCGCCACTTACTGGTTTTTGTATCGAACTTCTTGCGGAATCTTGCCCTGTTTTGGAAGCTTTTGCAAAATCTTCTAAAAAAAATTTGTCTTTCTCTTTGAGTGATGTTAAAAACCCTTTAAGATAACTTGCCATCATTATTCCAGAATTGCCCCTAGAATTTGCAAAAACACTCTCTATAACTTTTCCAACCAACTTATTTGAATTTGCAAAAGATTTACTTTCTAATATTTGTCCCAGCCCCAAAAATGTATTGGCCAAATTACTTCCAGTATCGCTATCTGCAACTGGGAAAATATTAATCGCATCAATCTTTTTCCTATTTTCTATAATCCGTTTACTTCCCAAAAGAAGCATCTTTGAAAAAATAGACAAGGTAACAAACTCCATATTCTGAATAATTGTATCAAAATAGTCTATAATAAGATAATGAGACTTTCGGCTTGGGTTTTTATTACAGATCTCTTCCCCAAGAAAAAAACAGCATTTGACAAATTTATAATTGATAGATTTATTAGAAAAAGCATTTTTCAAAAAAACACACGCCAAATTTTACTTACTTTAAAAAAATCTGGAGTAGATGGCATAGAGCTTATTATTTCTTCCAATACCAACGATAATGATATTCAAAAAATTCAAGAGATGCTTTCGCAACTTACTATATCTGTTTTTAGTGTTCATCAGTCGCTTGCCAAAATGTTTAATATTAGTGTTTCGGAAGTAAATCGATTGTGCGAGGTTGCAAATAGGTTATCTGCAAAAGTTGTAGTTTTGCACATTAATGTAATTGGGGATCAAATTTTTGATGAAGGTTATATTGAGGATTTAAAAGCTTTAGAAAAACAATACAAGATTAAAATTGCCATAGAAAATATGCCTATAAGTCTTCTATCAATTCTTAAAACTTACACGTGGAGAGAGAATGAATTCTCTTCGGTGATTAAAAAATCAGGATTTAAAATAACACTAGATAGCACTCACTTAGCCCAAGCAGGCTATGATATTATAGATTTTTATAAAAACAATAAAAACCAAATCATAAACATTCACTTAAGTGATTATAAAAAAAGTTTCTTTAACACTCACCTTCTCTTGGTACATAATACTCATTTAGCTCTTGGCAAAGGCGAACTGCCAATAAAAGATTTTTTACAAACTTTAAAGGAAGATCAATACAATGGTCTAATAACTATGGAGATTAATGGAAACCTTGATGATCTTTGCCAAAGCGCCAAATTTATAAAAAATATATATACCTAGCCAATACTTTTTGCCTCTGTTAAACAAGAATAGAAATGTCCGCTTTTTTGTCATTCCGAGCGCAGTGAAACGGAGTCGAGGAATCTGATCCCTCCACTCCGCTATCGCTACGGTCGGGATGACAAACCATGTAACTTATTGTGTCTCTTAAATAGGACATTTCTATTCTTGTCTGACAATACTTTTTGCCTCCTTGTATTTTTACAATTCCTCTGATACGATAAATATGCAATGATAATTAAGTCTATTCTTAAAGATAAGTTTTATTTTCTTCTTGCTTTCCTAATTACCCTTCTCATCGGCATCCAATTATCTAAAGCTCCAAGTAGTATAGCAGACAATCTTACTCTTTACGTATACTCCTTTGTAATAATTGTGTTATTAATTTATACAGGATACCAGAGCTTAGGTAGCGAGCGAGAAAACAAAGTATTAAGCTTAACAATGACCGCAACAAGCACCATTGTTTCCTTTTTTATATGGTGGGGGACTCAGTTAATAGGTCTTGTAGCATGCATCAATGCGGGACAGGAATGTTTGAATCAGATACAAAATGCTTTATCTCCAATAAAATATTTTTATCTAGGACTACCTCTGTTAATCTTACTTAGACCAAAAAATAAAGTCCATTTCTTGTTAATCGTTGCTGCTTATCTCCTGTTGCTAATAGTATTAGTATAGAACCAACTTATTTAAATCTACTCCTTTTTGTTACCAATTATTATAACAACATCTACATCGGCTGACTCTGTAAGCTCTTCTTCCATATCAAGAACATATTTTTTTTCGATCTGTTTCTTTAATTTGTCTAAATATTCTTTTGAAACATCTTTCTTAGCTTTTATAACTGTTTTCCCATAATCAGACGCATCTGCATTGTCTATGTTTTTTACAACAAATTTTTCTTCCTCAAGAGAATCTTTAACTCTTGAAGCCTCCCCTGTAATTCCACTTCCATTTAAAACTCTAATTTCGTATTTAGAATAGTCGACTTTAAGCTTTGCTGACTCAGTGGCTGGATAAACCGTTGGCGTAACTTGAGATTGAGTTGGAGATAGCGTAAATTTCTCTTCTTTTGCAATCTCTTTTACTGCTTTTGTCCTAAAATAATATAAAGCCCCTCCAACTGCTGCAAGCATTACAAGTATAACAACTAATACAATCCACGATTTACTCTTTTTTTGTGGCTCTAAATCCTGTGGAGGAATACTTGTTGATTCGTTCAATTTTACAGAAGTATTCATTCTGGATCCAACAGATTCTTGCAACACAATGCCTGATTTTGCATCAGGACTTGATGGTTGTGCTGTACCTTGTGTCTCGCTAGAAACTGGCGAAGGCGTTGGGTTTGGAGACATAGGAGAAATAATAGTTGGCTTGACTGTTGTCGGTTCTGATTGGGATTGCGGTTGGATCGGTTGTGGCTGACGATAGGCTTGAGTAGTTACTGTAGATCCAACGGGTGCATTAGCCTGTGGAAAACCACTTTCTACAACTGGTGTTTGTAGAGCCTTAGGATTTTGTTGAGGAGCTTCTTGCTTTTGTGTTTGTTCTTCTACTATATTTTTCTTTTCTAAAGAATCATGTATTTTAACAGTTGACCTTCTTCTTTTTGTTTTAGTTGTTGTAAATCTTCTTTTTTTGCTAGCCATAAATCTAGAGTACTAATTTTTTCCTCTCTTTGCAATACCCTAAAAATATACTCACCGATACGGGATCGGAATAGATACGACGAAACGGTTAAGCCTAAAGTCTGTCACTACGTAGTAGCATACTTTGTAACAATTCGAACAAAAGCCTAATACCGCATTCTCACTGTCATTGCGAGGAGCATTAGCGACGAAGCAATCTCTTAGAGTCACTTAATAATCTCTTCATATAAATCTTTGAACGTTGGGTTTACTTTCTTTATCAAATCGATTTTCTTTTTTCTTGAGCCTCCTTTAATTTGTTTTTCTCTTTTAATTGCTTCATTTGGGTCATTGTAAATTTCGTAATATACGAGTTTATTGATATTATATCTTGACGTAAAACCTGAGGCCATTTTATTTTTATGCTGATACATCCTCCTTTTAATTAAATTATCTGTTACACCAGTATAGAACACCGTATTTACTTTATTTATAGCAATATAGACATAGTATTGTTTAGTCTTCATGACTTTATTATAGAGATTGCTTCGCTTCGCTCGCAATGACAAGAGAGAAAGTGTCATTGCGAAGGACGAAGTCCTGAAGCAATCTCAACTTTGTCACATAGAGCGACCGCGTCAGAGGCGGGAGCGTGGCGATCCCCGACTAGATCGGGGATTGCTTCGTCGTTCCTCCTCGCAATGACAAGTGTCTACGAGGTGAATTTGTCCCACTTCGCTAAGGTTTCGAGGGATCAATTTGAAAACCGAAACGTGGAGAGGATTTGGTCAAATGTTCTATTGTCATATTCTTCGCTGCCGTCGACAGATAGTTGACCGAACTGAATTACAAACAAAGAATTACCAACCACTAATTGATACTCTTCAAAATAATTACCGCCACATGGCCCTCTCATCTTCATAGGCATGTAATGTCTGGAGCTAACTCCGTTGATTGGAACGAATTCCTGCTCTTTACTTACAGTATTGTCTATAGATTCGTTTTTAAGATCCCTAATCAAGTCGACTAAGTTAGTAGCTTTACGAAAATCATCTCTGCTTTTTGGATTAAAATCTCTTGTTGTATTCTGTACGTAAAAATCTTCTTTATTCCTGATATCTAAAACGCTGATTCTAAATGACTTTCGAGGAATATCATCGCTATCAGCCCAAAGAATTAAATCTGAAATTTCCGGGGAAGAGTAACATAATGAACCACCCACATATACTCTTGGGAGATTAAATTTATCCTCGTACTCGTTTATCCTAGTCCCTTCTGTAGTCTTAAACTTCCAATCTGCCGGATACTTTATCTCAAACCCAAATTCCTCATTTCTATATGTTTTCCAATTTGCCCTGTCACCATTCGGTGCAGGGCTTGTCGCAGTAGTTAAGGTTGGAAAGGGTTGAGGAGTTGGTGGAACTAGTGGATTTTGGGCAACTTGGTTTTGGTTTGCTCCAAGTATGTATCCTCCCAAACCAACTGCCATAATCAGAATTACGACCATAAGAATAATAAATGTTTTTGAAGGGCTATGAGAAGTGCTTGATGAAACAGAATACAATTGGTTTGTCTGTTGCCCAGAAGCTAATGGTTGTTGATTATTCTCCATTATAAAGATTGTTTTATGTTAACAGGTTGATTGTCAAGGTTTAGTCCGTCATTCTGGGGAGGAGGAACGACGACTCCAGAATCTCTATTGCCAAAACTATTGCGATAGGAGATTCTGGACAAGACGGGTACCAGACGGTAACCCGTCAAGCCAGAATGACGATGATGAATCATCACAATTTTCCGCTCGAGCAGTAATTTGTGGTGTATTTGTTGGTTCGATAGTTCGAGCTTGGGATTGCCATGTCGCTCGTTCCTCGCTCCTCGCAATGACATAAAAACGGACTTTTCAAACACGATCTAAAATCATGCTTTCTTTCTCAAAGACACGAAAAACTTTTTTAAAGTGTCGTAGATTACTGGAAGCTCGAGGTAATCGATAAAGATTGCAAACCATGCTAACCAGATAGGCAAAATCTTTGCTGATGAACCAGTAAGTTGTTCTATAACAAACTCATCTGTAATCCAAAAAAGGTGAAACCATTGAGAGTTTAGTAAGAAAAGAAACAAAATGTTTTTCCATGAAAACTTTGTAAAGAATCCAAAAATGTAGACAAACGAGGTTAAAATAAGAGCAGGAATCTCGCTATAATCTGCAATTACTATAAAAGTTTGCATTATGCCTTTGGGATTAAAAAGATCTATCCCAAAAAGCTTATTAAATGCTACATGTGTTGTTAGCCAATAAAGATGAATAAGTTGCCAAATAAACAAAAAGGAGGCGATTCCTACATTAAGAGTATAATGCTTTTTATACCAAGCTAAAATTCTCTTCACATTTTAACTATTTCTTTTTTTGATTTTAAGAAAAAATACCCAACAATCCCAAATGTTCCAACTGGAGACAACCAGTTTGGAATATGAAACCCAAAACTATCTAAGACCATTACAGTTCCCAAACCAAGAATCGAGTACATGGCGCCATTTTTTAAGTACTTATATTTTTTAATACTGTCTATATTTCTTATAGTTAATTGACGAAGAACTATTGCTCCTATTCCATTTCCAAGAAGAATGAGTGGAACCGAGAGTGTAAAAGCAAAAGCACCTAATACTCCGTCTATAGAAAAAGTAGCATCTATAGCTTCCAAGTAAAGTATCTTACTGATATCCGAACGCGGCTTTTCCAACAAGTCTTTCTCTTGCTGCTCGGCGTGTTGCTTAAATCCATGAGTTATAAAAAATGCTGTAGATCCAACAACTGCGCCAAAAGCCATAAGTGGATTTTCCGAAAGAGCAAACCAAACTATTATTGCCAATAGTACCGATACAACTGCAAAAAACCATGCAGCTTGGGAATGTAAAAATTTTTCGCCACGCAAGCCGTAATTCTTAGCCTCAACAAAAAGCCAGTGAAAAAATAGGAAAATCATAAATGTGCCACCTCCAATAAGAAGAATTGGCGAGGAAGCCTCAATCGCTTTTATCACATGGGGATCATT
>ERZ1292623.1765-Hain-H51-01um-R1-1765-length-20293-cov-42_pt1 | contig 20293 bp, 25 predicted proteins | sample MGYA00564398_ERZ1292623 | MGnify/ENA primary metagenome ERZ1292623 (study PRJEB36523, sample SAMEA6512633) | groundwater metagenome | collected 2019-01-07 | study: AquaDiva: Metagenomics assemblies of 32 groundwater samples | reverse complement strand
CAGCGGGCCGCCGGTCATGGTCGAATCCATCCGCCGCGAATTTCTGGCCCGCGGGTTGCCGCCCGACCATCTCTATTCCGATTCCTTCGAGTTCAGCCACGATCGCCGTTGACCGGTATCGACCGGGAGGAGAACCATGCGTTACTTGATGCTGCTGTGTGTGGCCGGCTTGGTGGCCGGTTGCGGAGATTCGAAACCGCCGGAAAGGACCTTTGCGGATCCACAGGTGCGCGCGCTGGAAAAGGCACGCGGCGTTCAGCAACAGGTCGACACCGACGCCGCCCGCCGCCGCGAGGCCGTGGACGGCCAGACCGGCGACACGCCGAAATAATAACTTGAACCTAACTCAAAAAAGCGAACATCACCAACCGCAGATAAACGCAGAATGGAATGGATGAACGCAGATAGAATCAAATCCGCGTTTATCTGCGCATTCCATCCGCGTTCATCCGCGTTCCAAATTCTTACAGGTTTTTTTGAGATAGCTTCTAGTTAAAGACGGGCTCAGATGCGGCGGAAGCCGCCGAGTGTACTGATGCGCACGCCGCGCGGCAGCGGCGGACGGGAACGATCGCCGCAGCTTTCGAGACCGCGGCGGTAGGCGGCCAGCGCCTGGTCCTTCTCGCCCTGTTCCTCCATCACCGCGCCCAGCTCCAGGCAGGCTTCCGTGGTCGGCGCCGTCTGCACGGTTTTTTCCAGATAGCCGCGCGCCTTGCCCGGTTGGGCGGCGCGGCGGGCGAGCCGCCCGAGCGTCAGCAGCAGGCGCGGATGATCGGGATGCGCGCCGAGCCAGCCCTCGGCCGTTTCCAGGGCCTCGGCCACGTCACCGCCTTGCAGGCGGCCGTACAGCTCAACCAGCGTATCGTCCCACGAGTGTTCGAGTGCCTTGCGCAGCGTGGTCTCGGCCGCCGGCCATTGTTCCTGTTGCATGAGCTGACGGGCATAGATGCCAATCAACGTGGGATGGTGGCGCAGGTTGCGCGGCAGCGCGTTCCAGGCCCGCTCCAGCACGTCGAGCGAACCGGACGGCAGGGACAGCATCAGCAACTCGCGGTGCGTGATCATCTCCAGTTCGTCGAGCTCGGGCGGCGACAGCGCGCTGTGGCGCCGCAGGGACGGCAGCAACTCCACCAGTTCGGTCCAGTCGCGCAGTTCACGGTAGACGCGCGCCAGCAGCTTGAGCACGTATGGGTGTTGCGGATGTTGCTGGTGCAGGTCGGAGAGGGTGGCCAGCGCCTGTTCGTCCTGGTGGGCAAGGTGTTGCAGATAGGCCTGCACCAGACCGATGGCGAGCGTGTCGCCCGGCGAGTGCTGGTGGGCGTGGGCCAGGTACTCATCGCGTTTGCCGACCTGTTCCTGCGCCTGTGCCGCACAGGCGGCGCCGAGGTAAGACAACAGCGGCGATTCGCTGTGGCGTTGTGAGAGCATCAGCGCCGTTTCGGCCTCGCTCCAGTTTCCCTCGGCCAGGTATTTGAGGCCGCTGATGAGCACGCGCCGCGCGCGGCGCTGCTGGCGGCGGTCGCGCCAGCGGCGAACGTCGCGCGGGATGCGGATCAGGCGCGCGACGATATAGAACACCACGAACACCGCCAGGAACAGCACCAGCAGCAACGGGATGAACAGCGTCAGCGCGATCTCGATGCTCCACGGCGCGCGCGCGATCAACACATAACCAGGATCTTCCAGGGCGAACAGGCCACCGACAATGGCCAGCAACAGAACCGCGACGATGAAGATGATGAAGCGCATGTGCGCCGCCTCAGGGCCCGGCCTGGCGACCGCCCAGGCGACGCAGGATGTCGATGGGGGCGGAGATGTCCGGCAGTTCCCGGGCCAGCTTTACGTCGAGCAGCTTGTCGATTTCGGTGACGGCGCTCTTGACCCCCGCGTGTTCGGTGTCGAAGTGTTCGCGCAGCCAGCGGCGCGCGGTCGTGAGGTTCTGGCGATAGGTGCCGACGTTGCCCTGCAGGATCGATTGTTGCGCGCCGTACAGCACCAGCCGCAGGTTCTCGCGCACGAAGTACTGTTGTTCGGGAGGCAGCAGCGGCAGGCTGGCCCCGGTATCGTGACGGATGCGGATGAGTCCGAGCAGGTCCTTCCACAGGGTGCGCGCGGAACCGCGCCAGCCGTCGTTGGCCTTGGTTTTTTCGGCTGTGGCGCCAGCCACCGGCGTGGTCGCGCGCACCTGACGGCGCAGCGGCAGGTGGTCGAGCGTTTCGGCCAGCGCGGCGATGCGCAGGGTGATGCCGGCGACGTCCGCCGCCTCCAGCGCCTGCAACAGACCGATGACCCGGGTGATCTCGCGGCGCACCGGCAACAGGTTGGGATTAGCCAGCTGCACCAGTTGGCGGTCGGCGGCGCGCAGCGCCCCGAGCGCCGACGGGATGTCGCGTGCCAGCTGCAGGCGGTGATGGGCGCTGATCAGCAGCTGTTCGGTCTCGGACAGCAGCCAGTCGTTGCGCGAACGGCTCAACTCGTTCTGCATCTTGGCGATGGCGACGCGCACGGTGTCGCGATGCTCGCGCAGCTGGGTCATTTCTTTTTGCAGGGAGTCGACGCTGTCGCGCAGCGTGCGCGAGTCTTCCTCCTGACGGGCGAGGCTGCCGGCCACGTCGGTGGTCAGCAGTTCCGGGTGGCTGTAGAGCAGCGTGTACCAGAGGTAACCGCCGCCGGCGAGGGCGATCAGCGACAGGATCAGCGCCAGCCCGGCGGCCAGACCGCCGCGGCGTGGCGTGGGTTTTTCGGTGGGTGAATCGGTCATGCCGGATCCTCGATGGTGGTCCGATTATAGGGTCTTTTCCCCGGCCCGCCACGCCCGCAGCGCCGTGACAATATCGGCATCGTCCGGTCGGACGATGCGCGGCGCGGTGCGCGGCCGGTGTTCGGCCACCCGCGCGGCCAGCCGTTCGCTGACCACCAGCACCGGCGTGTCGCGCAGCAGGCGGCGGCCGGTTTCGCCATAAAGTTGCAGCAGATTGTCGATGGCCTCGGCGCTGGTGAAGATGGCGATGTCGACGGCGTCCGGCGCCAGCCGCCGGGCGGCCTGCGGGTCGGGGGCGGGCGCCTGGCGGCGGTAACATTCGGCGTAGGTCAGTTCGGCGCCACGCGCGCGCAGCGTGTCGGCCAGCTGCTCGCGCCCGCCTTCGCCGCGCAGGATCACGATGCGCCGGCCGGTCACCGATTGCAGCGCCGGCTCGGCGAGCAGGCCTTCGCTGTCGAAGCGCGCGCGCGGCACGATCGCGGCGGCCAGACCGTGCGCGGCCAGCGCCTGCGCCGTGCCGTTGCCGATCGCGGCGATCGCGAGGGCAGGCGGCCAGGACCGCCCGAGTTGCGCGAGCCGCGCCAGCGCCTGTTGCACGGCGTTGGGACTGATGAAGATGGCCAGGTCGAAACGATCGAGCGTGGCGAGTGTTGCGTCCAGCCGCGCCGGGTCGCGCACCGGCTGGATATCGATCAGCGGCCAGACCAGGGGTTCGCCGCCCTCGCGGCGGATGGCGCCGGCCAACACCTCGGCCTGCGCACGCGGGCGGGTGATGAGGACGCGGACGCCGGACAAGGGCGCCGCGTCAGCCACCGGCGTAGACCCTGGCGAGAATTTCGCGCGCGCCGCGCGCCAGCAGGTCGCGCGCGAGTGCATCGCCGAGGCCCTCGGCCGCGCCGGCCGGGCCGCGCAGTTCGCCGCGGATCACCCGGCTGCCGTCGGGATCGCCGACCAGCCCGCGCAGGTACAGTTGCCCTTCTTCCAGGATGGCGTAGCCGCCGATCGGGACCTGACATCCGCCTTCCAGGGCGGCGTTCAGCGCGCGCTCGGCGGTCACGCAGGTCCGCGTCGGGGCGTGATCGAGCGCCGCCAGCCAGCGGTTGACGGCCTCGTCGCCGTCGCGCGATTCAATGCCGATGGCGCCCTGGCCGACGGCGGGCAGGCAGTCGGCCGGGTCGAGCAACAGGCGGATGCGCGCCTCGAAACCGAGTCGCTTGAGACCGGCAGCGGCCAGCAGGATGGCGTCGAAATCGCCGGCATCGAGTTTGGACAGGCGCGTGTTGACGTTGCCGCGCAGCATCTCCACCTTTAATAAGGGGTAGGCGGCGCGCAACTGGCACTGGCGGCGCAGGCTGGCGGTGCCGACCCGGCCGCCGGCCGGAAGGTCGGCCGGCCGCGCGTAGCGGCTGGAGACGAAGGCGTCGCGCGGATCCTCGCGCTCCAGCACGGCGGTCAGCCGCATGCCGGGCGGCAGCGTGACGGTCATGTCCTTGAGGGAATGGACGGCCAGGTCGATGCGTCCTTCTTCCAGCGCCTGTTCGAGTTCTTTGATAAAAAGTCCCTTGCCCCCGACCAAGGCGAGGCTGCGGTCGAGAATGCGATCGCCCTCGGTGGAGACGCGCACCAGTTCGACCTCCAGCCCGGGATGCAGGGCCTGGAGTCGCGCCCGAACATGCTCCGCTTGCCAGAGGGCGAGGGGACTTTTGCGGGTACCGAGGCGCAGGCGTTTCATGGGGTGGGAACCGGAAGCTGGATCAGATCGTCGAAGATTATGCCATGAAACGAATATTGACCCGATGGCTGTGGCTGCTGGCGTTGTCGTCGTCGTGGGCGGCGGCGCAGGGCGTGCCGCTGGCGCAAGACCTGCAAGACGATGCCGGGCGAAATCGCCACGTGCCGGTCCTGCTGTTCTTCGTCTCGGAGGGCTGCCCCTACTGCGCCACGGTGGAGAACGATTACCTGGCGCCCATGCACCGGGGTGGCGAGCTGACCGGCAAGGCGATCGTCCGCAAGATCGATATCGACCAACCGCTGCCGATGAAAGACTTCAGCGGCGCCGAAACCACCCACCGGGATTTCGCCCGCCGGATGCGATCGACCTTTACACCCACCCTGCGGTTATACAGTTACCGCGGGCGGGAGCTGGCGGAAGCCATTGTCGGTTTCAACACCCCGGAGTTCTACGGCGGGCGCATCGCCGGCGCGATCGACGAGGCGCGCGCCCTGCTGCAACGTCACAACGCTGGTTGCCGGAACCGGCCGGCCTGTTGACGTTTCAGGGAGCGGCCTTCGGGCGGTTGCGCGCCCAGCGGCGCACCGCGGCGGTGTGCCGGCGGCTGACGCTCAGGCGGTTGTCGAGGCCCTGCAGGGCCACCTGCCAGACGCCGCCCGGGCTCTTCTCGATGCCCTTGATGTATTTGGTGGCGATCAGCGCGTTGCGGTGAATGCGCAGGAAGCGATCGTCGAATTCCTTTTCCAGGTTGATCAGCGAATCTTCGATCAGGTGCTCCTCGGTGGGCGTGCGCACCACCACGTACTTCGAATCGGCGATGAAATAGATGATGTCCGGCACCGGCACCAGGCGGATGTTGCCGCGCAGGTGCACGCTGATGTGGGTGCGCGCCTGCGGTTCCGGCCGTGCCTGGCCGATGACGTCGCGCGCCTGCTTGCCGGTGAGCTTGCGCGCCTTGGTCAGCGCGTTCGCCAGGCGGTCCTTGCGGATCGGTTTGAGCAGGTAGTCAACGGCGTTGACGTCGAAGGCGTCGAGCGCGTGCTGGTCGTAGGCGGTCGTGAAGATGACGGACGGCGGATGGTCCATGCCCATCAGGTGCATGGCCGCCTCCAGCCCGTCCATGCCCGGCATGCGGATGTCCATCAGCAGCACATCGGGGTTGAGTTCCGCCGCTCGCTCAACGGCCTCGGCGCCATTGCCGGCCTCGCCGACGACGGTGTGTCCGCCGATGTCGTTGAGCAACTCGCGCAGGCGGTCGCGCGCCAGCTTTTCGTCATCGACAATCAATACTCTCATGGGTTTCCTCCGCGTGTCGGCAGCACGGCCGTGACCACGGTCGTGCCGTCCTGTTCCTGTTGTTCGATCCGTGCCGCCTCGCCGTAGTGGTTCTGCAGGCGCAGGCGGATATTGCCCAGGGTCTGGTCGCGCAGTGCTTCCTCGCGGCGCGTGCGACTGCGCGCGGCCGGCGCGGCGATACGCACGTGCAGGTTGTCGTCCTGATCCCAGAGGCGGATGTCGATGGTGCCACCGGCCGGTTGATCTTCGATACCGTGGCGGATCAGGAATTCCAGAATCGGTTGCAGGGTCAGCACCGGCATGTTCGCCTTGCGTGGGTAACTGCCAATGTCCCAGTGTACCGTCAGTCGCTGGTCGAGGCGCAGTCCTTCGAGGGCCAGGTATTTCTTGGCCACCTCGATCTCGTTGCGCACCGGCACCATGGCCTCGTCTTCGTTCAGCATCATGCGGAACAGGTCGGCCATGTCCTCGATGGCGGCCTCGGCCTTGGCCGGTTCGTTGCGCGTGAGCGAGGCGATGATGTTGAGACTGTTGAAGACGAAATGCGGGCGGATGCGCGACTGCAGCGCCTGCATGCGGGCACGGGCCTCGGAGTGGGTGCGCGCGAGCAGTTCCTGCTTGGCGAAGAAGTAGCGCAGCAGCAGCCCGTTGGCGATGGCACTGATGGTGAGATTGAAGATCTGGAAGCTGCCGTGCCAGGCTGGGCGCAGGGTGCTGATTTGGCCCATCAGCCACAACGCCAGGATCGCCAGCTCGCCGACGATAAACGTGCACACCAGCAGCACCAGGTAGGCGAACAGCAGCGCGCGCAACGGCGGCAGGCGGTTGAGCCAGCGGCGCAGGCCGCACAGCGCGGCGGTGCCGGCCAGCGCCACCCACTGCACGAACACCGTCACCACCAGCAGGTCGCTCCAGGCGTGCGGTGTCACGAACCCGGACGGCAGAAACAGATTGATGACGATCGCCAGCAGCTCCGCGACCACCACCACGTTGAAGATGATCCAGCCGCCGCAGAAGTTTGGCAGCACGTCGTGCTCGCTGGCGTCCGGCGGCGGCACGAACACGCGCCGCCCCAGGCCCTGGGCGATGGCGGCGAGTTGTTGCAGGTGTTGGCGGAACGGAAGCGGTTGCATGATCAGGTTTCGGCGGTAATCGGTATCTTGACCTTGACGTGATACTGATCGCCCTCGGCAAACGACTGCAGGGTGGCGCGATCGCCGAACTGCGTTTCCAGCCGCTCGCGGATGTTGCCCATGGCGATCTTGTTGCCGCGCGCGTGCGAGGCGCTGCGCCCGGCGTCCGGCAGCGGATTGCTGATCATGATGTTGAGCATGTCACCTTCACCCCACATGGCAATGGTAATAGTACCGCCACCGAAGCGCGGTTCGATACCGTGGTAAATGGCGTTCTCCAGCAGCGGCTGCAGGGTCAGCGCCGGAATCTGGAAATTGCGCGGCACGTTGTTGAGATTCCACTTGATGCGCAGGCGGTTGCCCAGGCGCAGTTTCTCGACCTCCAGGTACTGCCGGGAGATCTCGCGCTCGGCGGCGATGGGTACCAGCTTGCGGGCGTCGGCCAGCAACACGCGAAACAGGTCGGCCAGATCGTGCAGCACGGCCTCGGCCTTGGACGGGTCGCTGCGCGCCAGCGCGGCCACGCTGTTCAGGCTGTTGAACAGGAAGTGCGGGCGGATGCGCGACTGCAACGCCTGCATGCGCGCATCCTGTTGGGACTTTTGCTCCGATTCGGCGCGGTGCTGCATGACCAGGTAGCGCAGCCCGAGCACGCTGACGATCAGGGCGATGATCAGGGTGCGGAACAGGAAGCTCGGCCGCCATTCCGGCCAGCGTTCGGGGATCAGGCCCATGTCGTGCAGGGCGAAGATCAGGCCGTCGGCGCTGATCACCGCCACCACCAGGATCAGCAGCACGACCACGGCCGAGCCGACGGCCACCGACAGGCGTCGCAGCAGCGGCGAGGCCAGTTTGAGCACCACCACGCTGGCCAGCGCGATGCCGATGGCGAAGCCCGACAGCAGGTTGAAGTCCTGCCAGGCCTGCTCGCTCACCGCGTCGTTGCGGCCGATGGTGATGACAATGGCGATCAGTTCGGCCAGCAGCGCCAGGCCGACGGCCATGCGCAGCGTGCCGAACTCGGGCAGAAAATGACGGTTGCTGGCCTGATCCTTCGGCATGGTCGAGTCGGGGTGGTGACGGTTACTTCCGGTGCGACCGGCGCGGTGCGCCGGTCATCGTGCGATTATATATACAACACGGTGGTTATCCGCGCAGCGTGTAGCCATGTCCTTGATTTCCGTGGCTCCCTCGGTAACTATACGACGGAACTCCCGGCCAAAAAAAACCCCCGTGATGACACGAGGGTCGAAGACCTGGTCCGGGATTCGGGGTGGGGGTGCACTAAGGAGAGCCGAACCAGGCAACTCACGCCAACGATAGTGTCCCGGATTCGCCGCCTCAACCGGATACCGACGACCGGAACCCGGTCACGGATGGGCGGCGCCCGCCGCCGAAAAACCAGCAGGAACAGTTACTGAATCGCCCTATGAGCAAAGACAAGCCGTGGAGTGGCCGGTTCACGGAAGCCACCGACCGTTTCGTGGAAGAGTTCACCGCCTCGGTCGGATTCGATCGCCGCCTGTACCGTCACGACATCGCCGGGTCGATCGCCCATGCGCGCATGCTGGCCAAGGTTGGTGTGCTCACCGGCAAGGAATGCGAACAGATCGTCAACGGCCTCGAAGAGATCGGCCGCGAGATCGCCGCCGGCGATTTCGCCTGGAGCACCGCGCTCGAAGACGTGCACATGAACATCGAGTCGCGCCTGACGGCGCGCATCGGTGAGGTCGGCAAGAAGCTGCACACCGGCCGCTCGCGCAACGACCAGGTGGCCACCGACCTGCGACTGTACCTGCGCGACGGCATCGACGAGACGCTGGCGGCCGTGAAGCGCCTGCAGGCGGCGATCCTGACGGTGGCCGAACGCGAGGCCGCCACGCCCATGCCCGGATTCACACACTTGCAGATCGCCCAGCCGGTGACCTTCGGTCACCATCTGCTGGCCTGGTTCGAGATGCTCGACCGCGACGCCGGACGCCTGGCCGACGCCCGCCGTCGTCTGAACCTGCTGCCGCTCGGCGCGGCGGCGCTGGCCGGCACCAGCTTTCCCATCGATCGCGAACACGTTGCCCCCGCGCTCGGCTTCGATGGCGTGTGCGAGAACTCGCTCGACGCCGTCTCCGACCGCGACTTCGCCATCGAATTCACGGCTGCGGCCGCGCAGATCATGATGCACCTGTCGCGCATGTCGGAGGAGCTGGTGCTGTGGGCCTCGCCGATGTTCGGGTTCGTGGAACTGCCGGACGCCTTCTGCACGGGCTCGTCGATCATGCCGCAGAAAAAGAATCCGGACGTGCCCGAGCTGGTGCGCGGCAAGACCGGGCGCGTTTACGGCCACCTGACCGCGCTGCTGACGCTCATGAAGGGCCAGCCGCTGGCCTACAACAAGGACAACCAGGAGGACAAGGAACCGGTGTTCGACACGCTCGACACCGTGCTCGGCTGTCTGCGCGCCTACGGCGACCTGGTTCCATTACTACGCGCCAACCGCGAGCGCATGCTGGCCGCCGCGCGCGGCGGTTACGCCACCGCCACCGACCTCGCCGACTATCTGGTGCGCAAGGGCGTGCCGTTCCGCGACGCCCACGAGATCGTCGGTCGGGCGGTGCGCCTGGCCATCGATACGCACCGCGATCTGGCCGCGCTCAAGCTGGAAGAGTTGCAGGCCCTGTCCTCGGCCATCGGCCAGGACGTTTACGCCAGCCTGCTGGTCGAAGGTTCGTTGAACGCGCGCCGCCATACCGGCGGCACCGCCCCCGAGGCGGTGCGCGAGGCGATTGTCCGTGCCCGTCGCCGACTCGACGGCTGAGCCGGGATGATCGGGAACCTGCCCGAGCGGGATGCGCCCGACGCCGCGCCGGAACGGCGCGGCATTGAACGGCGCCACGACAGCGACCGCCGCACCCTGATTGCGCGCACCATCGACGGCGTGCGCGCGCCCAGCTATCCGGAACAGCGCACCCAGTACGTCATGCGGCTGGTGTTCGCGTTGATCGTGTTCGGTTACTTCAACTGGGCCCTGCCGGCCGGTGCCTCCCGTCTGCCGACCATGGTTATCGATGGGGTGCTCGGTGCCTTTGTGTTGTTGCACCTCGCGGGTTGGTGGCATACCCGGCGCGTGCTGCAATCGCCGCGGCGCTGGCGTCTGACCATGTGGCTGGACCTGATCATGACCGCCGCCATGAGCGCCGCCGATCCGGTGGTGCCGTCACCGGGTTTCCTGGTGTTCATCGTCGTCCTGCTCGGCAACGGCATGCGTTACGGCCTGCGCTTTTTCGCCGAGGCGGCGATCGGCTGCTTCGTGCTGGCCATGCTGCTGTTCGCCATCCGCTTCGAGGATTACCTGTGGCCGCTCAAGCCGAGCAACGCGCTGTTCATGCTGTTCGGCGCGCTGTTGCTGCTCTATTCCTACCTGCTCATGGCGCGCGCCGAGCGCTCGCGCCGCCAGTTGGAGTTCGAGCGCGGCGTCGATCACCTGACCGGCCTGCTCAATCGCCGCGCCTTCCTGGAACGCGCCGAGCCGCTGTTTGCCGGCCCCGGTACGCCCGGCGGTCCGCTGGTGGTGATGTTCGCCGACCTGGACGGTTTCAAGGCCATCAACGATAGGCTCGGGCATCACGTCGGCGATCAGGTGCTGGCGGCGGTGGCGCGCGCGCTGGCCTCGGTGGTACGCAGCCACGATCTGATCGCCCGCTACGGCGGCGACGAGTTTGTGTTGCTGCTGCCGGAGACCGATATCGATCAGGCGACGGTGGTGGCGCGCCGGTTGCAGGCGCGCATGCAGGAATGGTCGGCGCAGAGCGGGGTCGCCGTGAGCCTGTCGATCGGGCTCGGCCAGTTCCCGCAACCGGGCTGCGATTTCCCGACGGCGCTGGTGCGCGTCGATGAGGCCATGTACCACAACAAGCAGACGCGGGGTGGGGGCGGCATCCATCGCGCTGTCATCACCCCATCATGAGCGCGCCCGGCGACGACATCGCCCGGTTGACGGCGGCGCTGCGCGCCTTCGCCGCCGAGCGCGACTGGGAACAGTTTCACGCCCCCAAGAACCTGGCCGCGGCGCTGATCGTCGAGGCCGGCGAATTGCTCGAACACTTCCAGTGGCTGAGCGAGGAACAGTCGCGCCGGCTGGACGAACCCACCCGCCAAAAGGTGGAGGAGGAGATCGCCGACGTGCTGCTCTACCTGTTGCGGCTGGCCGACATGCTCGGCATCAATCCGGTGGCGGCGGCCGACCGCAAGATCGCCCGCAATGCCGAGAAGTACCCGGCCGCCGAGGTCCGCGGTCGTTCGGACAAGCGCTGACAGCCGTTAGGGCTAACGCTGGTTCCGGGGTCGCATCGGCAACCGATTGGTGCGCGGGGGTGTCCCTGGACGCGCATTCTGCAACTGTTCACGGAACGCCTGGCGATCGGCCGGCGTCATGTTTTTCCACCGTTCCCGCAGTTCCTGCCGTTTTTCCGGCGGCAGGTTCTGGAACCAGCGCCGCTGCTCGCGCAATCGCTGCTGGTCCTCGGGGGGCAGCCGGCGGAATTGCTCGTATCTGGTGCGCACCGCCTCACGCTCCGCCGGGCTCATGCTTCTCCACTGCTGGAAGCGTGACTGCGTGGCCGCGCGCTCCTCGGGGGTCATCGCCGCCCAGCGCGCCGCGCCGCGCTGGAGGCGCGTGCGCCGCTCGATGGGCATCTCATCCCAGCGGCCTTCGAAAGAACGCAGCACCTGCTTCTCCTGCGTGCTCAGCGAGCTCCAGTCGAGCGCGTCGGCGGCCTGCACCGGCGCAGTGAGGGCGATCACAACACCCAGGGCCATCAGCCAGCGGACGGTTTTCATGAGCGCGGTTCTCCGTTGGGACCGGCGCCGCGTTTTTCCGGCGCACGTTTCGGGGCGGGAACGTCGATCTGCTCCAGCAGTTCGACCGGGTCGGGGCTGCTCGCCCCGTTCGGGCGCGGTGCACTGCCACCGAGAAATTCGAGCAGCTCGGGATCGGCCGGTGCGACCGCACCGGGCGCGGCCGCCTGAGCGGCACCCGCGAGCAGCGACAACACGATCATGGGCACCAGTTCAGCTCGTCTCGCCACGGCTGGCCAGCCATTGATAGAAATCGAGTTCACGGTAGAACTCCGGGTTGTCCTGCGCGGCGAGCAGTTCGAGATCGTCGATGCTGTGCGGTTGCGGCGCCGATGGCGAGGCGAACCACAGCCAGCCGGCGACGACGCCGGTCATGACCATGGCGGCGGCGGACAGGCCGGCCGACCAGGCCCACAGCGGCCGCCAGCCGCGGCCAGGCCGGTAATGATCGAGCGCCCGAAGGCGCGCGGCCTTCAGGCGCGCGCGCGTGAGTTCGTCGGGCGCGCGCGACTCCAGCGTTGCGCGCACGCGCGCGACAAAGGTCTCGTCGGACTTGTCCGTGTTCATGAGCTTTCTCCTTCCAGTGCCGCGCGCAGGGCGTGAACCGCGCGCGAGTAGTGTGTCTTGACGCTGCCTTGCGAACAACCCATGGCGCGCGCGGTCGCGGCGGTATCGAGTCCTTCCCAGGCGCGACACAAAAAGGCCTCGCGCTGCCGGGCCGGCAGGCGCGTCAGCGCCGCCTCGACCGTCTCCATGGACCAGCGCAACTCGCTTGCGGTCTGCGGATCGCGGGCGGCCGGATCGGGCAGTTCGTTGATCGGGTCCGGCGCGTCTTCCGCGTCCGCGCGACCCAGCCACACCCGCAGGCGGTTGCGGACCTTGCTGCGCCGGTGCCAGTCGCGTATGCGGCTTTGCAGGATGGTGTGAAACAGCGGTGCCCACTCCGCGGCCGGGCGATCGGCGTAGCGACGCACCAGTTGCAACATCGCCTCCTGCACGATATCCAGGGCGTCGGGGTGCTGGCCGGTGGCGAACCGGGCCATGGACCAGGCGCGGCGTTCGACGCCGGCCAGAAAACCATCCAGTTCCGCGCGCCGATCGTTTGGCGCCACCGCTGCCCGCTGCCTGCCTGTCAGGGTGTCGTTCCTCGTTCCGAAAGGGGTGGCATAGGCCAGGCCCGTCAACGCCGCTGTCATGCCGGTCAATCCTCGCTGTCGATCGTCGCTGTCCCGGCCCAGGGGCGCCCCGCTATTGTCGGCATGCCCCCGCCGCAGGTCCAGTCGGGTGCGCTCGCCCCGGTGACGGAATCCGCTATGCTTGATTTAACGCCGCAACGGGACAACGGTTGACCGCCGGGTCGCCGGACTGTTGGGGAACGGGGTGGGGCGATGGCAGACGATGACAAACCGGTGCCGGAGCGCCGCCAGGATGATCGGCGCGACCGGCCGGACCGCCGTGGAATGGGCCGCTGGGACCCACGCCCGCAGGAGCGTCGTCACGACCCGGAACGCCGGCAACCGAATGACGACAAATCAGTGCCAGAAACTTGATTGCAGCGCCTGCGCCGGGCCCTGGCGATTCAGCCACAGGCTGTCGGCCAGCGGCCAGTGTCGTTGACGCAGGCGGTCCAGCGATGAGGACACCGCGCGAAAGTCACGATGCAGACGCTGGAACAGGCGACGGCGCGGCGGCAGCGGTTCGATCCCGGCGCAGTGACTGTAGGCGCTGGCGCCCTGTGCAAGGTAGTAGTCGAGTTCGCCGCGCCGCCGCAGCCGTTCGCGAAACAGCCCGCTCATGAACAGCGAGTATTCACCGACGTGGCACAGCACCAACCGGGCGCGTGCGCGTCCCAGACGCGGATCGGCCAGTGCCTGGCGATACGCACTCCACAGATCGACCAGGTGTTCGAGCGGCCGGCCGTCCGCGGCGAACGGGTAGAGGGCCTGCGGTCGGGCAAAACGGGCCAGCAGGTCGCTGATGTAGTCGAGCGCCGGCGCATCTTCCGGCCGGCCATCGGTAAACACCCGCGCCAGCTGATGACGAAAGAACTGCGTCAGTGTCGGTGATGTCATACGCGCTCCTGACCCCTCTGTTACTAATATAGTATCGGTTGCCCCGGTTCGGGAGCTGGTTGGAACCGCCGGTTCACGGCCTGTTCCCTGGAGTCCCCGGCGCGTATGATGCGCGGCACTCTCTTTGGCCGGTGTTTGTCCCATGTGCCCGCGTTTCTGCTTCGCGCTTCTATTGGTGCTGTCCACGGTCTTGGCCGGCTGCAAGCGGCAGGACCCGGACGCCGGCCGTCGGCCGGCATCCGCGGCCGAAGGCGAGCTGGCACAAGCGCGCGGTGAACTTGATGACCGCCAACGGAAACTTTCCGAGATCCAGGCCCGCTTGACCCGGAGCGAGGCCGAGCTGACCGAGGCGAACCGGCGACTGGTGCGCGAAAAAGTGGAGAACGCCAAACTCCGTCAGGAGCTGAACGCCTGGCGCCGGAAGCCCGGTCATTGATCCGGTTTGGCGGCATTCCGGTTGTGACCCACGGCAGTGGTATCCGCAGATCGCCGGCAGACGGTGGCGAGTACGCACTGACGGGGGTTCGCCGGGCTGTTTATACTACGGGGGCGATTCACTCCCCCACCTCAGCATTGAGAATTTTTTCATGCCTATCCTGCTCCGTCATTTGATGGCGATGGTGGTTGCGCTGATGCTGGCCGGTTGCGCGGGCGGCGGCCCATCGCCGTCCGCGGAAACAAACGCCGCGGCCACACCGGCGCCGGCGCCCGTCGACCTGGGCCAGTTGCACGAAAAGGCCGCGCAGGGCGACGCCCGCGCGCAGTTTTTCCTGGCATTGCAATACCTGCACGGTCGGGGCGGTGCGCCGCGCCGGCCGGAGGTGGCGGTGCGCTGGTTGCAACGCGCGGCCGCGCAAAAATACGACGACGCCCAATTACTGCTGGCCGTGCTCTACCAGCGCGGCGAGGGCGTGCCGGTCGACATGGCCCGCGCCTTCAAACTGGCCAAGCAGGTGGCGGAACGTGGCCACCGCCACGGCATGGGGATCGTGGCGGAAAGTTACGAACACGGACGCGGCGTGGCGACGAATCTGGCGCAGGCCGCGGCCTGGTATCGGCGCGCGGCCGAGGCGGGCGAGCCCTTGGCGCAGACCCGGCTGGGATATTTTTACCTGACCGGCCGCGGCGTGAAGCAGGACCGGGCGCAGGCCATTCACTGGCTGGAACGTGCCGCCACGCAGTATTACCCGCCGGCCTTTTACATGCTCGGTTTCCTGCACGTCGGTTCGGAGGGTGCCGGGTCCGATCCGGTGATCGCCTACCAGTGGATTTTATTGGGTACGTCCACCGATCCGCGCCCCAACTTGGCCGCCCAGAACGCCAAGACTTCGCTGGAAACCCGGCTCAGCGCCGCCGACCAGGCCCGTGCCCGGAAACTCGTCGCCGAGTGGCAGGCCCGTCATCCACGACCGGCCGGTCGGGACGCCAGATAATTATCGAGGGATGACGATGCAGGAGTATTCAGGTAAGCCGCACGGCGGTCCCGGCCTGATCGCTGATCAGCCGCGACAGTTCCTCCAGCAGGTCGGCGCCGGTCTGGTCGTTGCGCCAGCGGCCTTCGCGCCAGTTGTAGTGAAAGCCGCCGGCGCGCGCCGCCACCCACAGCTGTTGCGCGGCGCCCTGGCGGTTGAGGATGATCTTCGTGCCGTTGTCGAAGCCGAGGGTGAGGATGTCGCCGCTGTTCTCGAAGTCGATGTCCACGCCGCTGTTCTCGACCGCCTGCTCGACCTGCATCAGGGTGTTGGTGACCGCCCGGTTGAAATCCTGTTCGTTCATCGTCGTCGCGTTCGCGGCGCGACATTAACACAATACGCCGGCGGTCCGGCATGAGCGACCTCCCCGGAAAGCGCCTGCTGTTGCTGGGTGAATACGGCGCCTTCGGCCGGCACCTGGCGGTGCGTCTGGCGCGCCTGCCGGATGTCACGCTGACACTCGCCGGCCCGGCGAGCCGGCCGGCGGAAGCCTTCGCGCGCGATCAGGCGCTCGCCTATCAGGTGGTCAATCCCGATGACGATCGCGCCCTGGGGTTGCTGCTCGACGGCGTGTTCGCGGTCGTGAATACCTGGCGGCCGCTGATGGGCGGCGAATATCCACTGGCCACCCTGTGCGCCGAACGTGGCGTGCACTATGCCGACGTGGCCGACGAGCGCGAAGAAGTCACCGGCATCGAGCGTTTTGCCCGCCAGGCGGAACGCAGCGGCGCGCGCCTGGTCAGCGGCGCCGGCGCCAACCCCATGTTGTCGGCGGCGCTGGTCGATCTCGCGCGGCCCGACTTCGATCGCCTGAGCGAGATTCACGTGTTTCTGGTGCCGGGCCGCGACGACGGCCGCGAACTGGCCACCGCCCGGCTGATCCTGTCGCGGCTCCACGATCCGATCCGCTTCAAGGAGCGCGGACGCTGGCAGGAGACGCGTCGCTGGCATCGACCGCGTGTATTGCGTTTCCCGCTGCCGATCGGGCGGCGGCGCGGCTATCTCAGCGACCTGCCCGAACTCGACATCTTTCCGAAACGCTACGAGGTCGGCACCGTCACCGCGCGCACCGGCTTGCGCTCGATTTGGTACAACCTCGGCATCCGGCTTATGTCGCTGATCGCGCGCTGGCGCGACACTCGCCATCCGCCGGGATGGCTGATGGCGCTGTTGCGCCTGAGCCCGCGCCTGCCCGGCGGTCGCGGTCGCCCCGGGGCCGCCCTGCGGGTCGAATTGCGCGGCCCGTGTGGTGGTGAAGAGTGCGTGCACGTCCTGACCGTGGTCGTGAGCGCCGCCCCGGGCTTGGCCCTGACCTCGGCGCCGCTCATGGCCCTGGTGCGTCAGTGGCTCGAACGCGGACCCGGCAGCGCCGGCGCCGGTTCCGGCGAGGGGCTGGTTGGCTGGAACGAGATCAGCCTCGAACTGCAACGCGAAGGCACGGATGTGCGCCTGCTGCGCGCCTGGGAAAAGGCTTAGTAGGAAGAGAGACTGGTATGAGGTTTTGACGCAGAGACGCCAAGACGCAGAGAAAATCAAATCTTTGCGGCGCTCCGCGCCGAAAAGCAAACAAATGAGCTTCTGGTTTTCGGCGCGGAGCGCCGCCAGGATGTTCTCCGCGTCTTGGCGTCTCTGCGACAGAAATTCATATATATGCAGTAGCTCTGGATAGCATGGGCCGTGGCGCGGTAAGCTTGTACGCATGACCCCGCCTCGCCGCCTCCGCTTTGCCATCGCCGGACTGCTGCTGGCCCTGTTCGCCATCGCCGGCTGCGGCAAGAAGGGTCCGTTGTACCTGCCGCCCGACTCACCGCCACCGGCCGCGCCAGCCGCCCCGGCCCCGTGAATCCCTTCACCTTTCGCGACGGCCGTCTGCACGCCGAGGCGGTTGCGCTCGATGACGTGGCCGCGAAGGTCGGCACACCCTGCTACGTCTACTCGCGCGCCGCCATCGAGGATCGCTATCGCGCTTTCGATCAGGCGTTCGGCGAACGTCCGCATCTGGTCTGCTACGCCGTCAAGGCCAATTCCAATCTGGCCGTGCTCAACGTGCTCGCCCGTCTGGGCAGCGGCTTCGACATCGTCTCGGGCGGCGAACTCGAACGCGTGCTGGCCGCCGGCGGCAAGGCCAGCCAGATCGTGTTCTCCGGCGTCGGCAAGGGCGAGGACGAAATGCGCCGCGCGCTCGACGCCGGTATCGCCTGCTTCAACGTGGAATCGGAAGCGGAACTGGAAGCGCTCTCGGCCGTGGCCGCCGCGATGAACCAGCGCGCGCCGGTATCGCTGCGCGTCAACCCGGACGTCAATCCGGCCACCCATCCTTACATCGCCACCGGCCTCAAGGAAAGCAAGTTCGGCATCCCCATTGGCGCGGCGAAGAAGGCCTATCAGCGCGCCGCCGCGCTGCCCGGCATCCGCATCGCGGGCGTCGATTGCCACATCGGCTCGCAGATCACCGAACTCGATCCCTTCGTTGACGCGCTCGAACGCGTGCTCGCGCTGGTCGGCGAGCTGAGCGATGCCGGGATCAAGCTCGAACACCTCGACATCGGCGGTGGACTCGGCATCGCCTACAACTCCGGTTCCGCGCCGGAGCCGAAGGACTACGTGCAGGCCTTGCTCGCGACCCTGCAACGTTACGATGATCGCTTCCGCCACCTGCGCCTGCTGACCGAACCCGGACGCGCCATCGTCGGCAACGCCGGCGTGCTGCTCACGCGCGTGCGCTATCTCAAGTCCGGCGGCGCGCGCGAGTTCGCCATCGTCGACGCCGCCATGAACGATTTGTTGCGCCCGGCGCTGTACGAGGCCTGGCACGACATCGTGCCCGTGGTGCAGCACAAGGACCGCCCGTCACGCCGCGTCGACGTCGTCGGCCCGGTATGCGAGAGCGGCGATTTCCTCGGCCTCGACCGCGAACTCCCGGTCGCCGCCGGCGACCTGCTGGCGGTGATGTCGGCCGGCGCCTACGGCATGGTCATGAGTTCCAACTACAACACCCGGCCGCGCGCGGCGGAGGTGATGGTGGATGGGGGGAGGTTTCAGGTTGTTCGGAAAAGAGAAACGGTGGAGGAGTTGTTTGCGGGGGAGGACGTTTTGCCTAAGTGAGCTTGGCGTGTGTGGTTAGGCGTTCATTGGAGGAACGGAAATGCCAAACAAAAAAAGGATGGCAGCAAGCGCGGCGAGAATTGTGCAATCCATCGTGTGGTTGCGCGGGCATAAGGTACTGCTAGATACCGATCTCGCCACACTCTACGGGGTGCCCACGAAGGTTCTAGTGCAGGCAGTCAAGCGCAACCTCGAACGGTTCCCGGAGGATTTTATGTTCCAGCTGTCCGAGGAAGAGTTCGGGAACTTGAGGTCACAATTTGTGACCTCAAGTTGGGGCGGTCGACGCTACGCGCCATATGCCTTTACCGAGCAGGGGGTAGCCATGCTTTCCTCTGTCCTCAATAGCTCACAGGCCATCGCGGTCAACATTGAGATCATGCGCGCGTTTGTCAGGTTGCGCGAAATGTTGGCCTCGAACAAGGAGCTGGCCAGAAAGCTCGAAGAGCTGGAACGTAAACTCCAAACTCACGATCAGGCAATCACGGGTATATTGAACGCCATCCGTGAACTCATGAAGCCGCCAGAGCCGCCACCGAAGCGCCGCATCGGGTTTGTCCAGACGGACGATTAGGAGGCCGAAGAAGTTTCTTAATGAGAGGAGCGAAAAAGGTTCCAGAAACCCTTTTTGACCCCAGTAGGGGTTGCTCCGCGTTTATCGAACCAGGGGGTACTGACATGAGCTGTAAATATTACTCGGCTGCACTTTTGCTTATTGGGTTGTTGTTTTCACAGTTTGCCGATGCAAAGTATTCAACGAACTGCAAAGGGCCGCTTCCCATAAATGAAGAATCGCTCTATGGCGGTTGGAAAGAATCAAACGAAAGGCATCGCAGTTTTGTTGCGTTGAACAAGGACGGGAGTTTCAAGGGCAGAATCGAAACGAACAACAAGGTTGTCTGGGAGTTCGCCGGCACCTGGACATTAAAGGCAGGAGTTCTTCGCTGGTTTTATACGGCCTCATCGTTAAAAGGTATCCCGGCCGGAACGACCGATGAAGACAAAATATTGGAAATTACCTGCACCAGCATGTCCTACCAAAATATTGGCGGTCGTACCGGCATCTCTTACAGGGCAGACATCTGAATTCAAGGGAACACCCCCGTGGGGGGCGGTCGCCCACCTCCTGTGGGCGACCCTCCGGGCTTTCTCCCAAAGCCTGGCGGTGCTCAGGCGCGGCGCAGGGGGTTGAACGTCTAAGGCGTCAGGCGCAATATGCATGGCGAGCGCGGATATTGGCATGGAGTTATTTTCAAGATGGAATTCGAATGGGATGAACGAAAGGCAGCAGCGAATATCAAGAAGCATGACGTATCGTTTCACGAGGCCGGAACTGTGTTCGACGATCCAATGGCGATCACTTTCCATGATCCAGAACATTCAGAAATTGAGCATCGGTTTCTGACCTTCGGGCTATCGCAGTCGAATAGGTTGCTGGTTGTGGCGCATGCCGACCGTGATCGAAAAGTCCGAATCATCAGTGCGCGTTTGATGACCAGACATGAGAGGAAAATCTATGAAGAAGGCTAAGCGTGACGAACTGCGCCCGGAGTACCGCCGGGCGGACCTCGGCAAGGGTGTTCGCGGGAAGTATCTAAAGGCCTACCGCGCGGGCACAAACCTCGTGTTGCTTCAGCCAAAAATTGCGGCCGCGTTTCCGTCAGATCGCGCCGTCAATAAAGCGCTAAGCACCCTCATCGAAGCGGCTGAACACGCCGGCCTGGCCCGCCGCTCCGCTGGTCGCGCCAAGACCGCGCGCAGGTGAGATTTCCTGAGGTTCAAAAAAGGTTCCAGGAACCTTTTTCCTCTCATGAATGGGTGGATTCAACTTCCAAGCGCACCACCGATGGCTTTGTGGACGACCTCGCAGG
>ERZ1292623.1764-Hain-H51-01um-R1-1764-length-20297-cov-4_pt1 | contig 20297 bp, 16 predicted proteins | sample MGYA00564398_ERZ1292623 | MGnify/ENA primary metagenome ERZ1292623 (study PRJEB36523, sample SAMEA6512633) | groundwater metagenome | collected 2019-01-07 | study: AquaDiva: Metagenomics assemblies of 32 groundwater samples | reverse complement strand
TGGCGGGCAGGGGGAAGCGGGCGATGACGAAGGCCAGCACCACCAGCACGATCGCGACCAGCACGTAAGGCAGGATCACCGACTGGGCGTCGGCCAGGCGTTCGGCCTGGGTCAGGACGACTTCGCCCTGCGCCGTGCCGGCCTTCGACCGGCCGAGGATCAGATAGGCGCCGAACATCGGGGCCAGCATCGTGCCGGCCGAGTTCATCGCCTGGACCAGGTTGAGGCGCGACGAGGCGGTTTCCGGCTTGCCGACGACCGCAACATAGGGGTTGGCGGCGACCTGCAGCAGGGTGATGCCGCTAGCGATCACGAACAGCATGACCAGGGTCACGCCATAGGAGGGGATCGACGCGGCGACCGTCATGCCCAGCGCGCCGGCGGCCATGATCAGCAGGCCGATCACCAGCGACTTCTGATAGCCGACCCGCTCGATCAGCTTGGCCGAGGGAATCGAGGCGACGAAATAGGCGATGAACCAGACCGATTCGATCAAGGTCGTCTGGGTATAGCTCAGCTCGAACACGCTGCGCAGATGCGGCAGCAGCGTGTTGTTGATGACGGTGATGAAGCCCCACATGAAGAAGAGGCTGGCCAGCAGCGCGAGCGCGGGCCCATAACGCGTGCCGGGGTTATGCGTTGCGACCGGCGCAGCGCCTGAGGAAATCGGTCCTGCCATTCATCCTTCTCCAGTGCAGTTCCACTAGCTGACGAGACCGATCTAGGGTTGCGTCCGCTTATTTTGTCGGAGTATATCCCCCGTAACGGCCCGTCAATGGGCCTAGGTTTCACGAGAGGAAGTCCATGCGAAAGGTCGTCGATTTGAAAACAGCGCTGTCATACGCACTGGCCCTGTCGCTCGCAAGCGGCACGGCGATGGCGGCGGATGCCAGCCGCGCCCCGGCCGGCAAGCTGGCCGACGGCACTGCGATCGAGACGATCACGCTGAGCAACAGCCATGGCGTGTCGGCCAAGATCCTGAGCTATGGCGCGACGCTCCAGTCGCTGTCCGGCCCGGACAAGGACGGCAAGAGCGCCGACGTGCTGCTGGGCTATGACGATCTGGCCGGCTATGTCGACCATCCCAACTTCTTCGGCGTGACCGTGGGCCGCTATGCCAATCGCATCGCCGGCGGCAAGTTCAGCCTCGACGGCAAGGCCTATCAACTGCCGCTCAACGACAAGGTCAATTCGCTGCATGGCGGCGGCAAGGGCTTCGACAAGCAGGTGTGGAAGGTCGTGTCGGTCAAGAGCGGGCCGGTCGCGACGCTGGTGCTGTCGCTGGTCAGCCCCGATGGCGATTCGGGCTATCCCGGCAAGCTGGACGTCACCGTCACCTACACGCTGGATGAAAGCGGCAATCTGGGCATCGCGTTCGACGCGAAGACCGACAAGCCGACCATCGTCAACATGACCAACCATGCGATCTTCGACCTGGGCGGCGAAGGCTCGACCGACGGCGCGCTGGGCCATGTGCTGACGATTCCGGCCAAGGCCTATACCCCGGTCGATGCCAATCTGATCCCGACCGGCGAACTGAAGCCGGTGGACGGCGGCGTGTTCGATTTCCGCAATGGCCGCCGCGTCGCCGACGGCATCCGCGATGGCCATGATGCGCAGATCATCGCGGGCCGCGGCTATGACCATAATTTCGCGCTCGACAAGGGGCTGACCAAGGAACCGGGCCTTGCCGCGCGTCTGGAAGATCCGGCATCGGGCCGCGTGCTCGAAGTGCTGACCACGGAACCGGGCGTGCAATTCTATACCGGCAATTTCCTCGACGGCACCTTCATCGGCAAGAAGCAGCATGTGTACCGCATGGGCGACGGTATCGCGCTGGAGCCGCAGAAATTCCCCGATTCGCCCAACCAGCCGAGCTTCGTTTCTGCGCGGGTCGATCCGGGCAAGCCCTATCACCACCAGATGGTCTATCGCCTGTCGGTGAAGCGCTGACATGGCCGCCTGGCGCAAGATCGAACGCGGCGATATCCGCGACACGCTGGGGGAGGGGACGCTCTGGTCCGCCCGTGAAAATGCCGTCTATTGGGTCGATATCCTCGCCCCGGCGCTCAACCGCCTGTCGCTCGACGATGGCCAGGTGTCGCGCTGGGCCATGCCCGAACCGCTTGGCTGGGTGGCCGAGCGGGTGCAGGGCGGCTTCATCGGCGGTTTCCAGGGCGGCTTTGCCAGCTTCACGCTGGACCCGCTGGCGATCACCCCGATCCATGATCCCGAACCGCATCTGCCCGGCAATCGCATGAACGATGGCAAGGCGGACAAGGATGGCCGCATCTGGTGCGGCACGATGGACATGGCTGAAGGGCAGGATGTCGGCGCGCTCTATCGCCTCGATCCCGATGGTTCGGTCACGGTGATGGACGATGGCTATCGCGTGCCCAACGGCCCGGCCTTCTCGGCCTGCGGCGAGTATCTCTATCATAGCGATACCGGCCGCCGGATCATGTATCGCTTCCGCCGCGGCGCGGATGGCGCGATTCACGATCGCCAGCCCTTCATCACCTTCACCGAAGCCGATGGCCATCCCGATGGCATGACGGTGGATGCCGAAGGCTATTTGTGGGTGGCCCATTGGGGCGGTTCGCGGATCAGCCGCTTCTCGCCCGAGGGCAAGCTCGATCGGGCGATCGAACTGCCAGCCAGGCAGGTGACCAACATCACCTTCGCCGGTCCCGACCTCGACCGCATGTTCGTCAGCTCGGCCGCGATCGGCCTGCCCGAATCCGACTATGACGGCGCCTTTTTCGAGGTGGAATGCGGCGTGAAGGGGCTGCCGACCAATCTCTACGGCGGCTGATACAAGCCACCGACAGAAAATAAGCCGCCGGCCTGCAAGGGCTTGGCGGCTTTTTTCATGTCCTGCGACGAGCCGTGGCAAATCGCTGTTGCAACCCCTGCGGCTACGCGCTAATGCGCAGGACAACGTTGTCACTCCCCTCTCCAAAAGGGTGGCAATGCTTCATCCCGGTCGATGGCCGGCGACTGCACGCGCTACGCTGTCGGCCGGGATGTGCCTTTTCCTTGAAATCGCTGGAAAATCGGGCGCTGCTCAGGCGGGGCGGCGCAGGCGCAATGTCGCGCGCAGGCCGGGTGCGGCATCACCCAGCAGCAGCGCGCCATGATGCAGCCGCGCCACGGCCTCGACCAGCGACAGGCCCAGCCCCGATCCGGGCTTGGTGCGCGATGGGTCGAGTCGGCCGAAGCGTTTCATCGCCGCCTCATGCTGGTCGGCGGGAATGCCCGGCCCATTGTCGCTGACGCTGATGGTCAGCGCGTCGCCATCCATCGCGGCTTCAAGCGCGATACGATCGCCGCCCTCGGCATATTTCAGCGCATTCTCGATCAGATTGGCGATCGCCTGGCTCACCAGTTCGCGGTGGAGCGGGAAGGCGAGGCCGGCGGGCGCCGCGACATGAAGGGTGAAGCCGCTATCCTCGATCAGCGGGCCATAGACTTCGGCCAGATCCTCCAGCAGTTCGGCGATCGCCGTGTCGCGCATCCGGTCGCTGCCGAAACCGGCCTCGGTGCGGCTGATGAGCAGGGCGGTGGAGAGCATCCCCTGCAGCGTCTGCGCCTCGCGATGGACCTTTTCCAGCGCGTCGAGCGCCTGGTCGTCGCGGGTCTGGGTGCTGGCCTGTTCCACCACCGAGAGCAGGCGGGTGACGGGGGACTTGAGGTCATGGGCCAGGCCATCGGTCATCATCCGCAACTGGCTGACCAGCGCGTCGATCCGCTCCAGCATGGCGTTGATCGACAGGCCCAGCCGATCGAAGGCGTCGCCGCTGCCGTCGGTGGCGACCCGGCGATGGAAGGCGCCGACGGCGACCGCATTGGCGGTGTCGGCGATCGCGGAAATCTGGCGCGTCAGCACCCGGCCGAGCAGGATCGCGATGATGAGGGTGAGCAGCAGGCTCATCAGGAAGGCGATGGTCAGCGCCTCCTCATAGATGCGGGTCAGTTGCAGGCTGTGGGACGTGACGATGCCGGCGAGCAGGCGGCCGCCATCGGGCAGGCGGGATGTGCTGACGCCGATCGGCTCGGGCTGTTCGCCGCCGATGCGATACAGCTCGATCGTGCGCCAGGGGGTATTGTCGGGAATTGTCGTCGGCCAGGCGCCCAGATTGCCGGCGACGATCCGGCCTTGCGCATCGGTCAGCAACAGCACGATGCGTTCACTGCGCACGGTTGGCAGGCGCCGCTCGATATCCTGCCGCAGCCCGGCCGCGCCGCGCTCCCGCGCGACCCGCAGCAATTCGTCGCGCAGGTCATGGACAGCATCGCGGTCGGCGGCGACGACGGTGCGCTGGCTCGCCTGCTGCACGAACAGCAGCACGCCGCCGGTGACCAGGAACTGGCAGAGGAAGGCGAGCCCGACGAAACGGCCGATGGTCGACCGGGCAAAGCCGCGCCAGCCGGCCGCAGCCCTGGCCCGCGCCTCCACCTCAGCCATCGAGGCCCAGGCGGTAGCCCATGCCGCGTACCGTATGCAGCAGCGGCCGGTCCGATACGTCGTCCAGCTTGCGGCGCAGGCGGCTGATATGCACGTCGATCACATTGGTGCCGGGGTCGAAATGATAGTCCCACACGCCCTCCAGCAACATGGTGCGGGTGACGACCTGGTCGGGGTGGCGCAGGAAGAATTCGAGCAGGCGAAATTCGCGCGGTTGCAGGTCAATCGCCTTGCCGGCGCGCTTCACCCGGCGGGCAAGCAGGTCCATGTCGAGATCGTCATAGCGCAGGCTGGTGACGACCGCGGCATTGCCGCCGGCCTTGCGCAGCAGCAACTGCACGCGCGCCAGAAGTTCGGCAAAGGCGAAGGGCTTGGTCAGATAATCGTCGGAGCCGCTGGTGAGGCCCTCGACCCGATCCTCGGGCGTCCCGAGTGCGGAGAGGAAGATGACCGGGGTTTCGATGCTGGCGGCCCGTAGCGCCTTCAGCATCGCCATGCCGTCCATCGCCGGCATCATCCGGTCGAGGATGATCGCGCCATAGCTGCCGTCGCTGGCGAGGAACAGGCCGTCGCGGCCATTGTCGGCCTGATCGACGGTAAAGCCCGCCTCGGTCATGCCCTTGACGATATAGGCGGCGGTGGCGGCATCATCCTCCACCACCAGAATCTTGTGGCTCATGCGCGCGGCCCCCTAATCTGGCGAACGGTCGAGCGCCACCATGCGGACGGCATCCTGATGCCGCAAGCCCAATATGAGATGGGCGTTGCCATGCTGGCTGAGATAGGCATTGGCCTGGTCCAGCGAGGCGATCGGCGTGCCGTCGATACGGATGAGGTCGTCGCCCACGGCGATGCCGGCGCGGGCTGCCGGGCCGCTCGATTCCATGCTGGTGACGACAAGGCCGGTGCCGGCCGGCTCGGCATTTTCCAGCGTCAGCCCAGGCAGCAATTGGGCGCTGGCGCCCGACACGCTGCCATGATCCTCCGCATCGCGGCGGACATGCAGGAAGAAGGCGCCGCTCATCAACGCCGCACACAGCGCCAGGCCGATCAGCAGGCGGCTGGTTGCGGTCTTGTCTATGCGCGGGGCCTCCATGTTCCTGGCCATGTCCTGAGCTGTCTTTGCGGGTAGAATGGGCGAGGCGGGGTTGCGTGTCATGTTACACTTTGTTCATGCCGGGAGCCGCCGCAGCCGGCGTGACCGAGACGCGACCCGACCGTTCCAGCTTGCCCCATCCCACGACCCAGCCGCCAATGGCCGATGCGATCGCGCGCACCACCACCCAATACATGATCTGGCGATAAACGAAGCGCTGGGCGACCAGCAGATGGGCGGGGTAGCGCACCTTGTTGCCGTCGAGCCGATAGGCCATCCAGCCACAGGCGATGTCGATGCCGGTAAAGACCAGCCAGTAGAGCGCCATGGTCGCGACGTCGCCGCTGGTCTGGGCCCAGCCATGCTGCTGCACGCGCAGGATCGTCCCGGCGATCGACAGCAGCAGCGCCAGGTCGATCAGCGGCGAGATGGCGGCGAAGGCGATCTGGAACAGCCAGGCCTGCGGCATGCCGACCAGCGCGAGGCCGGTCGGCTTGCGGCTGCGCAGGATGGCGGCATGTTTCCACAGGCATTGCAGCGTGCCGAAGGCCCAGCGATAGCGCTGCTTCGACAGTGCCTTGAAGCTTTCGGGCGCCTCGGTCCAGGCGATCGCCTCGGGGTCGAAGGTGACGCGCCAGCCAGCCCGCTGGATTGCGATGGTCAGATCCTGATCCTCGGCCAGCGTGTCTTCGGGATAGCCGCCGACCGCATCCAGCGCCGCCCGGCGCCAGGCACCGACGGCGCCGGGCACCACCGTCATGGCGTCGAAGCCGGCGAGCGCGCGCCGCTCGAGATTCTGCGCGGTGATATATTCCAGCGCCTGCCAGCGGGTGACGAGATTGACCCGGTTGCCGACACGGGCGTCACCGGCCACCGCGCCGATCGCCGGATCGACGAACCAGCGCGCCAGCCGCGCGATCGTGAGCGGCTCGAACTGGGTGTCGGCGTCGAGCGCGATCAATATCTCGCCGGTGGCATCCTTGAGGGCGCGGTTAAGCGCCGCCGCCTTGCCGCCATTCTGCAAGGTCAGCAGGGTGACGCGCGGATCGTCGGCAAAGGCGCGGGCGACGATGGCGCTGGTCTCGTCCTTCGACCCGTCGTCGGCGACGATCAGCTGCAATGCGGGATAGTCGCTGGCCAGCACACGGCGCACCGATGCCTCGATCACCCGCGCCTCATTATAGGCGGGGATGATGACCGAGACGGTCGGCTGATAGACGGGAGGGGCCGGGCGATCACGCCGGGTCTGGAACCAGGCGAGGAAGGTCATCAGCAGCGCGCGGGCAATGCCGAGCGAGATGGCGACGTAGAAGATCCAGCCGAGCAGGGCGGAGATGACGGCGAGCGTGATGAACATGCCGACATCGACGCGCACGGCGGTCAGGTCGCCGGCACGGACCGGCGGCATCGCCGCTTCGCGCGACAGACCGGCAAGGCGCGACACTGGCACGAAGTGATAGCCTTCCTTCTGCAGGGTGGTGATGATCTGCGGCAGGGCCGCGACCGTCTGCGACCGTTCGCCACCGCCATCATGCAGCAGGATGATATTCCCGGACCGCTCGGCATCGGCGACATGGACCTGGTCGATCACCTGGCGGACGATCGTATCGGTGCCCGGCCGCTGCCAGTCATTGGGATCGACGTGCAGGCCGACGACGGTATAGCCCGCCTTCTGCGCCGCCAGCGCCGGCCCCAGTTCGTCCGCCGTGGTCGGTTCGGCGTCGCCGAAATAGGGGGCGCGGAACAGCTTCATGCTGCGCCCGGTATAGGCCTGGACCAGCCGCTGGGTGGCGTTGAGTTCGAGGCGCGTGCTCTCGTCCGACCAGGTGGCGAGATTGGGATGGCTGTAGCTATGGTTGCCGATCTCGTCGCCGTCGGCGACGATCCGCTGCAACAGGCCGGGATGCTCCAGCGCATTTTCGCCGATGACGAAGAAGGTACCGGGCACATGATGCTGTTCCAGCACCGACAGGATCTTGGGCGTCCAGGTCGCGTCCGGGCCATCGTCGAAGGTCAACGCCAGCATCTTGGCCTGGGCGCCGCCGGTCCGCCGCACCTGATAGGGGGTGGGCAGGACATGATAGGTTTCGCGCAAGATCGTCCCCTGCGGGCCGAAGGCGATCGAGCGGCTGCCATCGGTCGGCGTTGCGGTGATGCGCAATATCTCGCCCGATCCCTCGACATCGGTGTCGAGCTTACTCGCCACCTGACGCAGGTCGGGCCGGCTGCCGTTGCGGAAGGCGGTGAGATCGGACCAGATGCCCGGATCCTCGCTGCCCAGCCGCCACAGCGCCACGCCCTGGATGCCCAGACAGCGCAGCGCCTGCAGCTCGTTCCAGCTGGCGGCGGCATCGAGCATCCAGACCTGATGGCGATGGCCGTCATCATCATAGGCGACGCCGGCATTGCCGCTGGCGGGATCGAAGCTGACCGGAGCGTCGCTGTCATGGGCGGCGAGCCAGGCCTCGTCGAGCGACAGGGCGTCGGCGCCGCCATCATGCCAGTCATAGCCATAGCTGCCGAGCGCGACGATGATGCGATCGCGGCCGATGCGGCGGCTGGCATCCTCGACCGCGCGGGCGAACCAGTCCTGCGCCGCGATCGGGCCGGGGGTGCCGCCCTGCCAATGCTGGTCATAGGCCATGAAGATGACATGGTCGGCAATTTGGCCGAGGCGGGCGAGCGGCCATTCCTCGCCAGCCGGGGCGGTGACGGCCAGCTTGGCGCGGGCGGGCAGGTTGCTGCGCAGCTGACGCAGGAAATGGAGATAGGCGGGCAGCGCGCCGGACGGCAGCGATTCAAAGTCCATCACCAGTCCGGCATCATGATGCGCCGCGACCGAGGCGGCGAGCCGCTGGGCGAGCTGGCGGCTGGCGGCAGGATTGGCGAGCAGGCGGGCGGTGCCGGCGCCGTTCCAGCCATGGGCATCCAGATTCTGGACCATCGGCAGCAGCTTGGGCGGTCGGCCCATGCTGGCGATCATCTGGTCGAGGCGCGGGTCGGCATGGAAACGGGGCGCGGGATCGCTGCCCGGCACGGTCACCAGGGCGGGCACGACCCAGTCGAGCTGGCCGACATGACGACGCAGTGAGGCGATGCTGCTTTCGTCATCGGGGACGTAGAAGCCGACATTGAGCGGGCGGGCCTGTGCGGCATGGCCGGGCCAGCGCGGCAGCCATTTGGACAGATCATGGCGCAGCCGCGACATGCCGGTCAGATGCGCGGCGCGTGGCTGGGGCAAAGGCAGCGCCAGATCGCCTTCCGACGGGACAGCGATCAGCGTCGTCGCAAAGGCAATGGCGGCGGCGATGATGGCGCACAGCAGGGCGGCGAGGGCACGCCGCGCCCAGATGCCGCGCCGGCCGGTGGGATCGAAGAAAATGGGTCTGGTCATGGCCTGTGGTCCGCGCGTCGCTACTCCTCTGCGACGATGACGCGGCAATAGGCCGGCCCGGCTTCCCGCCGGATGATCCCATCATGAAATCTTGGTCATGAACCTTATCGCGCGGTCCAGCGATCAGCGAGGCGCACCGGCTTCCACAGGTCGGGGCCCATCAACAGCAGCGCCATCCCGCCGCTGGCACAAAGAAAGGCCAGCGCGGCGAGCGACAATTGGCCGATGGTGACCGCTGGATGGCCATGGGCGAGCGCAGCCAAGGCGCGCCCTTCGGGCCAGAGCGTGGCCAGCAAGGCGAGGCCGAGCAGGCGCAGGCCGATCTTCAAGGTCCAGCGGGGACGCCAATTATGCATCGCGTGCCGCCTCCATTGCGGCGGCATCGCAATTAAGCGGACGGGCATAGGGATGCGAGACAGGGAACCGGCAGATTGCGTAGGGATTTCATAGCATTTGAAGCTGATGCAGGCCGCCTGGGCCGGAATCATATGCGAAACATATGCCGGGGAGGGCAGACCCCTATGGTTTTCAAATGGCCTTTCATGGCATGGCGGCCCGATAGAAAGACGAAGGGCACGCATAGATGACTGAACAGGGGGATCCGGCCGCAGGCCAGGATCGCACGCCGCATGGCCGACCGGCTGCGCTTGCGCTCGGTGCGCTGGGCGTGGTGTTCGGCGACATCGGCACCTCGCCGCTCTATGCGCTCAAGGAAAGCTTCGTCGGCCATCACCCGCTGGCGGTCGATCCGCTGCATATCTATGGCGTCCTATCGCTGATCTTCTGGACGATGACGCTGATCGTCACCGTCAAATATGTGTTCATCGTCATGCGCGCCGACAATGATGGCGAAGGCGGCAGCATGGCGCTGCTGGCCCTGATCGGCCGGCGGCTGGGGGAAACGCGCTGGACCCCGGCGATCGCGATGCTGGGGGTGCTGGCGACCGCGCTCTTCTATGGAGACGCGATCATCACGCCGGCCATTTCGGTGCTCTCGGCGGTCGAAGGCCTGACTATCGTGCAGGCGAGCCTGGCGGATATGGTGCTGCCGATCGCGATCGTCATCCTGATCGCGCTGTTCCTGATCCAGCGCTTCGGCACGGCGATGGTCGGCATGGCCTTCGGTCCGATCATGGCGATCTATTTCATCACGCTCGCCGCGCTCGGCATTGCCAATATCGTGCAGCACCCCGAAATCATCGGCATCGTCAATCCGCTCTGGGCGATCCGCTTCTTCGCGATCGACCCCAGGCTCGCCTTCCTGGCACTCGGCTCGGTCGTGCTGGCGGTGACCGGGGCGGAGGCGCTCTATGCCGACATGGGCCATTTCGGGCGCAAGGCGATCAGCATCGCCTGGCTCTATGCCGCCTTCCCCTGCCTGATGCTCAACTATCTGGGGCAGGGGGCGCTGCTGCTCGACAATCCGGCGGCGGCACAGAATCCCTTTTTCCTGATGGCGCCGGACTGGGCGCGGCTGCCGCTGGTGATCCTGGCCACCATGGCGACGATCATCGCCAGCCAGGCGGTGATCTCCGGGGCCTTCTCCGTCACGCAGCAGGCGGTGCAGCTTGGTTTCCTGCCGCGCCTGCGCATCCTCCACACCAGTGCCTCGGCGGCGGGGCAAATCTATGTGCCGCTGATCAACTGGCTGTTGCTGATCTTCGTCATCCTGCTGGTGCTGGGCTTTGCCACGGGCAGCAGCAACCTGGCCGCCGCCTATGGCATTGCGGTGACCGGCACGATGGTCATCACCGCTTGCATGCTGGGCGTGCTGACCTTCAGCGTATGGCGCTGGCCGCTGCCGGCAGCGGCCGGCGTCACCGGCCTGTTCCTGATCATCGACGGCGCCTATTTCGCGTCGAACGTGACCAAGATCCCCGATGGCGGATGGTTCCCGCTGCTGGTCGCGGCGGTGGTCTTCACCGTGCTGACCACCTGGGCGACCGGGCGGCGGATCATGCGCCATTATCTGCGCGAAGGGGCGATGGAGCTGGACCTGTTCGTGCGATCGACGCTGGCTTCGCTCAAACGCGTGCCGGGGACGGCGATCTTCCTCTCCTCCACCACCGACGGCGTGCCGCCGGCGCTGCTGCACAATGTGAAGCATAACAAGGTGCTGCACGAACGGGTCATCATCCTGACCGTGCGCACCCAGGGCGTGCCGCATCTGCCGTTGCAGGGGCGCACGACGGTGGAGGATCATGGATCGGGTTTCTACCGGCTGATCCTGCGCCATGGCTTCATGGAGGATGTCGACATTCCGGCGGCGATGAAGTCGGTCCATGACTGTGGCGGGCCGATCAGCGTGAAGGACACCAGCTATTTCCTCAGCCGCCAGACGCTGATCCCGTCGGAACGGCCGGGCATGGCGATGTGGCGCGAAAAGCTGTTCGCCTGGATGATCCGCAATGCCGAAAGCCCGATGGCCTTCTTCAACCTGCCGACCAACCGCGTGGTCGAGCTGGGGTCGCAGATCGAGATCTAAGGCTTTCCTCGTTGCCGTCATCCTGACGAAAGTCAGGATCCATTCGGCGCTACGGCTGTGAGGAAGCTCTGAATGGATCCCGGATCAAGTCCGGGATGACGATCGGAGAGAAGTCAGTCTGCACCCTGTTTCAGGCGGTAGCCGATCCCCAGTTCGTTGCTGATGATCTGGGGGCGCTGCGGGTCGGCCTCCAGCTTCTGGCGCAGGCCGCGCACCAGCACGCGCAGATATTCGACATGATGGGCATGTTCGTTGGGCCAGACATGATCCATGATCTGCTTGTGGGTGATGACCCGGCCGGGAAAGCGCGCCAGTTGCTCCAGCACGCCATATTCCTTGGGCGTCAGATGCACCTCGACCCCGGCCTTCGTGACGATATGGGCGACCAGGTCGATCGTCAGGTCGCCTGCCGTCACCTTGGTCGATCCGCCGTCGCGCGTCATCCGGTTGCGCAGCGCCACCCGCACGCGGGCAAGCAGTTCGTCGGTGTCGAACGGCTTGGTCAGATAATCGTCGGCGCCCAGGTCCAGCGCGGCGACCTTCTCGTCGGTGGCGTCGCGCGCCGACACGATGATCAGCGTCGTGTCGCTTTCCTTCTTGATGATCGGCACCAGTTACAGCCCGTCGCGATCGGGCAGGCCCAGGTCCAGCAGGGTGATGTCGGGTCGTTCGCTGCGCAGCTTGTCCAGCGCCTCGCGCGCGGTCTGCGCCTCGATCGTGGCATAGTCGGCGCGGGCGAGAGCGGCCTGGATCAGCCGGCGAATCTGCGGTTCGTCGTCGACGATCAGCAGGCTGTGGCGCGGCTTCATGCGATGTCCTTTTCCATGATGTCGGTGAGGATGAGGGATTGGGGAATGTGCAGGGTGAAACAGGCGCCGGGCGGGTCGGCAACGGTGCGCGCCGATACGCTGAGCCCCATCGCCTCGGCAAAGGCCTTGACGATGGCGAGGCCAAGGCCGGTGCCGGTCTTCGATCGATCCGATCCTTCCAGCCGGGTGAAGGTGTCGAACACCCGCGCTTCCATGCCGGCCGGAATGCCCGGCCCCTGGTCGATCACCGACAGGCTGATGGCGTCGGGCTCGCGCAGGCTGCGCACGGTCACGGGGGGGCCGGGATCGCCATAGCGGCCGGCATTGTCGAGCAGGTTGATGAGGATGTGGTGCAGCAGCACCGGATCGACCCGGACCAGCGGGATGTCGGGTGGGATCTGTACGTCGAGCTGGCGATCGGCCAGCGCGCTGCGGCTGTCATGGGCGGCGCTGGCGACCGCATCGAACAGGTCGGTCGCCTCCGCTCGCATCGGCAGTGCGCCGGCCTCCACCCGCGCCATGTCGAGCAGATTGGCGACGAAGCGGGACAGGCGCTGGGCCTCGCCATCCAGCGTATCGATCAGCTCGGGCGAGGGGTGGGTGCGCAACTCGCGCGTCGCCGAAATGATGGTGGTGAGCGGCGTGCGCAGATCATGGCTGACCGAGGAGAGCAGGGCGGAGCGCAACCGATCGCGCTCGCGAATCTGCCCGGCTTCGAGCATCGCTTCCTCCAGCGCCATGCGGTCGAGCGCGATTGCTGCCTGGTCGATCAGGCTCATCAGCAGCGGGAACTGATCGGATCGGACCGGTTCGCCGGCATCCTCGCGCGCGAGGCCGATCACGACCAGCACTGCGTCCTTGGCGGTCACTGGCAGGAACAGCCAGTCCGAAGCGGTGAGGGTAGAGGAGCCGCGCCCGGCCGGCTCGCCATGGTCCATCGCCCAACGGGCGGCGGCGCGCTCGATCTCGTCCAGCCGGTCCTCGGGCGGGTAGGCGGCGCGCAATTGCGGCCCTTCATCCGACGGGATCATCAGCACGGTGCGCACGTCGAACAGCCGGGCGATCTCGGCACAGATGGCGTGGCGGATTTCCTCCAGGCTGGGAGAGGCGGTCAGCTGGCGCGAGAAGCCGGCCAGCGTTGCATTCTGCCGCGCACTGGATTGGGCCAGCACCGACTGGGCGTGCATCCGCGCGGCAAACTGGCTGGTCACCACCGCCACCCCCAGGAAGACGAGGATGGAGATGACATTTTCCGGATTGCTGACCGTCAGCGTGCCCGTGGGCGGCAGAAAGAAGAAATTATAGGCAAGGCTGGAGGCGAGGCCGGTGGCAAGGCCGGTCCGCAGGCCATGACTGGCCGCCGCGAACATTACCGGCACCAGATAGAGAAGGGCGATATTGCCGAGGTCGATCACCTCCAGCATCAGCCGGCCGAGCAGGGTCATGCCGATCACTGCCAGCATCGACCAGACATAGCCAATCGGGTCGCCCCAATGGCCGCCACGGGTGACTTTGGTCCGCGGCGCGCTTTCCTCGCCGGGCATGACATGGACGGCGACCGGGCCGATGTCGCGCACCAGCCGATCGACCACCGACCCATGGCGCAATTCGAACCACCAGCTGCGTGCCGACTTGCCGATCACGATCTGGGTCGCGCGGGCGTCGGCGGCGAAGCTGCGCAGCCCATCGGCGACGCTGGGGGCGGGGATGGAGGCGGTCTCGGCGCCGAGGCGTGAGGCAAGGGCAAGCGTGTCGGCCAGACGCTGCCGGTCCTCGTCCGACAGCTGCGGCCCACGCGGGGTTTCGATATGGATGGCGGTCCATGGCGCGCGCAGCGCGTCGGCCAGCCGCTTGGCGGAACGGACCAGACCGGCGGCGCTCGGCTGTTCGCTCACCGCCACGATCACCCGCTCGCCCGCCGCAAAGCTGCCCGCCAGCGCATGGGCGCGGACATAGTCGAGCATCTGGGCATCGACCGCCTGGGCGGCGCGGCGCAGCGCCAGTTCGCGCAGGGCGGTCAGGTTCGACTTGGAAAAGAAATGGTTGAGGGCGCGGCTGGCTTCCTGCGGGATATAGACCTTGCCGTCCTTCAGCCGCTCGATCAGCTCGTCGGGCGGAATGTCCACCACTTCGATCTCGGCATGTTCCAGGATCGAATCGGGCACCGTTTCCCGCACGCGGACGCGGGTGAAGGAGGCGACGACGTCGTTGAGGCTTTCGACATGCTGGATGTTGATCGTCGAATAGACGTCGATGCCGGCGGCCAGCAATTCCTCGACATCCTGATAGCGTTTGGGGTGGCGACTGCCCGGCGCATTGCTGTGCGCCAGCTCGTCGACCAGCACCAGCTGCGGATGGCGCGCCAGGATTGCGTCGATATCCATCTCGCCCAGGCTGTGGCCCTGATGGTCGACGGTGCGGCGGGGGATGATCTCATGGCCATGGACCAGCGCTTCGGTCTTGCGCCGGCCATGGGTTTCCACCACGCCGACGACGACATCGACGCCTGCCTCGCGCCGCTGCCGTCCTTCGGTCAGCATCTCCCATGTCTTGCCCACCCCCGGCGCGGCGCCGAGAAAGACCTTCAGGCGGCCACGGCCTTCCTGCGCGGCAGCGCGCAGGAAGGCTTCGGGATCAGGGCGATGCGGTTCGTTCACTGGGTCCGTTTAGCGCCAATCGCATCCAGCCGTCGATTGAGATCGAACAGATTGACGCGGGGTTCGCCGATGAAGCCCAGCAGGGGCTGCTCGACGCTCTTTTCCACCAGGCTGCGGACGCGCGCCGCATCGATCCCGCGCGCGGCGGCGACGCGATCGACCTGATAAAAAGCTGCCTCGGGGCTGATATGGGGGTCGAGCCCCGAGGCAGAGGTGGTCACCAGATCGGACGGAACAAAACGACCAGGTGTAGCAGCTTGAAGGGCGTCGACGTCGGTCTTGACGCGGTCGGCCAGCGCCTGGCTGGTCGGACCATAGTTGGAGCCGGAGGAGGCAAGGCCGTCATAGCCCTTGCCCGCCGCCGACGGACGGCTGTGGAAATAGATGTCCGAGGTGAAGGCCTGACCAATGATGGTCGAACCGACGACCTTGCCCTGATCCTCGACCAGGCTGCCATTGGCCTGGGACGGGAAGATCGCCTGGCCGATGCCGGTCAGCGCCAGCGGATAGGCAATGCCCAGCAGCAGGGCGAAGAGCAGCGTCATGGTCAGGGCCGGACGCAGGGCGGATTTGAAATCGGTAAACATGGCTTTGTCCTTCCTCAGGCGAGGCCGAGGCCGTTGACGGCAAGGTCGATCAGCTTGATCCCGGCGAACGGCGCGATCAGGCCACCCAGGCCATAGATGGCAAGGTTACGGGCCAGCAGCGGACCGGCGCCGATCGGGCGATAGGTCACGCCCTTGAGCGCCAGCGGCACCAGACAGGGAATGATCAGCGCGTTGAAGATGATCGCCGACAGGATTGCGCTTTCCGGCGTGGCCAGCCCCATGACGTTGAGGATGCCAAGGCCCGGATAGAGCGCCACGAACATGGCCGGGATGATCGCGAAATATTTGGCCACGTCATTGGCGACCGAGAAGGTCGTGAGCGCGCCGCGCGTCATCAGCAACTGCTTGCCCAGACCCACCACCTCGATCAGCTTGGTCGGATCGCTGTCCAGGTCGACCATGTTGCCGGCTTCGCGGGCAGCCTGGGTGCCGGTGTTCATGGCGACGCCGACATCGGCCTGCGCCAGAGCAGGGGCGTCGTTGGTGCCGTCGCCGCACATCGCGACCAGGCGACCGCCCTGCTGTTCCTTGCGGATCAGGGCCAGCTTGTCCTCCGGCGTTGCCTGCGCCAGGAAGTCGTCGACCCCGGCCTCGGCCGCGATGCTGGCGGCGGTCAGCGGGTTGTCGCCGGTGATCATCACCGTGCGGATGCCCATCTGGCGCAGTTCGCCGAACCGTTCCCGGATGCCCGCCTTGACGATATCCTTCAGGAAGATCGCGCCCAGCAGCTTGCCGTCCTTGGCCACCGCCAGCGGGGTGCCGCCGGCACGGGCGATCTCGTCGGTGATGCGGCGCAGTTCGTTGGCGACCGGAGTGGAGCCCAGGCCCGGATTGGCCTTCAGCACCGAATCCACCGCCCCCTTCTGGATCGTCGATCCATCGATGGTGACGCCGGAAATCCGGGTCTGGGCGGTGAAGGGAATGATCTCCGCATTGGCGGGCAGGGCGTCTACCGACTGGTTGAAGCCTTCGCGGGCCAGCAGCACGATCGAACGGCCCTCGGGCGTCTCGTCGGCCAGGCTGGCGAGCAGCGCGGCCTGTGCGAGCTGGACCGGGGTGGTGCCGCCGACGGGACGGAATTCGGTCGCCTGACGATCACCCACGGTGATGGTGCCGGTCTTGTCCAGCAGCAGCACGTCGATGTCGCCCGCTGCCTCGACCGCGCGGCCCGACTTGGCGAGCACGTTGAAGCGCACCAGACGGTCCATGCCGGCAATGCCGATCGCCGACAGCAGGGCGGCGATGGTGGTCGGGATCAGGGTGATCAGCAAGGCCGCCAGGATCGCCACCGGAATGGCACCGCCGGCATAGCTGGCGAAGCTGGGGATGGTGCCGACCGCGATCAGGAAGATGATGGTCAGACCCACCAGCAACAGGGTGAGGGCGATTTCGTTCGGCGTCTTCTGCCGCTCGGCACCCTCGACCAGCGCGATCATGCGATCGAGAAAGCCCTGGCCGGGATTGACGGTGACGCGGACGCGGATCTCGTCGGAAATGACGCGGGTGCCCGCCGTCACGGCCGAACGGTCGCCGCCTGCCTCGCGGATCACCGGCGCGGATTCGCCGGTAATGGCGGCTTCGTTGACGGAGGCGACGCCGGAGACGACCTCGCCATCGGACGGGATCAGGTCGCCGGTCTGGACCAGAACTACGTCGCCCAGCTTCAGCGCACTGGCGGCGACATTTTCAAAGACGTCGCCATTGCCCTTCAGCCGCTTGGCGGTCAGTTCCGCCTTGGTGGCGCGCAGCGAGGCGGCCTGCGCCTTGCCACGGCCTTCGGCCAGCGCCTCGGCAAAGGTGCCGAAGAGGACCGTGAGCCAGAGCCAGATCACCAGCTGCAGCTTGAAGCCGACGGCCAGGCTGTCCTGCCCGACAAGAAGCAGGACGGTCAGCAGCACCGCGACGATCGCGGTGGTGAACATCACCGGGTTGCGGATCAGTTCCTTGGGATTAAGTTTGCGGAAGGCGTCGCCGATCGCCGGAACGATCAGGTCCGCCGTGAAGAGCGATTTTTGTTCGGACCGAGCCATGTGCATGGATCCTTAGAAAAGCTGGCCACGGATCATCGCGAGATGATCGGCGATGGGGCCAAGGGCGAGGCTGGGCAGGAAGGTCAGGCCGCCAACGATCAGCACGATGCCGACCAGCAGACCGGTCCACAGCGCCCCGGTGGTGGGGAAGCTGCCGGCGGTTTTGGGCGTATATTTCTTCGCGGCCAGGCTGCCTGCGATGGCCAGCATGGGAATGATGATGAAGAAGCGGCCGATCCACATCGCGACGCCCAGCATCCCGTTATAGAAGGGGCTGTTGGCCGACAGGCCGGCAAAGGCGGAGCCATTGTTGCCGACGGCGCTGGTGAAGGCGTAGAGGATCTCGCTGAAGCCATGCGGGCCCTTGTTGAGCGGCCCCGCCAGGCCCGCGTCGGTGACGCTGGCGATGGCGGTGAAGCCCAGGATGATCAAAGGCAGCACGGCAATGGCGAGCACGGCCAGCTTGACTTCGCGGCTCTCGATCTTCTTGCCGACATATTCCGGCGTGCGGCCGACCATCAGGCCCGCGACGAACACGGCCAGGATGGCGAACAGCAGGAAGCCGTATATGCCTGCACCGACGCCGCCGATCACGACTTCGCCCAGCTGGATGTTGAACAGCGGGATCATGCCGCCCAGTGCGGTGAAGCTGTCATGCATGGCGTTGACCGCGCCGCAGCTTGCCGCCGTGGTGACGACTGCGAAGAGGGAAGAGGCAGCCATGCCGAAGCGGACTTCCTTGCCTTCCATATTGCCACCGGCGACGCCCAGATTGTGGAGCACCGGATTGCCGGCCGCTTCCTGCCAATAGGTGACGGTGACGCCGGCGAGGAAGATCACCAGCATGGCGGCGAGGATGGCCCAGCCCTGGCGCGGGTTGCCGACGGCCTTGCCGAAGGTCCAGGTCAGGCCAAAGCCGATCACGAAGATCGACAGCATTTGCACCAGATTGGTGAGCGCGGTCGGATTCTCGAAGGGATGGGCGCTGTTGGCGTTGAAGAAGCCGCCACCATTGGTGCCCAGCATCTTGATCGCTTCCTGGCTGGCGACGGGGCCAAGCGCCAGGGTCTGCTTCACGCCTTCCAGCGTGGTCACGTCGACCGAGCCGGCCAGCGTCTGCGGCACGCCGCTCGCGATCAGGAACAGGGCATAGACGATGCAGATCGGCAGCAGCAGATAGAGGGTCACGCGGGTGACGTCGGCCCAGAAATTGCCGATCGTCGCTGCGCTGCGCCGCGCAAAGCCGCGGAACAGGGCGAAGGCCAGGGCAATGCCGGTGGCGGCCGACAGGAAATTGTGGATGGAGAGGCCCAGCATTTGGGCCAGGTTCGACATGGTCGACTCGCCCGAATAGCTTTGCCAGTTGGTATTGGTGGTGAAGCTGACCGCCGTGTTGAAGGCGAGGTCGCTGCTGGTGCCGGCAAAGCCCTGAGGATTGAGCGGCAGCAGCCCCTGCAGACGCAGCACCGCATAGGTGAAGAGCAGCAGCGCGACATTGAAGATCAGCATATGGACCGCATAGCGGCGCCAGCTCTGCTCGGCGTCAGGATTGATCCCCGACAAGCGGTAGAAGCCCCGTTCGATCGGACCGATCACGGTATGAAGCGGGGTGCGGCGGCCCTCATAAAGGGCGAACAGCCACAGGCCCATCGGTTTGGTGAGCGCCAGCAAGATGCCGACAAAGGCTGCGATCAGCAGCCATCCCTGGAAGGTCATGTGCGGCCCCCCTTAAAAGCGTTCAGGCCGTGCGAGCACGGCAACGAGATAGACGAGAAGCCCGGCGGCGGTGATCGCCGCGAGCCAGAGGGCGATGGTCATGGCATCCCTCCTTCAGGCGTCGCCGCACAGCCGGACATAGCCGAGGCTAGCCGCCGTGAGCGCCAGGATGATGCCGATCCACAAGAGATCCTGCATTTGGGGTAACTCCCGCATCACGCCCGCCGCGGGAGGCGGACAGGGTCGTTAGCGAGCGCCCGATTAGGCCCCTCTTCCGTTTGAATGCGAGACGCGGGCCGGGGAGGCCGCATAGTATTTGCATATGATTTTCCGAAGGGGCCGGGACGGATAGCTTTTCTACCGCGACGGCCAGCATTGCTTGGGGGACGATTCTCTATACCATCGGTAGATAAGCCGCCCGAGTCGGCAGAGAGGACGCATTATGGCCTATCAGGATCAGGACGGACCGTTGACGCGCCTGCGCGATCGGCTGGCGCAGGCCCTTTTCAGGGAACCTGCCGTGGTGCTGTTCGAGCGCGATGCCGATGACCGTAGCGCGCCCATGTCGGGTAGCGATCGCGAACGCCAGCCGCAGGATGCCTGCGCCTGATCGGGGAAACCCTGTGTTTCCAGGGCGAAAGTCCAACGCCTCTTCGCAGCGGCGGAACATCCGCTAGATAGATTTCCAACAGCATGGCGCGCCGATTGCGCCATCGCCTTGAAGGAGATCCAGATGGCCACCAGCCCGCGCGAAGTTACCCGTCCCGTCGATCCGCTGATCCTGGAGCGCTGGTCGCCCCGCGCCTTTGACGGCTCCGCCATTCCCCAGGCGGATATCGACACGCTGTTCGATGCCGCCCGCTGGGCGCCTTCGGCCTTCAACTACCAGCCCTGGCGCTTCCTCTATGCCCATCGCGACAGCGCCGACTGGGCGCGCTTCCTCGACCTGCTCTTTCCGTTCAACCAGGGCTGGGTCCAGCATGCCGGGGCGCTGGTCTTCGTCATTTCCGACACGCTGATGGCGGCGCCGGGAT
>ERZ1292623.1757-Hain-H51-01um-R1-1757-length-20331-cov-7_pt1 | contig 20331 bp, 28 predicted proteins | sample MGYA00564398_ERZ1292623 | MGnify/ENA primary metagenome ERZ1292623 (study PRJEB36523, sample SAMEA6512633) | groundwater metagenome | collected 2019-01-07 | study: AquaDiva: Metagenomics assemblies of 32 groundwater samples | reverse complement strand
ACAGATTCTATACTAAAATCAAGAAGGCAAATTCTATTTTTTAGAAGCTTTTTTCTTGGAACAAGCGAGACAGAGTGTGGTTGCGGGTATGGCTTCAAGACGTTCTATCTCTATTTGCTTACCACATTCTTCGCATTTTCCATATTTTCCAGATCGCAAATTAGCGAGTGAGATTTTGGTTTTAATAAGTAAAGATTGTATATTTCCCTTTAAGGCAATGGCTCTACCGTGCATCTCAGCCATCCATGAATCTGTCCCTGACTCCGAAGCCTGAGCAACCACATTGTCGGTTACAGGATCATCCTTATCCAAAGCTTTCAAATTACTTTCCAGTTTTTTTTGCTGTTTAAGCAATATATTTCTAATTTTGTTAAAAGCTTTTTGGTGTAGGTCTAACATTTACCCTCCTCAAAATTTCTTTTATGCCTTTAAACTTCCAGTTTAGGCCAACCTTTTGATTATACCAGTTTTTCTTAAGTTCTTTTAGTATCTCAAATCTAAAACCAGATTCTGTAATCAACCTTACTAAATTTTTGAATGTATCTTTTAAATCTTCTACTAGATTCCTTTTACTTTTTTGATAAAAAATAAAAATTCCAAACATAAAAAGTAAACAATAGAAAAAATAGCCAAGTCCCCCATATTGTTTTTCTCTAAAAAATTCAAGTAAAAACCTAAAAAATCCCAGAAGAATCAAACTGTAACTTACAATTTTCCCATTAAAATGAAAATGTACTGCCTTGGGCCAAATTTTCCATAAAACAAGGGCAAAAATTGCGGCTTCAAGTGCTTGGACAGGAAATCTTTTATCCAGTACCCCTAAAACAGGAATGGCAAAAAAAGCGCTACTTTTTACTCCATATGAACAACCCCCAAAAAAACAGCCTACATCAGCTAAAATTAAACCACCTAAAAAACCAACTGAGGCGAAATCTGCTACTTGCCAAAAATTTAAGCCTAGTCTTTTGCTAAAATATAAAAGCGTTAAAACCCCACCTAAAATAGCTCCCACAAATAAAAGCCCTGGGTATTTGGTAAATACTATCCACTTTAGAGGATCTAAACCAAAAAAGTTGAAGTTTAGAATAATAAATAAAACTCTTGCGCCAAGAAGACCTCCAAAAAAGGTTAAAAGAGTAAGGTCCAAAATCTTTTCCTCATTAATATCAAAAGCCCGGGATAATCTCCAAATTAAAAAACTTCCATATAAAAAACCCAAAGCTAGAAAAAAACCGAAAGAAGAAATGGATATGGGGCCGACTGAAAAAATGGTAGGAAACATGGTTTTTAGCCTACCACAATTTCACATTATTGACAAATACTGGTATACTGATTGGACATGACCGCAACCGCACATGCGTTAGTTGGTGGAGCCATAGCTGCTTCCGTTGCAAACCCAGCCATAGGCCTTCCTCTTGCAGCCTTCTCCCACCCCTTGCTAGACATGATCCCCCACTGGGATTTCGGGGTTGGCTGGCAGAAAAAAACCAAAACCAGAATGATTCTTCAATGCATATTTGACCTTAGCATTGGTATAGTATTAGCCTATCTTTTTTTTGGAAGAAATACAGACCTTACTTATTTTTTTGGGGCAATTTTACTTTCAGTATCATGGGATATTTTAATGATGCCATATATAATACTTAAGAAAAAACTGCAGCCTTTTTATCTTTTCTATAAATTTGGGTCTGAAACTAATAAAAATGTCCGTTTACCCTGGGGGATTTTAACCCAGGTTGGTACAGTAGCTGCTATTTTACTCTTTCTACATATTGCCCAGTCCTTGTATCAACCTTAACTTTCTCCCCTACGCCAATAAACATAGGCACTTTTACAACTAAACCATTATCCAAAGTTGCATCCTTATATACATTTGAAACCGTATTCCCCCGCTCTCCCGGGCCTGTTTCGGAAATTTCATAAACCAAGTTAACCGGCAACTCCAAGGCAAGAGCATTTCCTTCTGAAATTATCAAAATTACCTCCAAGCCATCTTTTAAAAATTTGGCTTGCTGACCCAAACTTACTTCTCCCAAGGAAAACTGATCAAAGCTAATTGGGTCCATAAAATGCAATAAATGGCCATCACGGTATAAAACTAAAGCCTTTTTCTTTTCCACATCTGCTTTATCCACCCGGGCTCCGGTTATAAAAGATTTTTCCGCCACCGCCCCTGTTTTTAAATTCTTAATTTTAACCTTAATATTTCCGGACCCTCGACCCATTTTGACGTGATCGTATGAAAGTACCTGGAAAATATTACCGGCTTCCTTAAAAACAGTTCCACTGCGAAGTTCAGTTACGTTTAACATGAATCATTTACTAATTAAGTTCACCAAAGTTTTTACCCCAACCCCTGTAGCACCTGGACTACAGAAGGGCCTTGGTTTTAAATCCCAGGCTGTCCCTGCAATATCCAAATGGACCCATGGGGTATCTTTTTCAATGACAGCTTCTAAAAACTTGGCTGCAGTGATTGCTCCAGCTGCTCCAGGCATTGGACCACCAGTCCCAATATTTGTTATATCTGCAATATCTGATTTTATCATCTCGCTATACTCCTCATACATTGGCAACTCCCATATTCTTTCTCCAACGTTTGAACCCGCAATAATCACATCCTGTGTGAAGACTGGATTATTTCCCATTGCACCAGAGCAAACTCCTCCAAGGCTTATTACACATGCTCCTGTTAAAGTTGCCAAATCAATTAATTTTGTTGCTCCTTTGGCTTGAGCAAGAGACAAACCGTCCGCCAAAATCAACCTTCCTTCGGCATCAGTATTTAAAATTTCCGCAGTTTTACCAGAGTAGAGTCTTACAATATCCCCTGGCCGCTGAGCCCTACCACCAGGCAAATTTTCGGTTACACACATCACTCCTATAACACTTACATTCGCCTTTAATTTTGCCAAGGCTTGCATCGAAGCTAACACTACAGCAGCACCAGACATATCATATTTCATTTCATGCATATTTAGGCCGGGTTTGATTGAGAGACCTCCGCTGTCAAATGTGATTCCTTTTCCAACTAAACCCCACTTATCCTTTGATCTTCTATCACCATTATATTCTAAGACAATCACATAGCTTGGCTCCTCAGATCCTTGAGCTACTCCCACAAAACCACCCATACCTAATTTTTTAGCTTGACCCTCATCAATAACAGTAATTTTTAATCTATTTTCTTTAGCTACTTTTTTCGCTACATTTAAGAAATAAGATGGAGTCATTTCATTGGCCGGCATATCCCCAAGTTTTCTTATCAAATTAACTGATTGGGCAATGACCTGACCCTTTCTAATACCTTCCAGAAAGCCCTTTTCAGCTTTTTCTACCCACAAACTAACATTTTTTAGTTTTATCGCTTCTTTGTCTTGGCTTTTGTAATCCCTTGAAGGATCATGAGTGGCAACTTCAATTCCCAATGCAAATGACTCTCCTGCCTGATGGGGCATAAATCCTTGCCATCTTGGAATAATGGTTACATCAGTAAACTTGCTTAAAGCATATTTTGTGGCAGTACCAACCCAGTTTTGAAACTTCTCAATATCCCACTTTTCACCCTTACCGGCTCCCACCAGCAAAGTCTTTTGATCATCATAGATCAACTGAATCTCATATAACTTACCAAACTTAGGATTTTCTTTTAGAAATTTAACCACTAACCTACCATAATCTGGTTTTTTCTCGTCTTCAAAGATCGGTAAAACCAACAAGTCTGTTTTGACCTTTGCTGCATTCCCTGTAACCAGTTGAATTTTCATGAATTAAATCATACCCACTATGGGATCAGTTGTCAATAACTGGTTATTCTCTGTACAGGTTCCTCATAAACATCAACTATACTGTGATCGTATAGTAGTTGATTAACTACCTATATTATCTGACTCTAAAACCATAACCCAATCCTCTAATCCAAGAATCTTAACATAATGCCTTAAAGGTTTTGTGCAGCTCTTTTTAGTTACCCAAACTGATTTCTGCCAAGGGGTGAATCCCCAAGATTTTAGATTCGATCTAAATAAATCTCTGGTAGTCCTTCTTTTTTCTGGAATATCAAAAATAACAACCCGGTAGCGACCATCCCATTTTTCATCTTCAATTTGAAGGCTTGCCAGAATGGCTTTCTCTCGACCCCGATCTGTCAACCTAAATACAAGTTCTTCATCACTAATTAACTCAACAAGCCCAGTTTCCCTTAGTCTTTTTAAAGCTATTGCTAAAGCTGATTTTTTCAGTTCCGGATAACCTCCGAATTGATAACGGTATGTGTGATATGTAAAATTCTCAAACCTGCAATATCCATCAACTGATTTTTCCAAAACAAAAAGAATGAAATTAGTTAAACTCTTTCTATTATTAGGCGTACCCTTAACCCGCATACATCAACTATATAACGATCGTGTAGTAGTTGTAAAGATAGAAAGTTGATAAGTGAAGCTGGTATAATAAGAATCGAGCCGAGGTGGTGGAATGGTAGACACGTAGCTCTCAAAAAGCTATGAGCGCAAGCTCATGAGGGTCCGACTCCCTCTCTCGGCACATTTATGCTGCAGCGGTCACTTTCACTTCTTCTTTCTCAGCCGGAGGACGCCCACGTATTTTCTCCAATCCGAAAAATCTAGTCCTATCTGAACGGAACATAAGTTGAATTTCCCCTGTAGGTCCATTACGGTGCTTTTGAATATCCAGGGTTACAGCCTCAGGTTTTTCCAGATCTTCCCGATAAAGAAACATAACCACATCTGCATCTTGCTCAATCGCACCCGATTCTCTAAGGTCAGCAAGTTGGGGCTTTCTAGTTCCTCTGCTCTCAACAGCCCGAGAAAGCTGCGAAACAGCCAGCACTGGAATTTTTAGCTCCCTTGCCAGATTTTTTAGCTGCTGAGAAATTTCAGACACAACTTGAACTCTATTTTCCAGGTTGCGACCAATTATTAATTGCAAATAATCAACAATTAAAAATTTTAACCCATGTTCAATCTGAAGTCTTCTCGCTTTAGTTCTTATTTCAGCCATGGAAGAACCCGGGGTATCATCAATGAAAAGTGGCGCTTCGGCCAACTCTCCCATAGCCGAGGCCAATCTTTCAAAATCTTTTTCATCCAAACGCCCTGTTTTTAGCCTCCATGCATCAATATCTGCTTGACCAACCAAAAGTCTATCCACCAGTTCCTCTTGACTCATTTCCAAGGAAAAAATTCCAACCGTCAGTCCGGCATTAACTGCCACAAACTGGGCGATGTTTAAAGCCAGTGAAGTCTTACCCTGCCCAGGTCTTGAAGCTAAAATTATTAAATTTGAATCCTGCATCCCGGCTAGCTTGGAATCCAAATCACGGAACCCGGTAGGAACTCCCCGCAGCTTACCGGATGTCTTTTGAAGCTCATCCAGTCGATCAAAACTTACCGCTAGAGCATCTTTAATCGGAATAAAATCTCGCTTGAGTTGTTCTTGAGTAAGCGAAAAAATTCCTGTTTCTGCTTGCTCTAAAAGTTCGGGAACAGGAATCCCTTCATCATAAGAGAGCTCTATTAATTTTGTCGACTGGGCAATCAGGGAACGACGAATTGCATGCTCTTTAACAATGCGGGCATAATTTTCAATATGAGCTGAGGTGGGAACAAGATTGATAATATTTGTTAAATAACCCGCTCCACCAACCTTATCATAAGTCCCTTTTCTTTTAAGCTCCTCTGTAACAGTTACCAAATCTATTGGATCACGCCGTTCAAACAGATCTAAAATTGCAGAATAAATATGTCCGTGCTGTTCACTGCGGTAAAAATTGGCAGACTTAATAAGCTCTGCCACACGAACAATGGCGTCTTTGTCAATAAGAAGCGCTCCCAAAAGGGATTGCTCAGCATCTATATTTTGCGGAGGAAGTTTAATTATGTTTGCCATAGAGCCTAGGTCTTAGATAGTACCACAACCATTGGCTCCTCGGGTAACTTATCTTTGGTTATACTCAATTTTGGTTGCGGGTTTACTCCCTCTGCACCCATCTCTTCTAAGAATTTATCTACCGAATCTAAGTTGAATTTTAAACCATCCATTCCGTAGTGCATAGGCACAATAATTTTTGGCTCCAGCGCAGCAATAATCCCTACCGCTTCCTTACCATCAATCGTATAAACTCCCCCAACCGGAATAAGTAATATATCTGCCGTATTAATTGCCTCAATTTGCTCCTCAGTTAAAGAGGCTTGGCCAAAATCTCCCAAATGTACAATATTTAGTGCATCCATTAAAATATGAAAAATGGTATTTTTACCGCGCTCAGAGCCTTGAGTTTTATCATGAAAAGAAGCAATACCGGTTATAGTTACTCCTTTAACTTCGTATTCGCCCGGCCCGGAAAAAATTTTTGGTTCTCCACTGATTTCTTTTGGAAAGTTATGATCCTCATGTTGATGTGATATCAAAACTATATCTGAGTATTCTTTAGGAATCTTCAACCCCACAAACTCAGGATCAAAAGGATCAATAATTATAGTTGCATTTTTACCTTTTATCTTAAAACAGGCTTGACCAAACCATACAATGTCCATTTAATACATTATATTAACAAAAAGTGATAGGGGAAACAATATGTTAAAATGTTCATACCTTATGCGAAAAGTGCTCTCTACCAAAATATTTATACTTTCACAAGTTCTCATTTTGCTTGTCAGTTTAACCTTTCTTTCACTTCTTTACTATATTCTAAATTTTTATAACCAAACTCAAAAACTTTCATCTTTACAAGCAGGCCCAGTTACCCGCCCCCCTAACACCCTAACTCTGGAACTAACAAGCCCTGAAGAAAACCTGCTTACGTTTGATCCTAAAATTTTAATATCCGGAAAAACAGCACCGCACTCTCAGATTATTATTTCCGGAAACATAAAAGACTGGGTAACTCAATCCAAATCTGATGGCCGCTTTTCAGCAGATTTTGATCTGATTGAGGGAGTAAACGAGATTACTATTATAGTCTTTGATAAAACCGGTGATCAAAGAACCCGAAGTAAAACTGTGTATTATTCAAAGGAGAAAATATGAAAACTATAAATTTTATTATAATTATAATAGTTATAATTTTTATAGTTCCTGTGGCCCAAGCCCTCGACTCCACACAATCGGCTACCCCATCAGCCTCTGTTAAATCCAAGCTTGAGGCCCTTAAGCTTGAGATTGCTTCCAAGGCAGCCAAATTAAAACAAGAAATCAATCAAAAAATTTCCAATAAAGCTTATATTGGAACAATCTCCTCAATCTCCATAACTTCAATAACCCTTACTACAAAAACTGCTACAGTAAGCGCGCAAATAAATCAAGATACTGTTTATTCTCCCCAAAAATCACTTAAAGTTGGAGATTTTATTGCTGCTTTGGGAGAAGTAGATGAAACAGGAGTTTTACATGCCAAAAAAATTGTCATACTACCCCAGCCAAAGATTGGTCAGCTTATGGCCGAAACTTTTTCTTGGGGTCAAATAATTTCTGTAACCGATGATTTGGCAACTCTAAAAGGGAGGAGTGGGAAAATTACCACAATCTCATTGATCAAAATCAGTACGGAAGTTAAAACCAACAACTTTGTGATAGTAAAGGGCAACCTAAATAAAAATGGAATTTTAGAAACCAAATTCTTACACATTATCCCCCAAGGATTTGTTTTAAAACCAAAAAATGCTACATCTTCAGCCAAGAGAAGTTAAGAATGTTTCAGCTTCTGTTTTATCTTTAACAACATCCACAGCTCTCCAAAAACCTTCATCTTTAAAAGCCAAAAATCTTTTACTTTCTATTTTAGGAAAGGTTTCCGTTTCCTGATCTCCTACCACAGGTAAAAGCGGCTCAATTTCCCGATTAAAAACATAGATACCGCCGTTAATCCAATATGGCAATTTGGGCTTTTCATCAAAACCGATAATATGATCACCAGCAGTTTTTACCAATCCCCATCTGGAAATATATGGCACCAGCAACATGGTAATCATGGCATTTCCCTTAACATGCATATCCATCATCCGGCTTAAATCAAGTTTGGTGATAATATCCCCGTTGGTCACCACCACATTTTCCACTCCTTCCAGTAGCCTGGATTTGAAAGCCTTTTTAATAGCTCCTCCCCTGCCCAGAGGAGTTTCCTCAACAGAATATTCAATCACAATATCCAACTTAGTGCCATCCCCAAAATAGTCCCGGATTACCTGGTATTTATAGCTGGCAGTGATGACCAATTTTGTGATACCCTGAGATTTTAACCATTCAATTTGCCAAAACAGCATTGGTTTGCCGGCAATCTCCACCATGACTTTTGGTCTATCGTTAGTCAAAGGTCGCAACCTTTCCCCTTTTCCTCCAGCTAAAATAATTGCATGCTTTACCATTTTTCTAATATACCCCCACTATAGGATTTTATCAAGAATGTGGTATCATTAGTATATGACAAAAGCACCACCAACACCAAAGGGATTTAGAGATATCAAGCCAGAGATGGCTAAAAAGAGGCGTGAGACAATAAATAAGATTGTCAGCGTCTTGGAAGATGATGGCTTTATACCGATTGAAACTCCCACCATTGAGTTTGCAGATACCTTAAAGGGTAAATATGGTGAAGAGGAAAAATTAATTTATGAGTTTACAGACAGGGGTGGCAGACGCTTGGCTCTTAGATATGATTTAACAGTACCTCTAGCAAGGTATGTGGCCACCTATAATCCCCCTTTGCCATTCCGACGCTATCAAATAGGTCAGGTTTTCCGTGGGGAAAAGCCTCAAAGAGGTAGGTGGAGGGAGTTTACCCAGCTTGATTTGGATACTGTCGGTTCTTCTGAACTAAAGGAAGATGCTAAAATTATAGCTGCTGTACTGGCTTGCTGCGGCGCTTTGGGTTTAACTGATGCCAAAATGCAAATAAATGATAGAAAAAATTTCAATGGATTATCAGTTGCATCGGTCAGGGCTTTGGATAAATTGGACAAAATTGGTGAACAGGGCGTGATTTCTGAGCTAATTGATGATGTGGGATCAAAAGAAAAAGCCAAATCTATCTTCGAAGATATAAAAAATAAGAAACCAAATTCAGATACCCAGAAAATTCTTAAATCTTTAGAAGAACTTGGTATTACTGAAGATCAGGTGGAATTTAACCCGCTTTTAGCAAGAGGCTTAGATTATTACACTGGTTCTATTTTTGAATTAAGACTTCCTTCTTATGGAAATTTATCCTTAGGCGGGGGCGGCCGGTATGATAATTTAATCGGAAGTTTCTCTAAGGAAGATATCCCTGCAGTTGGATTTTCTTTTGGACTTGATAGACTTCTTGAAATCGCATATCCTTAAGTAAGTGGTATCTAAAATTTTTACCAAACCCTTACCCTATATCGCTTTAATCTTAGCCCATGTGATTTGGGGAATTCATTTTGTTGTTACCAAGCTTACTTTACAAGAATTCCCGCTTTACACTTTAGCCTTTTTAAGGTTTGCCCTGGCTTCCTTGCTTATTCTTCCATTTTTTATTGCTCATAAGCAAAAATTAAAAGTGAACAGGAAAGATCTCCCGCAATTGGTGGGAGTGGGTATATTTATTATTACATTTAATATAGCCTTTTTCTTTGCCGGGATAGAAAAAACAACTGCCAGCCAGGGATCGATTGTAACTTTAATTATCCCTATATTATCAGTTCTTCTGGGATGGACTATCCTTAAGGAAAAAATTTACCTACCCAATCTTTTAGGCATAGGTTTAGGGCTTTTGGGAACACTTGTAGTTATTGGTATACCAAATATTTTTTTAGGAAATTTTTCGCCCATAAATTTTTTAGGTAATATTTTAATTCTTTTAGCCTCTATTTCTTTTGTGATTGGGGCGGTAATTTCTCGAAAAATGCTCAAAATTTATTCTTCTCTTACAGTAACGACTATTGCATTTTTAGTAGGGGTTATCACATTTTTACCCCCTGCCATAAATGAATATTTGCAAAATCCGGGCTGGACTGCTCAAGTTACTTTGCTTGGACTTTTAGGGCTTCTATATATTGCGGTCCTCTCCTCCATTTCAGCCTACTTTTTATTTGAATGGGGACTTTCCAAAACTTCGCTTATCTCAGCTGATCTTTTTCAATATATAGAGCCATTTTTTGCATCTCTTTTTGCAGTCATGGTTTTAAGCGAAGTCATAACAGTTGAGTTTATAATTGGGGCAGCGTTGATTGTGGTTGGAGTTTACCTTGGAACCCTAGCCAAAGAAGCTCATCACAGACATAAAATTCACAGGACTTGACAAATCTGTACAGAATTATGTAATATTAGTTTATGACAAAAACACTACCTATTACTGAAGCCAGACAAAAATTGCCATTCCTGGTTAACAGAGCCAGTAAAATGCTTGATGAATATGTTATTACTGTAAACGGTAAACCCGCGGCTGTAATTATGTCGGTAGATGAATATGATTCCTGGAAGGAGACAAATGAAATCCTGTCTGATAAACAGCTAATGAAAGCCATAAGACAAGGTGAAAAGGATATTGCGGAAGGCAGAGTATATAATTGGGAAGATGTTAAAAAAGAACTTAAGATAGATGTATAAAATTAAAATAACCGCTAAAGCTAAAAAAGAGCTTAAAAATCTTTCCCAATCAGATAAACTTTCAATAGGAGAAATTATAGAAGAACTTAAAGAAAATCCATTTATTGGGAAATTACTATCCCGCGAATTAGCTAATAGATTTTCATATCGAGTTGGAGTTTATAGAATAATATATAAAATTAGAGAACAGGATAAAATTGTAGAAATTTTATCCGCAGGCCACAGATCAGTTGTTTATAATTAATTTTCACTATAGATAGACACAAAAACCCACATGACTTGACAAATTTTATAGTATAATATTCATAAAATAAAAAAATTATGGCAGATAATATTATTGAAGGTGAGGGTAAGTTAAAAGGAGGTCAAAACATAACGCGAGGAACCCCTTTTAAAAAAACGAAGGCTCTTGATGAAGAAATAGAGCGTCTTAAAAAAATAGAGCGTCTTAAAGAAGAAGAACGTCAAAAACTTGAAGAAGCAGAATACCAAAGACGTATAAATGCCCTTAGAACCGAAGATGTAAAACTCACCAGAACCTATATGGAAGATTTTGCTAATAGACAAGGTAATTTCACTATGGATGAATTAATTGCGGCTTTTTCGCGAATAAGTGACGCTGAAGTTGCCACTATTATTAATAACCCTTTTCCAGTTTCAAATACTAAAACCGAGATCCCACCTAAAAAGGGTTTATTTGGACTGTTTACAGGTAGAAATCAACAGCCTAGAAAACCAGATTATGAAGTAGCTTATGAGACATTTAGAATTATTACTGAACATCCAACCAAGGGAACTTTGGATCCAAATATTTTCGGCGCTATGCGTGAAGAATATTTTAGATTATCTCAAGCTTCAAAAAATAAAGGATAGGTTTAAATTTGATCCTAAACTCCGAACCTGATATACTTAACCATATGAAACAAGGAATTCATCCGGAGTGGTATACAGAGGCAAAAGTTACCTGTGCTTGTGGAAATTCATTTATAACCGGCTCAACGATGAGCGAAATCCGAGTGGAAATTTGTTCAAAATGTCATCCGTTTTTTACAGGGTCTCAAAAATTTGTTGATACCTTAGGTCAAGTTGAAAGATTTCAGAAAAAACAGGAAGAGGCTAAAATAAAGAAAGTTGAGCGGGAAAAAGTAATGCAGGTAAAAAGAGAAAGATTTGAAGAACAAAAAAGAGAGAAACCAACCCTCAAAGAGCTTCTTATGCAAGCCCGCAAAACTGCAGCTTCATAGATGTATAACTATTCACAGCAACAACTAGATGAAATAGATAAAAAAATAGAAGAAAATCGCAAGCTCTTAAATGATCCGGAGTTAGCTGAACTTGCTCGCGCTGAAATTGAAAGACTGGAAAAAGAAAAGGAAGGGCTGAAAATGTCCGCAAGCCGGCAGGCTCCTGAGCAGAAAGATAACTGCATTTTAGAAATCCGCTCTGCTGCCGGGGGCGATGAAGCCGGGCTTTTTGCCGGGGATTTACTCCGGATGTACCTTAAGTTCGCTGAGAAAAATAAATGGAAAATAGAAGAGTTGGATAGATCTGAGGGGGTCCTAGGCCAAGTTAAACAGGTGGTTTTAAAAATATCCGGAAAAAGATCTTTTTCTGCTCTGTCCGGCGAATCTGGTGTCCATCGGGTTCAACGAGTTCCCAAAACCGAATCCGGGGGAAGAATCCATACCTCAACCGCAACAGTTGCAGTACTCCCGCAAGTTTCAGAGCGTGAAATCTACATTAACCCTACTGATATTGAATTTGAGGCTTTCCGGTCAGGTGGTGCAGGAGGACAAAATGTCAATAAAGTCTCGACCGCTGTAAGACTTAAACATATCCCAACAGGACTGGTGGTTACTGCACAAACGGAAAGGTCCCAACTCCAAAATAGAGAAAACGCCCTAAGTTTACTCCGCTCCAAACTTTGGGAGGCAGAGCAACAAAAAGCTGTTGGTTCGGTTGACCAGCAAAGAGCAGTTCAGATTGGGTCCGGTGAAAGATCTGAAAAAATCAGAACATATAATTTTCCTCAAAATAGAGTAACAGATCATAGGATAAAAAAATCCTGGCATAATCTGGAGGAGATTTTAGATGGGGACATCGAACCAATCATCAAAGCACTCCAAGCCTAAGCAATATATCCAGGGCTGGGTTGAATTCTATAAACTCAAGTTTAAGGTAACTCCCGATGTTTTAATCCCGAGACCGGAAACAGAATTACTGGTTGATGAGGTGATCCGCTTTGCGGATCATCCCCTGACAATTCTAGACATAGGCACCGGCTGCGGCAATATTTCTATTGCTTTGGCCAAAAATCTCAATGGACACCCCGGGGGTGTCCGCATAATTGCCACTGACATTTCCGCAAAAGCGCTGGCAGTTGCCGAACAAAATGCCAAGTTTCATGGAGTCCAGGATAAAATAGAATTTGTTCAAAGCGATTTGTTAGATGACATTTCGGGTAATATCGACATTATTGTCAGCAACCTACCCTACATCCCTTCTGCCCGAATTCCCTATTTAGACTCTTCAGTTAAAGACCATGAACCCTTAATTGCCTTAGACGGCGGGCCGGACGGATTTGATTTATACAGAAAATTATTTGCTCAAATAAAAGAAAATCATTTAAATCCTGGTCTTCTGATTTGTGAAATTGACTATACACACGGGCAGTTGGCTGTAAATGAATCTCAAAAATATTTTCCAAAAGCTCAAATTAAAGTTAAACACGACCTTGCCAAAAAACAAAGGATTCTGATAATTAAATTTACCAGATAGTATTTTTATAAACCTTCTGAATCTGCGGATCTTTTGTGACAAGCGGTAAATTAAATAACATGGACGTTGCCACTATAATTTTATCATGTATCTCAAGCGTACCTGCGAGATTAATAACTACCTTAATTATGCCTATATCTAACGAGGTAATCACATATCTTTCATTAATTTCTATTTCTCTTAAAATTAACAAAAATTCATTCTTTAGTTTCATTTTACCCATCAGGTAGGATAGTTCAAGAATTACTATTGTTGGGATAAAAATTTTATCTGCTTCCAATAAAAATTGTTTTGCCTCCGGGCTGAGTTTCTTATGAATACGAAAATACCAAAAAAGAGTGTGTGTATCGACAACAATATTCATTTAATATTTTCATCATAAGGAAATAGGCTTTTTTTTGATTCCCTAAAATACTGCTCAAATTGTGCATCAGAAATTTTAACATCCTTTAAAATCCCAAAAAGAGGGTCTTTTTTAGGTTTTGCTTTTTTCTTAGTTTTAGGCTCGGGTTTACCCAAGTCCTTTAAAGCCTTAATTTCTTTTTCCAAACTTTCAATTTTGTCCCAGGGAATGGTAGTTTGCATTATGCGACTATTTTACTAAAAAGAGCCACCTTATTACAAGATGGCTCTTTACTAGGGTAATCTGGAGCTACTCTGAAGGTATTTCTTCCAAAGTAGCTGTAACTTTTATAGTCTTACCATCTCTCCAAATTTCTAGATCCATCTTTTGTCCAATAGAAGCTTTAGATATAAAATCAGAAATCTTATTTTCTTCCGTCACACCCTCTCCATTTATTTTGGTAATTATATCCCCCTCTTTTATCCCCACCTTTTGGGCAGGACCATCCTCTACAACCTCCTGAATATATGCTCCCTGGGGAACCTCGTTCAAAATTGCTACATCTTTACTGATAAACCTATACCGTATCCCTAAAAACGGCCGTGAAACAGAACCTTTCTGGGCAAATTCATCAACTAAAGCCTTAATGGAATTTATTGGAATTGCAAAACCAATATTTTCCGCTCCTTCTGTTGTTGCCACATTAATCCCAATAACCTGACCTGCAGAATTTAAAAGTGGCCCCCCTGAATTTCCCGGATTTATAGCAGCATCTGTTTGAATTAGATTGTCCAAACTTTCCAAGCTACCACCAAAAGGATCCCCCGCAACCACACGCCGGCCTAAACCGGAAACCACCCCTGTTGTTACAGTATTAGTAAATCTACCCAAAGCATTACCTATTGCAATAACAGTTTGCCCCACCTTTAATTTTGAGGAATCTCCAAGCTCTAATGCTTTTAGGCTATTTACATCAATTTGAACCAGCGCTAAATCTAAAACCGGATCCCGATAAATTTTTCTGACCTCAAATTTTTGATTATCATTGGTAATAATTGTGAAGCGGGTATTTGGATTGGAAACTACATGTTTATTAGTTACAATTATTCCTTTTTCCGAAACTACAAAACCTGTTCCGATTGTAGCATCCTCTTTTTTCGGCAGAGAAAATGGGTCAAAAGGATTTACTACCCTTCTTGTTACTCCAACTGCCACAACAGAAGAAGAAGATCTTTCCACAACCGAGATAACAGCATTCTCTTCATCGATAATCCTTTGTGTTTGCAAAGAAACTTTTGGTTCAACTTTTCCACCAAAGTTGGGTAAGAATCCTTTGCTTTGAACCTGATAAAGTACTGCAGCTAAAATTACTCCCAAAGCTACAACAATCAAAATGGTTGAAAGTTGTAATCCTGGCCCTTTTTGTTGATCCATTAGTCTAATACCTCCAATGCTTTCTCAAGTTGTGCATCCTTTTTATCATCACCTTCGTCTCCTGCCTTCTCTGATTCTACTTTTATATCCGGTTCCAAACCATCTGTTTCATTTACCCAGGTACTTTTAGGAGTTAACCATTTTGCTGTTGTAATATGAATTCCCGATCCTCCAGGCAACTCCTCCGCCTCTTGAATAGTACCCTTACCAAAAGATTTTTCACCTAAAAGCTTGGCCCTATTGTGATCTTTTAACGCTCCTCCAACAATTTCAGATGCAGATGCTGAACCTTTGTTGATCAAAACAACCATTGGCAACTTGGTCAATTTTCCAATCCTAGAAACTTTGTAAGAAACCTTACCGCCTTTTGTGCCTTCTTGAATAACCACAACTTCACCCTCCGGCAAAAACTCAGAAGCAATAAAGGTAGCTCCTTCTAAAAATCCTCCGGGGTTGTTTCTAACATCTAAAACGAGAGCTTGTGGACCACTAGCCAAAACCTGGGATACAATTTCATTCCATTCTTCCTGAGTCCTTTCTCCAAATCTTGATAATTTAATTATAGAAACAACTTTACCTGATTTAGTTTTTTCGGATTTTAAGGTTACGCTTTTGACAATTATTGTATCCCGGGTAAGAGTAAACTCTCTTGTATCTTCCTCTCCCTCTCTAAAAATTGTCAATTTAACCTGGCTTTCCTTTGGTCCCCGGATTAGCTTAACCGCCTCAGGTAAAGTAAATCCTTGAGCTTCTTTGTCATCAATTTTAATAATCATATCTTCAGGTTTTATCCCCGCTTTTTCAGCAGGAGTTCCCTCAAGAGGAGCCACAACAACTAATCTTTTTTCTTTATTAAACCCAAGCTGGATACCAACTCCCTCAAAGCTACCATTTAGTTCTTCTTTTGATACTTTTTGTGAATCAGGCGGCAAGAAAACTGTATATGGATCACCTATGGCCGCTACCATTCCTGAGATTGCCCCGTAAAACATCTTCTCCGGATCAACTGCTTTTTTATCAAGGTATTCGCGGGAAAGCAAATCCCAGGTATCCCAAAAAAGCTTAAAATCTATACCTACATTTTTCGGTGGTTCTTTATTTTCTATTTTAACTGTGGGTTTATATTGCTGCCATTTCAAAACAACATCCCGATGCCCCAGCTGCCAACCCAAAACAAAGGTTAAAATAGCCACTAAAATGGTAAATAGGTTAATACGGCGTAAATAACTCATATTAATTCTAAATTATTATAAGGTAACCTTATCTTTCTTGTCCCAGTGTCAATTGTAATAATAACGCTTGAAAGTCCGCTTTCCAAGGTTGAAGGTTTTTCATCGACGCTGCAAACCAATCCTTGTTCACCAAAAAAAGTTGGACCAATAACACGAACCTTTTTACCAACCGAAAGTGTGTCTGTCGAAACCTCCATCAATCCCTCACTCACTTCCAGCCTTACTGGTATATGTGTTGCCTTAATTTTCAAGATACAGTTGCGATCCTCTGCGGGAATTACAACCTCCGCTCTATTGCCATCAATTGTAACAAACTTATTATTGTATTTTAAAAGAAGCTCAAAAATATCCTCTCCAATGGTAGCAGTACCAAAACCTTCTAGTACCAAAACTGCAATTCCAATATCAGTACCAGCTTTAGCAGTTGTCAAACTACCACCTACCATCCCTTTAAAATCCTTAGCATTTATTCCCCCGGTAATTATACCAGAAGCCCCAAGAATAATTGCTGCTTCAATTGCCTGCTGATAAATTAACCCTCCCCCAACAATAATATGTTCGGCTAAATCCGCAGAAACTTTTTCTTTTGTAATCAAATCCCCCCGCTTTCCCATAATTTTTAAGATTCCCTCCCTTACTCTTCCTGATCCACAAAGACCAAAAATCTGGGTGACACAAGTTTTTATCCAAATCTTTCCGCGAAGAGGATCAATTTTTTCAACAAACCCATAAAAAGCGGCCGGGACGAATATTTCTTGAGGTAAAAAGGCAAGTCTTGCCTCTCCAGTTTTCTCATTAACTGAGTGCAAAACTCCATCTGTAGGAGAAATAACCAGTTTCTGAGATCTTAAAAAACTGCTTGGTTTAAAAGCCAAAAGCTCATCTTTAAAAATCTTTTCTCCAAAATCCACGCTTAGGTATTTTTTTACACTCTTTGGTGAAACCTCCAAAAGTTTGGCCAAATTTATTGATCGAAAGCCCGTGTTAACTATTCCCTTAGCCAAAACATCTTGAGGTGAAACTTGCTGACCAGCCGCAACCAAGATTTTAGCCTTTCCGGGCAAGTCTCTGGTAACAAATTTTACTTTATTTTCTAAAATTCTTATTCTTTTATTAACAAATAGCATTAATTTAGCCCTCTTGCATCAACCACAATCCCCAAATCGCCTCCAAAAACCTCGAGGGACTCTTCGTTTTTTCCCATTATACGAGCGCTTTTTGAGAAAAAGTTGATATCACAGTAATTTTTTGGGCAAGGAATAACTTCTAAATTACCAATCTTGACAGAGTATTTTTTATTTTCAATCACCAGTTCAATTAAACCTTCTTTTTTATTGACATCAGGAACTAAAACAGTACCGAGGGTGTAGGTTTTTTGATTTTTTAAAAAAACCCGGATTAATCCTTTTGGTTTGTAAACATCAAGATAAGCCCAAACAATTTGACCTAAATTAGTACAACTAATTAAACTTTGGGGGATTAAAAATTTGCCTTCTTTGTTACTGAAAAAACTTGGATTTTTTATTAAGGCTTCACGCAGAATTGCCAGTTCCAAATCTTGATCCTCCTTGGTTTGGGGAACAGTTTGAGGATAAAAAATGCGGTTAGCAAGATAGTTTTCAATATAAAAAGGATTTGGGGGATGAGGAATCCAGCGGGTTAAACCTTGTACAGAAATTTTATCTAAATCTCTAAAACTACTGAGGTGACCAGCTAGTTTGGACATGAGATAAGGATACTACACCGTAAGTATAAATGGCAAAAGAGCCAGATGCCTAGCTCTTTTTATTTCCTGGGTTAATCTTCTTTGATGTTTACTACAAGCGCCAGTTCGCGCCTTCCCTACAATCCTTGCGCGGCCGGATAGGAATTTTCGTAGAGTTAAAGAATCTGTATAGATCGGCTCTAATTTAGCTTCGCAAAACAAACAAACTTTTTTCTTTTTTATTAATTCAGCCATGAGAAGTATTATACCTGGAGGTTGTTAAAAGGGCAAGTCTGAATCTGGGTCAACATCTTCTTTTTTCTTCTCATCTTTAACTTCCAACTTCTCTTTTCCCGTCGTTACGGGCGATTCATCAATATTCACTTCCACAGATTCACTTGGACCAGCCGAAGAATAATCTCCACTCCCTCCTTTGGGTGTCAAGATTATCATATCCTCAATAACAATTTCTGTGGTTTGGCGGGTTTGACCATCATTCCCTTCCCAAGATCGGGTTTGCAACCTGCCAGAGACAAACGTCCTCATTCCCTTTTTTAAAAGCTGGCTGCAAAGCTCTGCTAATTTATTCCAGGAAACAAGTCTGTGAAAATCCACTTCCTCTTTTTTCTCACCTTCGGAAACGTAGGTGCGGTTGGTTGCTATACCAAAAGTACAAACAGCATTACCATTTGGAGTATATCGAAGTTCCGGATCCCTTGTTAAATTTCCTATCAATTCTACTCTATTCCAAGATCGTGATGCCATAGGTTAAACTCGTACCATTAAAAATCTAATAATATCTTCTTCTATTTTTAAACTTTTGTCAAGGCCTTTTGCAACTCCTGGATCTGTTTCAAACTCAAAATGAAGGTAATACCCTTTGGTTTGTTTTTTTATTGGATAAGATAGATCCCGCATTCCCCATACATCTTCCTTATTCAGCTTTCCACTATCCCCGGTCATTTTTTTCTTAACATCATCAATGAGTTCTTTCCGAGCTTTTTCCTCCAAATCCGCTTTTAAAACTAAAGTTAAATAATAATTATTCATTGGGTTATTGTACTAAGAACTTACCAAAAATTCAATTACATCTCCATCTTTAACTACATAATCCTTTCCTTCAGTTCTGATCCAGCCATTGGCTTTAGCATTTGCATATGATCCAGCTTCTGCTAACTTTTCATATTCAATAACCTGAGCTCTTATAAAGCCCTTTATAAAATCCGTATGAATTACCCCTGCAGCCCGCAGCGCGGTGGAACCGCGTCGAAGGGTCCAGGCCCTAACTTCTTTTTTCCCGGCAGTTAAAAATGAAATTAAACCCAGAAGTTTATATGCAGCTTTTATTAATCTTTCCAGCCCGGTTTCCTCAATTCCCATAGACTTCAGATACTCCATTCTCTCTTCTTCCAATAAATCAGCAAGTTCTTCTTCTAGTTTTGCGCATATCCTTAGTTCGTTATCCCATGTAATACGTTTCTCATCCACATTATAAACATACAATATAGGTTTCTCTGACAATTTATTCTCGACCTTACCCAAATCAGCCAAAGCCAATTCTGTTTCAATCAGTTCTTTATCGTCCTTAGGATTAATTGAACCTCCGGCCCGAGCTACATTAGGATCCTCAAAATCCCTTATAACATGAATTATTGCATCTACTTCTCTGATATGGGACAAAAACTGATTTCCCAAACCCTCTCCAGTCGAAGCTCCTTTAACAAGTCCTGCTATATCCACAAACTCCACAGCAGCCGGAATCACCGGAGGGAAGTTTTCCATTTTTTCCTCTGTTTTTACCAGCTCTGCCAGTTTTTGCAATCTCTTATCCAGAACCACCACCACCCCCACATTTGGCTCAACAGTGGCAAAAGGATAATTGGCAGACAGTGCCACCCTTTTTTTAAGTAAAGCATTAAATAGTGTAGATTTCCCTACATTAGGAAGTCCCACGATTCCGCATTTTAAAGATGACATGGGGCTATTGTATCAGAAAATCTTTCCTTCTTGAGTCGTAGTTATTTTAATATTGATGCTAATTTTACCCAATAACCTACCTATTATAAAGGATTTGCTATTAACTTAAAGATATGTTAGACTTATATAGTTGATTTAGAATTTAGCTATAGATTATTTATGCCTCTACGGACTAACTTTTCAAGTAGCTCCATCCTGAACATCGTTGAAGGATTTTCTTTTTCAAAATATATGTATTACGGAAATAATTTTAGAAATAACTCTTCCTTCGGAAG
>ERZ1292623.1755-Hain-H51-01um-R1-1755-length-20347-cov-7_pt1 | contig 20347 bp, 26 predicted proteins | sample MGYA00564398_ERZ1292623 | MGnify/ENA primary metagenome ERZ1292623 (study PRJEB36523, sample SAMEA6512633) | groundwater metagenome | collected 2019-01-07 | study: AquaDiva: Metagenomics assemblies of 32 groundwater samples | reverse complement strand
AGATTAAGGAGTTAATCTATCTCTATCTCTTGGGAATAAAACAGCTTCTCTGATATTAGGCAAACCTAAAATTAACATTGTAATTCTTTCAAGTCCAACTCCCCATCCAGCATGAGGTGGAGCTCCAAATCTAAAACTATCAACATAAGCTTTGAAATCTTTTGGATTAAGTCCTTTAGCTTTTAATCTCTCAATTAATAATTCAGGAAGATGAACTCTCTGTCCTCCAGAACTTATTTCCATTCCTTGGTAAATTGCATCAAAACCATAACTTAAATCTTTACCCTTAGGCATAATATAAAATGGTTTTCCAGCCAAAGGCCAATCATGAACAAAAACTATAGTATCAGGATATAACTCTCCAAGTTTTTTCTCCGCCTCTCCACTTAGATCATCTTTACCAACATGAATTTTATATTTTTTCATCATTTCTGAAACTTCACTAAATGTTAAATATTTAGTACTAGGAATTTTAAGTTTAACATTTAAAATATCCAATTCTTTTTTATTCAACTCTGAAACTCGCTTAACAATCTCCTGAACACATCTTCCTAAAACTTCCATTACAACTTTATCATCTGCAAATGCCTGTTCATAATCAAACTGTCTTGATTCATTTAAATGTCTAATGGTATTATGTTTTTCAGCTCTCCAAACAGTAAATATTGCAAAAACTTTTTCCATTGAACAAGCTAACATTTGTTTATACAACTGACAACTCTGAGAAAGGCAAGCTTTTTTCTCAAAATACTGAACATTAAACAAATCAGTCCCACCTTCACTTGAAGATCCAATTATAGATGGAAACTGAGCCATTACAGCTCCTTCTTTTATCATAAATTCTACATATGCCTGCTGTATAGTCGACTGTATCTTGAAAATAGCCTGAGTCTCTTTTCTATGTAAATCTAAAAATCTATAATCAATTCTTTTTGGAAGTTCTGTTTTTGAAAAATCAGAAACATCAATAGGCAAGGGATGTTCTGCTTTAGCAATTAACTCAATTTTCTCCACAAGTATTTCTTTTCCTCCAGGAGCTTGTTTACTATCTTTTGCCTCTCCAACAACACTAATAACGCTCTCTCTATTAAGTGTTTTCATTAACTCAAAACTTTCATCATCTGTTTCAGATTTAACACCAACAAGTTGAATTTGTCCAGAAACATCTCTTAAAACAACAAACCTAACTTTAGAAAGGTCTCTAACCTCATGAACCCATCCTTTCAAAAGAACTTTTCCTTTCTTTGAAAAAGCATCAGAAATATAATTTCTTTCCATCTCACTAAATGATTCGTCCTTATTTGACGTTTTGTTCTTAACCATATATTTCTCACAATAAAGGGATTTTTAAAATTATCCTTTAACATATTTCTTAAGAATATCACCAACTTCTTTTCCAGAAACTTTTCCTTTAAAATTAGCCATTATCAATCCCATATACCCTCCAGCAGAAAGACCAGGCTTTTCCCTAATAAGTTTAATAACAAACTCCTCAATCTCATGTAAATTAGCTTTTTCAATTTTAATAGCCTCTTCTATACTTTTACCTTTAACAACCTCAAGTAAAATATCTTGGATATCATGTTTCTGAATTTTTCCTTTATTCAAAGCCTGCAAAACATGTTCTAAAACATCCAAAGTTAATTTAGAGTTTATCTTTTCAACGGAAATTTTTTCCTTAACTGAAAATTCTTTTGGCCAGAGAACTAACATTTTCGCAATTAAATTAGCATCTTTATTTATTTGTAACAATTCTTTAACCTCTTCAATTTTTCCCTCAGATAATATTAGATTAATCATTTCTTGACTTAAACCTTGAGCCTTTAATTCTTCTTTAATATCACTTCTAAGTTTAGGGAGAGATTTCTTAATGTCATTTACAAAATCTCTGGAAATAAACAATAATGGAAGATCAGTCTCAGGATACATTCTTGCAGCTCCGGGCATTGGTCTTAAAAAATCACTAGTTCCATCTGGATTTGCTTTTCTTACTTCTCCATTTAATTTTTTCCCTTTAATTTCTTTTAATTGTCTTTGAATCTCCTTTTCAATTGTAATTCCAAACATCTTAACATCTTGAAATCCTTTTATCTCAACTCTTTTATGATTATTCACAGAAATATTAACATCCTGCCTTATAGTTCCAATTCCTCTTTTAACTTTACAAGCTCTTAAAATATCTCCAAGAGCTAAAGCGACTTCCTTAATCTGATTTTCAGCATTAATATCAGCTTCAGTAGAAATTTCAATTAAAGGAATTCCAAGTCGATCTAAATTATAAATTGTTTTATCTTTTTCTCTGGAAACTATTCTAGCAGCATCTTCTTCCAATGCAACACTTGCAATTCTTACCTTTCCAAAGCTAGTTTCAATAAAACCATTTTGAGCAATTAAAACAGTTCTCTGAAATCCTCCAGTATTACTTCCATCAATAACAGTCTTTCTCATAATTTGAGTTGCAGGAAGTATCTCACAATTTAATAACAAAGAAATCTGCAAACCTATTTTCAAAGCCTCCTGATTAATCATCTCTGGAGGTTCTTCATCTAATTCAACTAAACAAGTAGTATTATGATAGCCTTGATAAAAAAACTCTCTGTCAAGTGAAGCTTCATGCTTAACAGCTTCATCAACTTCTCCAGTTTCCCCAGCAATTGCATGAAGTTTTCTAACAATTTGAAAATCAGCTTTATCACTTCTTAAAACAGAAGGACAATTGCAAAATAACTTATTAGTATCAAGCTGCTGATGTATTTCAAGTCCAGCTTTTATTTTAACTTCTTTAGTTTCTTTATTCATAAGTATAGAAGAAAAAACTTATATTTAAAACTAATTAAGCAGCATAACTCCAAATAGGCAAGGGATTTCTTGGATCATTAGGAAATAATCTAAAAAAGTCATAAGGAGATTTTATACCTATATTTCTTAGATATCCAATATCATTTAAAGTATCCTCTGTGGGAAATCCAAAATTAGATCCGTCTCCACATAAATCCACTTCAACTTCTTCAAGTCCCCTTCTTGCATTTTCAAAAATATAATTATTACCATCTGAAACAATTAAGCCTTCATTAGTAACCCATACTTGAGGTTTATGGTCTAATTTCCCTAGTTGTTCTAATGTTAAACTAGAATAAAATTTTAAGGTATCTTTTCTTGGTACATCACTTGGTTGTAATTGGTTTATCTTAACTCTTGTCAAATTCATTTTAAAAAATAAAAACTAAATTTAATATATTTAATAATTTATAAACTTAATTATCCCAGCATTCCGGTATTGATTTAACTGAAAAAGAAACTCCAAACTTTTTACCAAATGTTTCAATTACATTTTTTAATTCTCGAGCACTTAAATCGCCACAAACTTTTAGATTCACACTTTTCCCATTTCTATTAATATGATTTGCTTGAACAGCTTTACCTCTTTTAGACTCAGCACTCTTTAAATTAGCAACAATACTCTTAATAGCTCCAAAGTTTCTTACTTTAGAAAATGTAACCTCATATATTCTATTTTGTTGAAGTTCTTCTTCCAATCTTTCAGCTGACTCTAAAACTTTTGATTCTATATAATTATTAAATAATATTATTGATCTATTTGAACTATTTCCAGTTTCCCTATTATTCATTAATTCAGACCAAGCAGAAGTTTCCCCATTATTCATTAATTCAGACCAAACAGAATTAAGAATTCCTATATAAACTTCTCTTTCTCCAGCATCAATTATTGCAGGAGGATAACCTCTTTGTTCTAAACAAAAATTTTGTAATAATCTTGCTGATCTACCATTACCATCACTATATGGATGAATTCTTATCATTTCTAAGTGTGTAAGAGAAGCTCTATCTACTGGATGAATAGAACTACCATTATTAATTTTAAATACTAAATTGTCAACTTCTGAATAAAGCTTTTCAGGATCTACTCCATAAAAAGATCCAAATTTAATTGCCTCCTTTCTAATCCCTTTTGACTTAGCACTAGGTTCAACAACTCTAACTAAACCATCTATGGTAGTAAGAGATATACTCTCTTGAGCTAAATAATTTCTTCCTGCTTCTAAATTACCAACATAGGTTCTTTTTAGGTTATCAATGTCTCTTCTACCTTTAACTTCATCAGACTCAAGTTCAATTGATGAAGAATGAGAATATGCTTCTTGTCTCATCTGAGCAAGAAAGTGTCTACTAACACAAGCAGAATATTCTGGATGAGTATTTATTCTTCCGACAATATTATCAATTTTAGCTAATGTCTTTTTTCCCATAAAAAATCAAGAGAATTTCTGCTTTTAAACCTTTCTATATGTCACCATTAAGTAGTTAAAATATCTTAAAGAAGTCTGTAAATTAACATTCTCATATTAAAACCTTCAAATTTTGTAAAGCTTTTTAGTTTAAATCTATACTTATCTTTTAATTTATTATAAATATTAGAATCAACTAAAATCTCTCCCTTTGAAGCATAATCATTTAACCTAGAAGCTAGGTTAACAGGAGGACCTATAACAGTAAGATCAGCCTTATAGCTACCCCCTAAATTCCCGTAAAGCACTTTCCCCATACAAATGCTTATCTTAACTCCTATCCCCTTTCTTTCAAGCTCATTTCTCATAGCCTGTTTTAATTGCAAAGCACTCTTTACAGCATTTTCTAGCCTATTCTCAGCATCTATTATCCCAAAAATACCTATAACTTGATCTCCAACAAATTTATCAACAATTCCATTATTCGCATTTATAACTTTAGTATACTCATATAAAGTCTTGCTTAAAAAAGCAAAAACTTCTTTTACATTTTTCTCATTACTCAATTTAGTAAATCCAGAAAGATCAGCAATCATAACAACAGCATCAATCATCTCAGGCTCTTTCAAAAAATCAGGGTTATCAAGCATTTTAGCTATCTGCCTTTTGTCAATATATTTCCCAAATAACTTCAACAGTTCTTCTCTTTCTTTAGACTTTTGTAAAACAAATTTAATCTGATTCTGTAAAACTCTTACAACTTCTATATTATGTTTGTCTTTTTCATAATTAATTTTCTTATTTATTATAATAATACTTCCAATATTCTTCTCTTTTTCTTGAATAGGTATAACTAAAATTCTTTTAATATCATCATTTAAATTACTAGCTAGAACATAATGTTTCATTAAATTAGACTTTTCAATATATCTAATAATCTCCAATTCATATTTATTCCATAAGATTTTAGACTCTCCAAGAAATTCTTTTCTACTAAAGCCATTATCATTTAAAATGAGAATAGAACTCTCAATTTGCAACAATTCTTTAAGTTCCAGAAGTATATTTTTCAAATCATTGGATAAATACTCTGCTCCATGTAATTTGGAATTAATCTTCTCAATTTTTTCTCTTTCTTCTTTAGTTAATAGTTTATACATTTTAAAATCAAATTAAGTATTAACAGAAAATAGCTTTTTAAATGAGTGGGTAAACTCAATAATGGTTAATTCAAGAATTGATCTTCACTTAATTTGTAATTATATTCTTTTGAAATATTCTCTAACATCTTTTCTTTAACTTTGTCTTTTCCCTTATTTCCGAAATTAGCTAAACACCAACTCATTTTTACTAAAGCGGTTTCAGGAAGAATATCTCTCAAAAAAATAACCCCTGTATCTTGAATTTCTCTTCCGACAGAATAAACATAAGGATCTAATTTTCCATAAAGCGTTTGTGGAGCAGCGCAAACCACCATTCCCTCTCGGATAATTTTTCTTAATTTAGGCAGCCAATTATTTTTAGCTTCTCCAGTTAAAACATGTCCAAGTCCAGACATTTCAATTACTAATCCTTTATAACCTTTAGATAAATAATATTCTAAAATTTCAGGATCCTGTCCAGGATAAAATTTAATTAATGCAACTTTATCAGAAAATTTCCCAATTACTTCAACTTTTCTAGAAAGATCTTTAATATTATAACTCGAAATTGTTTCTACTCTATCTGGAAAAATTTTTGCAACTGGTTCTGTGTTTATTGGTCTAAAAGTATCTCTCCTAGAAGTATGCATTTTTCTGACCTTTGTTCCAATGAGCCCATAACAATAATCATCAGATGAATTTGCATGGCCAACAAGTATAACTTCTGCAATTTCGCTAGTAGCAGCTCTTGTAGCACACACTAAATTAAGTCTAGCATCGCTTGAAGCTCTATCACTACTTCTCTGACTATAAGTTAATACAACGGGTTTATTTAAATTTCTTAAACTAAAACTTAAAGCAGCTCCAGTATATGCTAAAAAATCAGTTCCGTGCGTAACAATAATACCATCGACATTTTTGTCATTAAGATATTTCTCAGCTATCTCAGCTAATTTTGTCCAATCATCAAAAGCCATATTCTCAGAAGCTTTCATAAAGGGAACTTCAATTTTTGAAATATTAGCAATTTCTAAAAGTTCAGGATAAAGGCTCAATAACTCTTCAGCATTTGTAAGCCATCTTACAGCTCCAGTCTTTGTGTCTAATCTTGAAGAGATTGTTCCTCCAGTAGCAATTAAAACAATATTTGGAAGATCTTTCTTCTGTTTCTTTATTTCTTTTTTTTCCTTATCAACTTTAGTTTCATTTTTCTTCAATATTTTTACGTCTAAAATATCTTCTTCCTTAACCCCAATATTATAACCAGAAGTTAACTTAACAAGAATAATTTCACTTGAAGGACTTTCAAGAATTGTACATTGAAAGTCTCCTTTTTTTGTATGCAGTTCGACATAATTTCCGATCTTAAGTTCTTTAATATTCATTAAATAAGAAAATATGTTTAATATAAAAAACTATCTGATAGTTTTTTATTTCTTAGCAATTCCCCATAAAAAATTAAAGTAATGTCTAAAACTATCTGCTATTTTCTGATTTTTAATCATAAATACAAAAGGTTTTTCTTCCCATAAAAAAACATAAACATAATCTCCCATAATATCTATAGCTGCAGGGCTAATAAAACCATCAGGCATATACCTCACTTCAAAACCTTCTTTTTCTCTTTCCTTTCCAAGAGTATTTTTAGCTTTGTTATCAAAAATAAATTTAAGTTTTTGTTTCTTTTGTTTGCATTTAAGATTCATATTGGAGAGAAAGGTTTTAAGTGATTCTTGAGAGTGTTGTTGTTCTGAAAAACCTATAATCAATATTTCTCCCTTAACCGGGCAATCATCAATTATTTTTCTAAATGCTGTTTTAAACCCCTCAATGCCTTCATAAACAGCACTCACAATCTCTTTATTGTTTTCTTTATCCATTAATCTAATTAATTGAGGAACTAAACTTTCTACTTTTTTCTTCCTCTCTTCTTCATTCTCAATTAAAATCTTAGGGTTGGTTGCTTTGAAATGTTTACCGTCTTTCTGAACATTGTAAGATACAAATCCTTTTTCAATTAAAGAATTAAGAGATTCATAAACTCTAGAATTAGCAATTCCAGTTTCCTTTATTATTGGCCCAGTTGTTCTCTCACCATTTTTCAAAAGATAAAGATAAATCTTAGCTTCATTTCTAGAAAGTCCAAGTTCTTCCAAATTAATTTCCATATGACAAATAAAGATTATTTACTTATAAATCTTTCTCCCGAAAAGGAGAAACTTAATCTAAATAAGCAAAAACTTGCGCAATTCTATGAAACAAGTACTAGAATTGCCAGATTTAACTAAAAGTTTAATGGCAAAAATACATGAAGATGCACAAAAAGGAACATACAGAGTAAATGTAGATGGAATTTTAATAGATGTATTTCCTTATGTTTTTCCTCCAATTTCTCCATTTTCAAAAAGCAGTTATACTATTTACAGCCAATTTGGAAATCTAACTGATAAAAGGATTTTAGACATTGGAACAGGAACAGGTATTCTAGCTATTGCAGCTGCTAAATCAGGAGCAGAAAATGTAGATGCAGTAGATATATATGAAGAAGCTGTAAAATGTGCTAAACATAATGTTCAATTAAACAGTGTAGATTCTCAAGTTAGTGTATTTCAAAGTGATTTATTTAGTTCTATTCAAAAAAGAAACAAATATAATTTAATGATAGCCAATTTACCTATTCTTGATTATCCTGAAAATGATTTAAGATTTCATTCACTAAGTGATCCTAATTTCCAATATCATGAAAGATTATTTGAAGAATCTCCAGACTACTTAACAAAAAATGGGAGAATCCAAGTTTCCCATGCAAACCTATCGGAAGGAGGATTTGAAAAACTTGAATCACTAGCTAAAGCAAAAGGATTTAAATTAAAAGTAATACAAGATATAGAGAGTAATAATTACAAATGGAGAAACTATGAGTTTAAATTAAAATGATAAATTTGTTTCTAGTTATAATATGGATTTTAATAATTTCTGCTTTTTCTATATTTGGATCTATTTACACTAAAAAATATAATAGGCCAGATGCAATTATAGGATTATATGTTGCTATAGTGTTAATAAGCAATATAGTTGCGTATAAAATAGCTGCATTTAATCTCGGGTTTACAACTTTCTATGCAACATCTGCCACAATAATATTTGCTGTTACTTTTCTATTGACAGACATGGTTAATGAAAAATTTGGGAGGAAAGAAACCCAAAAGATGATTTTTATAGCATTCATTTCTCAAGTAGCAGTTGCTGTATTCATATTAATATCTATATACATAGATCCTGCTCCTTTTTGGCAAGATCAAGAAGCATTTTCAAAAATTCTTGGTTTTGCTCCAAGAATTATGATAGCAAGTTGGGTAGCCTTCCTAATAAGTGAAAATGTAGATGCATATATCTTCTCTTGGTTTAAAAAAACAACAAAGGGAAAACACTTATGGATGAGAAATGTATTTTCAAGTATTCCTTCAATGGCTTTAGATACTATTATTTTTGTTGTTATAGCTTTCTCAGGAATTCAACCTCTAATGCCATTAATAATTGGAGTAATAGTAATAAAGTGGTTAGTAGGAATTATTGATATTCCATTCATGTATCTTAATAGATGGATTATGAATAAATAAGATGATAATTAGAAATGCTACTTTAAATGATGCAAAGTTTATAAGAAAAATATCTATAGACTCCACAATAAAAAGAGATTCAAAAGAAAAAACTGGTTTTTTAGAATTTAATACCCTGTCAGAAAAAGAATACTCTAAAAGAATAAAATTAACTCCATTTTTTTATGTCGCAGAAGATAATAATGACATTATTGGTTTCCTTTCAGCATTTCCTAATAAACTTCTTAATCTAATTAAAAGTAATGAGCCAGAAGTATTTGAATATATGGTTAAACAAAAGGGCTCTTTTATTTATGGAGATCAAATTGCTGTTAAAAAAGAGTATTATGGAAAGGGAATAGCAAAGTTACTTTATACAGGATTAAAAAAAGATGCTAGAAAAGAAAGTTTTAGCTCAATCTTGGGGATAATATGTCATAAACCAATTAAAAATGAAAACTCTATAAAATTCAATAAAAAAATTGGGTTTAAATTAATAGATGAATTAAAAATTAAAGATTTAGTGTTTGGAGTCTATAAATTAACTTTATCCACCTAACTCTAATATAGCCTCTGTCAAATCACCTTCAGCATCTTCAAGTGCTTTTCTAGCCTTTTCCTCAGTTACTCCAGTTCTTTCCATTACAAGATCAATATCTGCTTGAGTTATTCCGCCTTCCTCTTCTTCTCTGATATCTCCTGAAATTTGAAAGCTCTCATTTCCAGACATATTAACTTTAACAACAGAAGGATTTTCAATAATAATAGTTCCCCCATCAGTTTTCTCAATAATAACTTTAGAAGCATCAATATCCTCTTGTTTTATACCCATTTGCTTCATAAGAGCTTGCATCTTTTTTGGGTCAATTCCAGGCATCATTTTAAACAGTTATAGGAAATAATGCTTTAAGTAGAATAACCCCTATAGCAACAATAACAATAATTCCAATAACATACTCTGGTTTCATCCTTATCTTACTATTATACTCTTCATTATACCTCATTAACCCACCGAAAACTCCGGGCATACTTATTGATTCATTAGCCATAAAAATACAATAAAATCACCATATAAAAACTTTACGATTAATAAAATTCTTTTAAAAACTAAAAAACCCACCTTTTTAGGATTAAAAAATCCATTACTTTTCTAAAGATTTTCTCATGCCCTTTAGAATTTGGATGTAAACCATCTTCAAAATCCTTTTCAGAAAGCAGCTCAAACATATCTAAAAATTCAATTCCTTCAGTTTTACACACATCTTTCAACTTGTTATTATATTTTGAAATATTTGCATTTGTATAATAAAAACTTCCCCACGAAACAGGATTTGTTTTTTCCTCATCAATCTTTTTCAAACCTAAAAAAACGAGCTTATTTGTATGTTTTTTAGATATTGAAATAATCTTCTTAATATTTTCTCCATACTTCTCCAAAGAAACCAAGTTCTTTCCTCCAGCACTTTCTGTTAAAGAATCATTATCTCCCATTGAAATTATAATTAAGAAAGGATCTCTTGCACTAGATTCAATTTCAATTCTCTTAAGCAAGTCTTCTGTTGTATCTCCTGAAACACCTTGATTATAAACAAAAAACTCTCCTTTCTTATCAAGCATTAATCTAAGCCTGTTTACCCATCCTCCTTTCTCTCTATCCCAAGCTCCCCAACTAGTGCTTGCACCAAAAATTAATATTCCTTCAGCCATTTTAAATTATGATTTGGGAACCTTTTCTAAAACCAGAAGAATCGTTAGATTCTTTGGCACCAAGTTCTTTTGAACTTTAGTGGGTTCAGCCATATTTTTTCAAAGAAGTCATAATTTATAGATTTATAGGAAAACCCTAAAAACCCAATCTCCCTACATAAATAATGACTGATTTTAATATTAAGGAAACAGAAGAAAAAATAAGAGAATTATGGGAAAAAAATAAAATCTATAAATTTAATCCAGATTCAAAATCTAAAATTTATTCTATAGATACTCCCCCTCCAACTGTTTCAGGAGAAATGCATATAGGCCATACATTTTCTTATGCTCAACAAGATTTTATAGCCAGATATAAAAGAATGAAAGGTTTCAATGTTTTCTATCCATTTGGAACAGATGATAATGGTATTCCAACAGAAAAATTAATAGAAAGACTAAAGGACATTAAAAGCAAAGAAATGTCTAGACAAGAATTTACAAAAATCTGTCAAGACACTTTAAGAGAAATCTCTCCAGAATTTATTCAATCATGGAAAAACCTGGGAGTTTCATGCGATTATAATATATTCTACTCAACTATTGATAAAAAAACTCAGAAAATCGCTCAGCAATACTTTCTTGAGTTGTATAAAAAGGGTCATATTTACAAGAAGGAATTTCCAATTATTTGGGATACAGAGTTTCAAACACCAGTTTCTCAGGCAGAACTTGAAGATAAAGAACAGGAAACTCTATTTTCAACCATAAAATTCAGATTAAAAGAAAATAATCAGGATTTATTAATAGCAACAACAAGACCAGAACTATTAGCTGCCTGCGTTGCTGTTTTCATAAATCCAAAAGACAAAAGATATAATAAATTAATTGGTAAAAAGGCGATAGTTCCAATTTTCAATCATGAAGTTCCAATTTTAGGAGATGACTCAGCCCAAATAGGTAAAGGAACTGGAATTTTAATGGTATGTTCTTATGGAGATAAATATGACGTAGAAGCCATAAATAAACATAAATTAAAACCAAGAATAATCCTCACAAAAAATGGCCATTTAAATCTTCCAAATACTCCTTACAATGGATTAAAAATAAAATATGCAAGAACTAAAATACTTGAAGATCTAAAAAGTAAAAACTTAATAGTAGAACAGAAAAAAATTTCTAATGTTGTAAATGTTTATGAAAAATCAGGGATAGAAATAGAATTCCTTCCAACTGAACAATGGTTCATAAAAATTCTTGATAAAAAATCCGAATTAATAAAACAAGGAAAGAAAATAAAGTGGCACCCAGATTATATGTTTAAAAGATACGAACACTGGGTTAACGGACTTGAATGGGACTGGAATATATCTAGAGAAAGGCATTTTGGAATTCCAATTCCAGTCTGGTATTGTAAAACTTGTGACCAAATTATCCTTGCAGATGAAAAAGAACTTCCAGTAGACCCAATAGAAACAAAAAAATTCTGTCCTAAATGTAAAAAACATGCATTTCCAGAAGACAAAGTTTTAGATACATGGGCAACATCTTCTTTAACTCCAGAAATAACTAGGGATTTAGTTAATAATAACAATGGAAAAATAAAAATTCCATTTTCTCTAAGACCCCAAGCTCATGATATAATAAGAACCTGGGCATTTTATACAATTGTTAGAAGTTTACTTCATGAAAAGTCAATACCTTGGAATGAAATAGCAATTTCAGGAAATGTTTCTTTAGGTGGAGAAAAAATGTCAAAATCTAAAGGCAATGTTATTAATCCAAAAACAGTAATATCAAGTTATGGCGTAGATGCATTAAGATACTGGGCCTCTGCATCAAGACTAGGAGAAGACCTAGACTATCAGGAAAAAGATGTAGTAACAGGAAAGAAATTTGTAACAAAAATTCTAAATGCAACAAATTTTGTATTTATGAATCTCCAATATCAAAATAAACCTCCAAAAATTGAAGAAACAGATCGTTTATTCTTAGAACAATTAAATAATACAATAAAAGAAGCAACTCTAGCTTTTGATAACTATAATTATTCAAAAGCCAAGTTTGAAGCAGATAATTTTTTCTGGAAAACAATGGCAGATAATTATTTAGAAATTGTAAAAAACCGAGTTTATAATGGAACAGAACAAGAAAAAGCCTCTGCATATTACACATTATACCATTCTCTATTAACAATCCTTAAGCTAATGGCTCCAATAACACCATATATCACAGAGCATTTATACCAAGAACATTTCAAGAAATATGAAAAAACATCTTCCATACATATAAACGAATGGCCAACAGAGTTTAAAATATCCTCAAAAAAATCTAAAGAAGATGATAATGTATGGAATAAAATGATAGAAATAATAACAAATGTCCGACAAGCTAAATCAGAAGCAAAGAAATCAATGAAAGCAGAAATAGTTTTAACACTAGAAAAAGACGATCATAAGCTTCTAAAGCCAGTTCTAAAAGACCTTATTGCTGTTACAAACAGCAAAGAGCTAAAAGAAGGAAAATTTAGTGTTAAGGTTCTTTGATAGTCAATATTTTAATTTAAATTGATAAATTTCTAAGCTTATTTTACCAATAGGTAAACCATAATCTATCTCCTTAGCTATTAACTTCTTAAAAGAAAAACCTGCATTTCTTGCAATATCAATTAAAAGATCATATCTACCGATAGTTTTTGAAAACCCGATTAAAATCCTACCATCTTTTTGTAAATAATTTTTACCTTCATCAAAGAACCGTTTTATTAATTTATACTTAGGATTAATTACGGATCTTTCCAAATCAGTTAAATTCTCTTTTTCTGCATAAATAAATGGGACATTCCAAAAGATTGTATCAAACTTATCTTGGTTACTAAGTGGGGAATATAAATCCCCTTCATAAATTTTTAATTTTTTAAGTAAATGATGCAATTTTACATTTTCCTCAGTGTTTTCAACAGCAGCTTTATTTATATCTATAGCAGTTACAATTGCTCCGGATAAAGCGGCAATAATTCCTAATATCCCAGTTCCACATCCCATATCAAGAAACTTTTCATTTTTGTTAAATTTCAGATTTTGAGCAAAAAAAGATGTATCCCTAAAATATTTAGGAGAAAATACATTAGGATAAACAAGAAAATGCTTATTGTTTATCTTAACTTTATAAGGGATATCCTCTCTTTGAGATTTTTTAAGTTGCTTCAAAGTAAACTCAACATATTTTCCATTCATTTTACTTTTGTTCATAACTTTGCAAGTTTAATTCAAAACCACTAATCTCATTAGCTGTTGGTTCTTTTGAAGGTAGTTCATGTACTCCTCCTCTAAAGGAATACCTTGTTACAACTTCATCTAAATTTCCAAAAGGTTTCTTATCAACATACACTGTTTGTTCAGTCTTACCATGAAAATACCTCTTGCCTCCTAAATATTCTCTTCTATCTTGATCTGCATAAAATAATCTTGGTTCTTGGTCTTGGATTTCTTCACTCTTACGTAAATGTTCGATAAATCCTGTACCAGGAAATCCAAATTGAACCCATAATGCTCCAACAACTATAAGTGGAAGACATCCTAACTGGCCTTTTTTCATTTCTCTTCACCTCCTTTTAATTCATCATTATAAACCCATAAAACAGCATTTGTTGAGTCTATATAACTTTTAGAAATTCCATTTGATTTCAAATTACCTCTTACCCATTTTCCCGCTTCAGTATATTGTTCAGGTGTTAAGTCTTTTTCCTCAAGTCCTGTTGAAAATAGAAAACTTAGATATCTTCCTATATCTAAATCATTCAATGCTGAAAATCCTAGTATTTTATCAAAGCAAAAATTCACAGGTATTTTATCCCCTTGTTTAACAGATAAACCAGCTTCTTGAAAACTTCTCTTAACATCATAAATATTTACAAAATTAGTTCTTCCAAATTTAGGATAAAGCTCTCTTTTCATTCTTTGAAAATCAGCTTCATAATCTTCTAAAACAACAATACCGCATCCATCTTCAGATAGTAAATCTCTAACCTTTTCTAATCCAGGAATAATTCCGCTTTCATTTTTAGGAAATTGATAAAGGGAGTGTAAAAATAATACCATATCATATTTTGTTCCATTTTTAGGTTCAAAATCCTTAAAAGTGGTTGGATAAATTGCGCCATCATACCTTTTCCCATTTTGGGCCATGTAAATTAATCTTTTGAAAAGTCCAACTCTTTGTTCATCAGTAGGTTCTATAAAGTCAACAGTTGGTTTAGTTAAGTAAACATCATGAACTCTTTCAGCAAGTAACATTGATTTTGCTCCATTTCCAGATCCTACATCTAAAACTCTTATATTTTCTTGAGCATCTTTTACTTTAGATAGTCTAGGAAAATATTTAGGTATTTGTTCAATAATTCCATTTACATCTGATTCATTCTCGCCAGAAGCTTCAAAAAAAGCTTCTAATCCTTCAACATATTGTTTTTGATCTTCCATTTTATTAACTACTAGATAGTTATTACATAAAAGATCAAGATTTAAATATAAGTTGTCATATATTATGACTACTAAAATGATAGAAATAACTGACCTGATAAAACTGGGAATGAATAAGAATGAAGCAAAAACTTATCTTTCTTTAATTAAATTCAAAGAAGCACCTGCGTTAAGAATAATCCAAGATACTAAATTTCATAAAAATATAGTTTATGATAATCTTGAAAAATTAATAGACAAAGGACTTGTAACATTTATACAAGAAGGAAATAAAAAAATATTCAAGTTAACTTCATCAAATGCAATAATAAACAATATTGAAGAAGAACAAAAAAGTTTAGAGCAACAAAAGAAAAAAGCCATAGAAATTACAAAAGAAATAGAAAAATCTCTTAAATTAATACCTCAAAAACAAGAGGCAAATATATTTAGAGGTGTAAAGGGAATAAAATCATTTTATAATGAAACGCTTAAAGGGGGGAATTTTGTAACATTTGGAGGGCCTCAAAAATCCATAGAATTAATGGGAGAAACGTTCTGGTATAATTATGATATAAAAAGAGCTGAAAAGAAAGTAAAAGCGAGGTTGATATTTAATTATTCTATAAAGCACCATGGGGAAAAGATAAAGAATAAATTTACCGAAGTAAAATATTTTGACAAAGAATTTGAACCAAATACAGAAACCCATATTCAAGATGATAAAGTAGGAATTATTGTTTGGAGTGATGAACCAATATTATTTTTAATACAAGACAAATCAGTAGCAGAATCATATAAAAAATACTTTGAAAATATGTGGAGACAGGCAAAACTCTAAACAATAATATTAATCTTTATTAACCCTCTTTAATTTCAAGTAATACTAAATAATTACGGCATTAACCTAAAAGGGAGATGTCGTAAATAAAGTGGTCCCGGGATTCATAAAAACCCGGTGGAGGTTTTTATACATGACAACCGCAAAATCAATGGAATTTCAGGAATTAGTGGATAAAGTTAAAGGCTTTAGGGGAAGACATACAGAACTTGTAACTGTGTTAATTCCTGCTGATTACAATGTTAATGCAGTTGTAAATCAATTAGAGTCTGAAAAGTCAACAGCAAATAACATAAAATCACGAACAACAAGAAATAATGTAATAGAAGCAATTGAAAAAATAATTAGAGAATTAAAATTAGGTCCTCAAAAATATCAAAATGGGATAGCACTTTATTGTGGAAATACTTCAGATGATGAAGGAAAACCAAATATTGAATTCTTTCATCTAGATCCCCCACAACCAATGAGAACAAGAATGTATCGTTGTGATCAGGTTTTTGTTACAGATCCACTTGATGAAATGCTTTCTGTACAAGAAGTATATGGTCTATTAGTTATTGAAAGAAAAGAGGCAACTATTGGTTTGTTAGAAGGAACTCAAATAAAAGTTCTTGAAAAAATGACAAGTGGAGTTCCTGGAAAAATAAAAGCGGGCGGTCAATCCTCCCAAAGATTTCATAGAGTAACTGAAGGAATGGCAAAAGAGTTTTTTAGAAGAGTTGCTGAATCAATGAAAAATCATTTTTTTGAAATGCCAAAACTAAAAGGCATTTTAGTTGGAGGACCAATACCAACAAAAGAAGAATTTTTAGAAGAAGGTCAGTTAGTTACAGCTTTAAAAAATAAAGTTTTAGCTGTAAAAGATATAGGTTATGCAGACGAACATGGTTTACAATTGTTAGTAGAAGCTAGTAGAGATGCATTAGCAGAACAAGAGATAACAATAGAAAAAAAACTTTTAGAAAATTTCTTTAACACTTTAGGAAAACATCCTGATAAAGCAGCTTATGGATATACAAAAGTAAAAAAGGCTTTAGAAATGGGGGTTGTTCAAAATCTTATTCTTTCTGAAAAACTTCCAAGAGAAACAATAAAAGAACTTTCTCAGATAGCTGATCAAATGGGTACAACTGTAGAAATAGTTTCAACAGAAACAGGCGAAGGAGAGCAGTTCTTCAACCTAAGTGGAATTGGAGCTATTCTAAGATTCGCAGCGCATTTAGATTAAATTTGAATTAATCTAAAATTTCTTTTAATACTTTATTAACCTCTGAAAAATCTCCATCTCCTGTAATCACAACATCAAAGGCTTCTTTAAATTTATCTAGATTATTTTCTATATTCTCGTTCAAAAAACCTATTTTTATTAAATTTTTATAAGGAAATCCTGCTACCATATGAATATCCTCTAAACTATCTCCCAGCAATAAAACATTTTTTCTATCCAATAATTCTTTATAAATTTTTAATTTATGAATACTTGCTTCAGATTTATTTAGTGTATGAATAATAGGAAACTTGACGCCAATTACTTTCCCAGAAGAATCATATTCAAAGTTGTTTCCAATAACATGAACATTATCAAATAAAATTCCTTCTTTTTTTATATATTCAGAAACCATATCACCAACACTAGCAGTAATGAATATCAAGGGGATATTCAATTTATGTAGTGACATCGTAAATTTTCTAGTGCCTTCTCTAAATTCTAAAGGTCTTTCTTTAATTATCTTTGAAATAGTTTGTTTATTTAAATTAGATTCAATTATTAGTTGAAAGTGTTCCCTCCACCATTTACTCATCTGAATAATTTTTTCATCTTTTGAAATACTTGTATCTATTTCAATTGGATGATATTTTGCAAATAGATCATTTGCTTTTTGAGGATAATCAGGCGTAAGATATCCTCCAGCCCTTATTTGACCAATTACAGAAACTCCTGTTTTTCCATTAATTAATCCTATAGTAAATGTTCTATCAAAATCACTAAGAATATGAATTTTATCTTTTCCACCTTCTTTAAATCTTTCAATTTTCTTTCTTAATCCCAATTCATCTACAATAACAACTTCCATAAAAAACTCAAATATTAAGAATATATATTGTTTTCTATCTTTAAATTATATTCTTACCGCTCTCATTGAAATATGAAAGTCCAGAGAATCTTGTGTAAACAAATAAATCCTAAAAATTATTTTTTAGATAACACTTTCATATTAATTAACTTTTTGCGAAAAATGAAAGGAAAATTGAAGCTAAGACAATATATCCAATAACTCCACCAATTGTAATTAAGATAGAAAAGATTACCTTCTTTGTTGTTGAAAGATGTGCTTTATTCCCAAAGTTAAAGATTGTTATTCCACATAATCCTCCTAAACCACCACCAAGAGCTCCTCCACCAGTTACTCCAACAATCACTAAAATAAGTCCCCACCAATGAAATGGGTTTTTAAGATCAATCTGGTTAAAGTAATTAGTTTTCTTTTTCTTATTACTTTTTTCTTCTTTTATCTTTTTCATCTGTTTTCTTCCATAATTACAAACCTTCAACTTTTCTTTTTGGCTTCATTTGTTTTTGTCCATATTTGTTAAAATAAGTTATTCTATCTAAGTCAGGATATTTCTTCCTTAAGGGTTTGCCAAAAGGATATCCAATAGGGATTATAGCCTCAACATAAGAATTTTCAGGAATCTTAAGAATAGTTTTTACCTGACTTTCAACAAAAGCTCCAACCCAACATCCCCCTAAACCAACATCAACTAATTTTAATAAAAATTGTTCAATAGCAGCTCCTGCCTGCTGCCTCACATAAACCTCTCCAAATTCATCATAACTTCTTACAACATCTTTAGGATCACTCACAACTACAACAACATAATGAGCAGTTTGTATAAAGTCCTGCTGAGCAGCTTCTTTTAATGCAATAATTTTATCTTCCTCATCAATTAAAATAAATTTAACACTTGGAATTCCTCCAGCTAAAGGTATTTTAGAAGCAAAGTCAATTGCATCAAGAATATCTCTCCAGTCAGGCTTCTTGCTATAAAATTTTCTCACACTAAACCTAGATTTAACAACCTTATCAAAATCCATAAATAATAAAGCATTAAATGATATTTAAAGATTTGGAATATATTGAACAAAAAGAATATTTATATAAACTAAAGAGACTTTAGTTATAGGAAGGTTCATAAAGGAAACCTTGGTGTCTTTTATTATGGAAGAAAAGAAAAAATCCCGTATAATTTCGGTAGATGATATAGAAAGGAAAAATAATCTTTTAAAAAGAGAAGAAATGAGAACAGACATAGCCGGTGATATAAATGATGTTATAGCAAAAGTAGGATTTGGCCCTAGAAATAATAAAGTAAAAAAGAAGAAATCATTAACATCAAGAATACTTATACCTCTTGGAATAATTCTATTACTCCTAGTTATAATCAACATTATCTTAGGAAATATATGGTTATTAAAGTTCTTTATTCAGGATTTTTCAAAAACAATCTCGAGTTGGTTTGGATAAGTATTTTTAAGAATTCTTTTAAGCGAGGAAAGATTTATATATTAGTTATACATAAATATAATTATTATATAACTTAAAATGGCAATTCAAACAAGTGTAAAAAAATGGGGAAATTCAATGGGAATTATTTTACCCAAGAATTTTGTAGAAGAAAAAAAATTAGAAGAAAATGATATTGTAATTGTTAATGTGGTGAAAAAAGCTAATATAAGTCATTTAGTTGGTTCTCTAAAGCGTAAAATGTCTGGTCAAGAATTCAAAGAGATGGTGAAAAAAGAATGGGAGAAATAAAAACCTATTTCTTTGATACATATGCTTTTTATGAATTAATCCATGGTAATTCCAATTATATAAAATATTCAAGCAATATTGTAATTGTAACAACAAAATTAAATTTAATGGAATTACATTATGGTATAATGCTTTTGCATGGAAAAGAAAAAGCTGATGAATATTATGATCAATTCATTAAATTTTCAGTTGAATTTGATGATAAAACAATTAAGCAGTCTAATGAATTTAAAATGCAGAACAAAGATAAAAAATTATCTTATATTGATTGTCTTGGATATATTACGGCAAAATTGATGAATATTCCATTTCTTACTGGAGATAAAGGATTTCAAGACATCGAAAATGTCGAGTATGTAAAATAAAGAATTCCTAGTTGAAAAGACTTAAAATTATCCCCTACTTTTTCTTAAAACTTAATCCTACAAAAATTGCTCCAAGTAAATTAGCTAAAAATAATATAATAAAAATAAAAAGGGAAAGAGGAGGGTAAATGGGAGCATATATTGCTCCTAATGATGCATAACTCATTAACGTAAACAATAGGGTAA
>ERZ1292623.1753-Hain-H51-01um-R1-1753-length-20354-cov-5_pt1 | contig 20354 bp, 23 predicted proteins | sample MGYA00564398_ERZ1292623 | MGnify/ENA primary metagenome ERZ1292623 (study PRJEB36523, sample SAMEA6512633) | groundwater metagenome | collected 2019-01-07 | study: AquaDiva: Metagenomics assemblies of 32 groundwater samples | reverse complement strand
GGCTCGTAGGCTACCTAGAACCCATCCTAGATTGGATGTCGGAGCAGGGATATAAGACTGAATTACTTAATCCAACGAACTACGAATATTGGCGAGACACTATCTTTCCAAACGGAGGCCCTGAAAACTATATAGATTATCTAGTTGAAATTAAAAAACTATGACCCCTCCTCCTCACATCCACGATAAATTCTTAAACGAACATCCTGAATTTAGGTTGGTGAAAATCTACGATGTAAATCACAGACGAATTGAACAAACTACTAATCTACTTAAAAAGCTAATCGAAACCCCCTGTAATTGCATAAAAGAACACAAAGGAGAACTTATCGGAGTTTCTCACGCTTTAGTGGGTAACATAATGGTATTTGAAGGGAGGTATCAAATTATCTGGTGGCCTCTTCGTACCCAACAAAAACGAAAATGAATTTAAAAGACATAGTAGAGGATAAGTTAAAATCAGACATTCGTTGGAGAGAACGAAAACAGCGACTTTACTGTATTGCGGAGTTCCTTATCGCCCGCTATCACCTTACTGCAACGCCCACAACGCTCGCTGACGCACTTTCAGAGGCCGAGTCGGTGAATAGGTATATTCGCATGTTACAAAGCGAGAACGAGGCTTACAGAGGTTTTGATTATTCAGACGGCAAAGTTTTAGCTCAAAATTATCAGATTAAGCAGTTGGAGTATGAACCACAGACTTTTAAGAGAGATTTACAGAGGAAGTTGCTTTAAACTTATGCACACATTATCAACAAACACAGTTAAAATAAGATTGATTTAGTGGTATTATATATCTATGGATAAATCGTTGAATTACAAAAGAATAATTGTAGACAATATCCGTGAGGTGATTTTGGCTTTCAACGAGCCATTCCAGTCGCCTCGCGGATTTTGTTTGTAAAAACATGGCAAAAAACCCTAGAAAACAAACATTTCAAGAAAGTGGAATAACTATCTATCCTTACGTTTCACTTCCAAACAAGACAATTAAATGTAACCCCCATAATTACGAAGAAAAACATGATGGCTACGGAAATAGGTTTATTCAGTGTAAAGAGTGTTGGAAACTTAAATAATATGGCTACAAAAAGAATGTTTGACAGGGCAATAATAGACACCGACAAATTTATGGACATGCCACTAAGTGCAAAAGCCATATATTTTCTTTTAGGTATGGAAGCAGACGATGAGGGCTTTGTTTCGTACAAAAAGGTAATGAGAGTTCATGGTGGAAACGATGATGATGTGAAAATACTTATAGCTAAAGGGCTAATAATATTATTTGAAAGCGGTGTTGTTGTTGTTACAGATTGGAATAAGAATAATTGGCTTGATTCTAGGCGTATAAAGCCAACAGAGTACGAAAAAGAGAAGAAACAGCTAGAAATAAGAAATGGAGTGTATATGCTTAGCAATGGCTTAGCCAGTATAGTAGAGAGTAGTATAGAGGAGAATAGAATAGAACAGATAGCTCCTCCTACGGAGTCGCCATTTATCTGGAATGAATACTTAGAGGGGATGGACAACAATAAAAGATTAGATTTACAACTAATTGGATATTTCTTTCGTAGACGTAATCTTTCCTTTAGTAGTAAGAATGAGGCCGAAGTAGCTATACGCCGCCATTTACGAGCCGCTAAAGACGTTTCCGTTTTTGGAAAGGCTAAAGTTTTTAAGGCTATGGATGAGTGCGACTACTTGGAAAAACAGAAAGGAATTAGATGGACTTTGGACACATGTTTAAAATTTTTAACTAAGTAATATGACTTACAAAACAAACGAATTTAAAGAAGATAGATATATAAAGCCTAGTAAAAATCGTTTATCTGAACAGCAGTTAATTGATTTAGATAAAGAAATCGAGGGATTCTCAATAGAAAAAGAGGTTAATTTTCCAGATAAAAAAATTATTAAATTCTTTGATGAAATAGCTTGGTTAAAAAATAAAGGAGCATTAACTGAAAATGGGGCGGTTATAGTAAAAAATTATAGGTACTCCGTTTATGCGAGTAATGGTCACTTAATAGTACCAACTGATTGCGACCCGATATTGTTTGAACAATTAAGCGAAGATTTGGAGCAGTGGAGATATTGGAAAGGAAGAAAGGAGTTTATTGAAAATAAAAAAATAGAAGGTTTAGAAGAATTGGCTAGTAAAATGAATGTAGAAAGCCTATAACCTTATCAACACTCTCCCCCTTTACTTCCCCTCACTTATTTGCTAGTATTAAGATTAGTGAAAGATAAAAAATATACAGTTAAAGCCGAGGTTAAATATTCGAGTTACCCTATGAATTTTAAGGGTGTATTTGGAAGTAAGGCAAAGGGAGGAGAACCAAAATCAGGAGGATTTGTAATGTTTTATCCTTTCTTTTTCTTTAGATAGAATGAACAAAATATCAATCAAAAACAGAAAATCAATAAAGACAGACCACGAGATATTGATTGAGTTGGTAAATATGGTAATATTATAAGAAGATAGCACCTTGAAAATCCTTGTTCGTAAGTCGCTCATTACGAAAGTGATGAGTTTCCTAACATTCGCTTAAACTAATTGCTCAAAAAATTCGAGCTACAAAGGCAAGAAATGTAGTGAAAAGAGCCTGTTGTGATTAGTTTTGAGCGATTTGCGAATAAGGGAATGATGAAATGAAACCAAGAGAATTAGAAAGAAAAATAGCAAGACGTGAAAAAGCTCTTAAATTCCAAGAGGAATTAAGAAATAAGCGTTTTGGCGGTAGTAAGCCTTGTAGAATAACAAAAGGTGAACATATTTATGATGTTCCTATCAAGACAGGTAGTGCTTATTGGGTTTATTATGATTTAAGGTGTAAATGTGGAAAAAAAGATTATAAAAATTCTACAATTTACTCATTAAAGAATTTACCTAAGTACAGTATTTGTCAAAAACATGGGTATATTCACGGAGAAGGTAAGGAATGTTGGGCTTGTCTAATGGATTTAGAGCCTTTTTAAGGGAAGATTCTAAAATCAATCGTCAAGTAATTGTCAATTAATGGAAGAGGGTTGTCGGATGGTAAAGGATAACTCAGTTGGTAGAGTAACGATTAAAAACCGTGCGTCGGGAGTTCGAGTCTCCCTCCTTTGGGTAAAGAAGCTAGACTATTTACCCGTACCATCCGTCAGTTCTTTTCAAAAGATAAGAGGTTGGTTTAAAGGGGAAAGCGTGCGACATCCGATGAATATAGCTTGCGAGTGCGCTCAAGAGAGCTACGGCACTATCGCAGTTAAATAATTCCGCTAATCCCTCTAAGCCAATCTCATCAGCTTAATAGTGGCGAGTGGTAGAGGAATAGTGAGACTCTATAGCGTAGGATTTAATCACTTACGCCGAATAATAACAAAGGTTGATAGCCCTTTATGGTGTTGGAATGGTTGATTACCACCGATAAGTCACGTTTTGTGGCGAACCAAGAAAAACATGCAAAGTGACCATTAAAACGAAATCTTTGCCCACTCACCTCTGTTAAGCTGTAGTAAGTGTTCTTGAGAGAGGCATCGCAACGTCAGATGGACTTCTAGACCATTGAGAGTCCGAAAGGAAAAACTCGTTGCCCCTCTAAAGCACATTTACAAAGTATGTTTGAATCCAATTGTTTGAATTTGTGGTATAATATAAAGATATGAAACTATTTGCTAAAGATTTTTCAAATCGAGCTGACCTTGAGGCTCTTACTTCAGTTGCTGATTCTAAAAAAGATACAGTGGTTGGTACTAAATTAGAATTAGAACGTTTGCACCTCTCAGACCAAACAACAGTCCATGGGTTAAAATGTGTAGTAACTGATTTTCCGACAGTTGTAGTTGAGATGAAAGAGAAGCCAGAAAGGGGTAAATTTTATAAACATAAAATAAAATAAGTATGTCAAAAACAACGTTGGTTATTTCAGACAAAAGAGTTTTAGAAGCACTGAAGAATGGGGTAGATGCAATTGCCATTCCAGTTTCGAAAACTATTGGGCCTGAGGCAGGATTGACTCTTATGTACAGGACTTATAATAGAGGACCTAGAGCCGTAGATGATGGATATTGGACAGCCGAGTCAATTGTACCAAAAGAACCCTTTACTAAATTAGTCGCTGAATTTTTCAAAGAAGCTATACAGAAAACAAATAGAAAAGTCGGTGACGGAACTTCTGGAACATCGGTATTGGCTGCTGCTTTATTTCACAATATATATTCAAAACTTCAAGCTAAGGCTCAAGGATATTCTTCAGGTAAGACAGAATCTAGAAGTTCTGGGGGGGTGATGCAAATGAAACGTGAGATTCTTGAAAAAGCCAAAGAAATAAAAGATAAAATTCGTGAAGTCTCAAAACCAATTAAAACATTAGCTGAACTTGAGAAGATTTCTGCAATTTCTTTAGGTGAAGAGAATGAAATCTCAAAGACAGTGGCTAAAATGGCACATGATGTTGGAGTAGATGGATTTATTGACGTAGTTGAAGGATATAAGAATGAGATAGAAACTGAAGTTGTCAAAGGATATAGATTTTCAGCTAAGATTTGTGGTAAGGCGTTTGTTAATAAGCCCGAGCGTTATGAAATGGTGATAGAAGATTGCCCAATTTTTATAACAAACCACAAACTAGACAATGATATGTTAACTGGATTCATGATTAGGAAATTTGAATCAACTAAAATTATTTTAATCGCTCCTGATTTTTCTGACCAAGTTTTAGTAAGCATGGTATTGGCAAGGCAGAATGGCACTTTTATCTGGCCTGTCAAAACTCCTTCGTTGAGGACCGAACAAATGGAAGACCTAGCTATCTATTGCGGAGCTAAACTTTACGACAAAAACAAAGGTCATAAACTGCAAAATGTAGTAAAAGAAGACTTGGGCTATCTTCAACGTTTAGTCGTGAAAGATGTAGAAACTAAAGAAGATGCTATTGCTTTAGGAGGAAGAGGAACTGAAACAACCCAAATAACTGAAATAGTAGAAGTTGACCAAGTATCTAAAAAAGGACTTGTTATTGGTAAAGAAAAAGCCCATAAGATTATAGAATCAACTGCCGTAGCAGAACGCATTAAAGTCTTGAAAGGGCAATTAGAAGAAACGAAAGAACCTCAATTTCAAATGCTAATGCAAAGAAGAATTGCCTCAATGTCCTCAGCAGGAGGAATCATTCGAGTAGGAAGTCCAACAGATGCTGAATCCCTACCTCTTAAATTAAAGATTGAAGATGTTGTCTTCGCTTGTCGAGCTGCATTGAAATCAGGTTATGTTAAAGGCGGAGGATTATGTTTAAAAGAAATTTCTGATAAATTGGACGATGACCACATACTTAAAACTGCATTGTTAGCCCCTTACAAACAAATTCAGGAAAATGCAGGAGGTAACTTAGAAATAGGAAAAGACGTAATAGACCCAACAGATGCTGTATATTATACAGTTGAACACGCTACGTCCGTAGTTTCATCGCTAATTGCGATTAAAACATTAGTTGTAGAAGAGCCTGAACTACAAGTCGGGGAATCAGAAGCTCAAATAGCTAAGGAAATCAGTAAATATACAATGCTTATTAAAAAAGAAAAAGGACTCATGACTGAGAATGAGAAACTTATGGAATCAGATGCAAATGGGGGTATGACAATGGAAGAACAACTTTTAACTAATAACGGATGAGTATGAAAATAACACTAGAAATAAATGGATGGAAGTTTGAGAGGGTTTCAATTACTGACGATGAAAAAGAATTGGCTATTTCTCTTGATAGGGTTAAGAACATGGGAGAATTCATATTGGGTGTACTTCCGAAAGAAATTTACGGTGAACCTAGAGAGATGGAAGCCAATGGTGAAAAATTAACAAAAATTAAATAGATAATGGATAAATTACAAATAAAAACTATGGATGAAAAAGTATAAGTATATAGGACATTATAAGCCCTTTGAACGTCCGCTTAAATTGATTTCTCTACAGGTGGAGAGGAGTTTAAGATTTTTTGAATCATCATTTTATTCATGGTTAAAATTTCAGGATAAATGTGATTTGTGTAGGAATAGATTAAGAAAAACCCGTAATGATTACTACGGAGTAGTTGAAGTTCCTAATACGATTTCGGGTAATTTGAAGACCAGTTACAATCTTTGTAATTTATGTTATTTCTTATACAAACGTAATAATATGGTATAATAGAAATATATGGATACAGACCTTAAAACAAATACATTAACTAAAACTTTAACCAAAACTCTAACTAAAACTGGGAAAGTTAGAAAGACTAGAACAAAGTCTAAAAATGATGGACGACCATCTAAGTTTAGAAGTGAATATACAATTGCTCTTTTAAAGTTTTTTGATGTTGAACCATACAAACAGGTAGTAAGTGAAAGCACTACTGAAAATTTCAAAGATGGAGGACTAAAGAAAACAAGTGTTAAGTATAGATTGATTCCGAACAAACTCCCAACATTATTTAGTTTTGCAAGAAGTATCAAAGTTTCATTTCCAACAGTATGGAGATGGGCTGAGAAAGGAGAAGACACTGAAATTGAAAAATGGCTTGATACTAGAATAGAAAAAGGGGGCATCACTAATATAGATTTGGAATTTGCCAAAAACATACAGATGTTTTGTAATGCCTATAAGGAAGCAAAGGAGTTACAGAAAGAATTTCTAATTTCTATTGGATTAGCTGGAGCAGCAAATGCTACTTTTGCAATCTTTACTGCTAAGAATGTGACAGACATGAGAGATGAAGTCGAAACAAAGAATACTCATTATATTCGAGATTATAGTTCTCTTTCTGATGAAGACCTAAACAATGAAATTACTAAACTCCAAAGTGAGACTGGTAAGACTGTTAGAGGAGAAAAAACAGAGAATTCTTGAAGACCCTCTTAAATATGCCAGTAGACATGATAAACAGGTAGAGGCTTATGAAGCTCTAAGGTCTCATATTTTAGTTGCTCTTTTCTGGGGTAATAGAGTTGGTAAATGTTTAAGTTTAGATACTCCAATTCTTTTGCAATCGGGAGTATATAAAAGACTTGATGAGATACAGCAAGGAGATAAGATTCCGTGTCTTAATTTGAAGACTCTAAGAATAGAACAATCTAAAGTAGTGGATACAATCCGTTCTGGAATGAGAAAAATGTACAAGGTTACTTTTGCTGATGGAGATACAATCAAGGCTTCAGAAGAACATGAATTCCCAGTGCGGTTAGGAAGTGGAAAACCTATTGTAAAAAGACGAATTAAGGAATTACTTTTAAGACCAAAAGTATCAATTTCAAAGAAATTAAGATTTATTTCGCCTAGAGATATTACTCTAGCAAGTAATAAACCAACTTTTAATCCATACCTTTTAGGAGTTATTTTAGGTGATGGATGCATCTCAAAAAAGAGCTTGAGGATAACAATTGGAGAATTAGAAATTTTAAAAAGAGTTTCTTCTTGTCTTTTGCCAATGAATATGTCCCTTACTTTAATTGGTAAGTATGATTACTATATTAAAGATGAAAGTATTGAAAAGAGAGACATGTTGGGAAGAATCATTCCGCACAAATTAAGGGAGTTTTTAAAGATACTTGGACTTGAAGATAAAAATAGTCATACTAAATTTATTCCTTTTGAGTGTTTTTTATATTCAAGAAAAAATAGAATGCAATTACTTGCTGGCCTTATTGATACGGATGGAAGCAAAAAAGAATATTCTACAGTCTCAAAAAATTTAGCGTTAGATTTCAAACGATTAGTTGAATCTCTTGGTGGTCGTGCAAATATAAAAGACTACAAGACAAAATTTAGGATTTATTGGGCAATGAATGAACAACCCCCTGTTTCATTGAGTAGAAAACTTACTATATCCAAAAGACAACCACTTTATACTGATAGGATTGTTACAAATATTGATTATATTGGTAAAGAAGAATGTGGAGATATTATGGTAGAGCATAATGACCATACATTTATTTCCCATTCAAATATTGCTACTGGCAATACAGAAATAGGGGCTCAAGTTGTTGCCGAAGTTGCTTTGGGGAAACATCCTATAATCCAGAGTGGAGAAATCTGGTCATTTTGCCCGTCATTTGATGAACAAAAAGACACTACACAAAAGAAACTTCTTAGTTATCTCCCAGAAGACAAGATATTAGACACAACATATCTTCGCAAGGGAATTATTAGAGAATTGACCATTGATGCTAGTAATGGAACAGGTAACGGAAGGAAATCAAAGATAACATTCAAGTCTTACGAGCAAGGACGAGAGAAAGCACAGGGGGCAGGAAAGGTTTTGATTTGGTTTGATGAAGAACCCCCTAAAGATTTGTTTGAAGAATGTTTTGTTCGTCAAGAAGCTGGTATTACTTTGAAAATACTGATGACCATGACTCCGATTAAAGGAATGACATGGGTGTATGATGACATCTATCTAAAAACAAATAATTCAGATTACTACGTTTCTGAAGCTGATTGGGACGATAATCCTTGGCTAACGGAAGAACAGAAAAATGTGATGATGCGAGGATTGTCTAAAGAATCCATTGAAGTTAGAAAAAAGGGTAAATTCATGAGACGAGTCGGACTTGTGTGTCCTTGGTTTCAGAGGTCAGTTCATGTTGTTGAAATGAGTGAAATTCCTCATGGTGATACTTTTTTTGGAATTGATTTTGGTTTTAGTAATCCTGCGTGTGGATTATATGCACGAGTTGACTATGACAACAATCTATATATTTTTGATGGATTTTATGAAACTGGATTAACAACTCCTCGTATAGAAGAGATTTTGAATAAGAAAGATATTGGATTGGGAATTATAAAACGCATTGGTGATTCTGCTCAAGCAAGTGATATTAAACAACTTAATGATGACGGTGTTAATATTGAGGGCATATCTAAAGAAACAGGAACAGACAAGGAGAACTGGGATGAATATAGAGCTAGACTTATGCAAGAATACGGACAAGTCCAAGAAGGGTCTGGGAAGCCAAAGATTTACATTTCCAATAAATTAACAGCCATTGACCCAAAAACAGGAGATGAATTTAATTTTGTTGTTAAGGAAATTGAGAATCTACTATGGGAAGAATTAAAACTACCATCGGGAGTAAAACAACAGTCAACATGGGGAAGACAACCAAAACATGCCATTGACACATTGTCGTATATTCTTGTGAAGATTTTTGGTATTAACAGAAAGAAAGAAAGTAGTGTTAAAGTTTACAATCCTACCAATTCAGGTTTTACTAGATATAGAAAATAGTTATTAACAGTACTTGACACTAAAAGAATGGTATACTATAAAAAATGATTGGCGAAATTTATAAACATGCTTCCCTCTCAACTTTTAGACCTTCTCCTGAAGTAGAAGCCCTTACCTCCTATGTAAAAAAAGATTATGCAATTGGACATAACATTTTAATTAAAGATTGGGCTGAACTTAATTCTTATTCGGTAATTGATGACATGAACAGAGGGAGAAATATGTTCAACGCTTTTGTTGATGAAAGTTATGAGACTCCTTCTGAAGGTTGGAAATGGCGTGGAACTCGAAGCAAAGCCAGAAATAAAGGTATTGCCATGCACGCCAATCTGACAGCAGGTTATTTACTCCCTACATTTCAAGCTCAAAATACTGACAGTGAAGTAGACCGGGGCATTTCTGATTTTATGACTGATTTAGTTGAATGGATGGCTCAAGATGAGAATTCAAACTACAAAGAGGACTTTCTATCTCTAGTTTTTGCAATGGAGTCAGACCCTATTGTTTATTTGGGAGCTGAATACCAAGAGGTAATGCAAGACATAAAGATTAAAGGTGAGGATGGCAAAATGACAAAAAAAGAAATCATGGATGAGGTGCTTTCAGGTTTCAAAGCTCCTATTTACACAGCAGACCAAGTTTTAATTTCAAATGCCTTCGAACGAAACTTACAAAAACACCGATGTGTTGGAAAACGAAGATGGATTGAATATCAAGATGCAGAGGCAAAATATGGAACTCACGAGAATTGGCTACATGTGAGGGCAGGGTTTACGGTAGTCTACAATGAAGATGATGGGTTGTTTTATGATATTAAAGACGAGGAACATCCTAATTTAGTTGAAGAATATACTCCTCTTTATCGTAGAGATGACACAGAGGTATGTTTCTTAGGTGGAATTTATATGGGAAATGAAAATGTAGATGACAATCCTATAAGACATCGAGATAATTTTGGAGCTCCACGATACAATATTCAACAGTTTGGATTTTACCCTATTGGCTCTCATTTTATTTTCTACAAATCAATGATGAATGCCATGCGTTGGGATAATGCCCTTTATGATGCTTCCACTGAAATTGTAGCCAATCGAGCAATTCTTGATGCTGAAATGCCTGTAGCAGTGACTGGGACAGATAAAGTGGATGGTGAAATCATTTTTCCTAATGCAGTTGTTCCATTGGTTGATAAAGAATCTAAAGTGACCCCTCTTCTCCCTCCTTCAAATCTTGGTCCACTTATTACTTCTCTGAACATGACAGATGAGTCAATGTCTGAAGGTACAGTAAATGAAACAATATCAGGTCAATTACCTCCGGCTAGTCAAAAGGCGTATAGCGTGGCACAGGCTCAGGCAAATTCTAAAAAGATTATTGGAGGTGTTGCTAAAGGATTAGCTGCTTCTGTTTCAAAGTATGGACTTTTGATGGCAGATATTGCAATCAATCATTTAAGCATTCCACAGGTAGATGAAATCGTTGGGGATAGTCTTAAATTAAAATATCGTAAGTTTATTTTAGATAACAAAAGTATAGGAGGCCGTAGGATTTCCAAACAGTTAGTATTTGATGAAAAACTTGTAGGAAAGACCATGAACGACAAAGAGAAAGATGAGTATAACCTAGGTCTCCTTGAGAAAGTGGGCTATCCCGAAAATGAAAAACATTTGTATTCTGTCAATCCAACTGTGTTTGCAAACATGAAGTATTTTTCACGAGCTGACTATAGAGAGGTATTCCCACAAACTGATGAAACAATGCAATCTCTACTCTCGAATCTTTATGCTCAACTAAATGCAGACCCAATGATTGAACGAGAAGCTCTGCTAAGGGAACTTATGTATTCGTTCTTCCATTCAAAAGGTGATAAGTTTATTGCTAAACAACCGATGGGTGGGATGGGAGGACTTCCTGCGATGATGCCCGGGACAGATGGAGCAGGACAAGAAAATAAAATACCCATAGCTAATAGACCTAAGTTGGCCGTTAATTAGTTGTGGTATAATATAAAAAGGTCGCTTATAAATTAAAATTAAAATCATGGATAACATTGAAACAGTCGTAAATGGATTTGAAATGAGAAACCCAGATAAACTCGAAAGGGTGGTTATGGGTAACATGGGTCGCGCTGGTGTTCTCGAAGGGGGCTTGACTGAAGAAGTAGCAATTAAAAATCCCGAACTTGTTTTAGCTCATTATGATAAGTTAGCGGGATATATTACCAAAGACGGAATCAAGATTAAAACTGGTTCATTTTGGGATTTCAAGGGTAAAGCTCCAAGAAAAGTTCCCGAGGTGATGTACATTTTTAGTATTGGTGCGGATAAAGTAGAAGTTGCTGACCCAAAGGATTTAGCCAAAGCTATTAGCACACTAGAAACAGCAACAGCCCAAAAAGAAGCAGTGATTAAAGAAAAGAAAGCGAAGAGTAAGTTTAAGAAATAAGTCTAAGTCGTCCTTTATGAGAGTATGAGAGTATGAGAGAATTTTTACAAAAACACCTAATTCGTTTTATTGTCAAGGACGTGTTCCATACTCTCTCAAGTGATGATATATTAAAGATAAGAACAGATGAAAAGGGAAATAAAATATGGGAATGGAAAGGTAAAGAAATGAGTCTTGAAATGATTGCGGCCGTTACATCACAAGCTAAGACATTTGAAAGTTCAACTCTTTGGAAAGTATTGAAAGCAGAACTCCAGTGGCACGCTCTGAAGACTTTAATCGAAAAAGGAACTTCAGGGACTGACATTAGAGCGGCACAGTTACTCGGATATATTACAAAAGTAATAGACGAGAAATTGAAAGAAATTATTAAAATTAAGTGAACGGAAATCTATGAGTATAGATGAAGAGAGTGGTTTGTAGGGAGCTATTAGCTCCCACTCAAGCTCCTCTCAAACGGGAACTTACTCTAGCGGGGAGTAGACCGTAGGTCTAAAAAACCTTAAAACACCTAGCGGGGGTCAATCCGTCTCCTATGAATGAGGAAGAAAAAAAAATAGCAGCAGCAAAAGAAGCAGCAGAATTAGCCGAAAAAGAAAAACTCGAAGCTGAAAAGAAAGCTAAAGAGGAAGCTGATGAAGCTGAAAATGCTGCTAAGAACATTGACACAACAGATTACAAAGCTATCGCAGAAGCAAATGAAGCTCTTGCTGTTGCAGAGAAGGAACGAGCTGACGCAGCCGAGGCTCTTATTATAAAAAATAAGAAAATCGAAAAGCGTCAAGGTCAAGGTGATGAAACTTTGACTGAAGAGAGAGTCCTTGAACTCATTGAAGCCTCTAAAGTTAAAGTTGACGATTCAGAAGAAGCTAAGAGACTTGATGAAGCCAATAAAAAGGTCAAAGAGGCTCAAGCTAAAACTGCTGAACTTGCTCGGGCTCTTAAAGCAAAAGAAACTGCTTCAAAAGATATTATTTCAGCTCAACGTGACGGCTTGCCCGGAGCGGCTCCAAAACTCCCTGAAAATTCTCCGCTTAAAACGTATAAGTACGATGGTAATAACATTTACTCTAAGAAATTACCTAGCGGGAAAACTCTTTTCAGGAATACAAAACCAAACCCAGGTGAACCGAAGTCTTGGGTGGAATAAAAATAGACAGCTAGTAATCTGACTTATTAGAAACCATGAACTCGAATAAAATCGAGGACTATTAACTTATAATAAAAATGGCAAAATTCGATGTAAAAGTCATTGGCAAAGCTGAACGTCAGCCTTTTAGAATAGCGGCTTCCGCAACTAGAGGTTACGTTGGTGAACCGATGATAGTAGCTCCGAGTTATACAACAGGTACATCTAGTGTGAACACAATTGTAGTTCTCACAGATGACTTGCCTGTAATCGGGACTGACCAATTTGTGGGCATTCTTGCAAAAGACATGGACCCACTCACAACAGGAACTATTACAGCTCAAAGAACATTAGTTGATGTGCCTTTTCCAAACTTAACTAGATTGGAAGCACAGGTAACGACTGTAGCAACAGCAGACACGGAAACCGAAGCAATTGGACTCTTGTGGGATATTTATGTATTTGACTTGATTTCAAGTACCTATACATGGAAACCCGCAGGAGCTGACACAGGTGGTTTCGTAGCTCGTTGGTACAACGTAGTTGGTTCAAAACTTCAGTGCGTGGTAGATGCTCGAGCTATAACTCGTGTAGACATCACATAGTAAATTCAGTTTTATTCTTAATCTTAAACTTATATGCCTTATGTAGGTGGACATACGAGTTTACTTTCTCAGGACGACTTAACTGATAGGCCGTTCCTACAGTAATGTAGGTAATAAAAAATCTTCTCTAATCAATGGGGAAAATCCAGCAGTGGACAACCCTCAACAAGCTCAAAAGGCAGTTGCAACGACTAAGTGAGAAGACCCCAGAAATGGGTGATGCGATAGTCTGAACTACGACTATAATGAAATGAAATCGTAGAGTTACACAGAAATGATGTAACCACAGCACATTGACACTTGAATAAAATAGCAAAAGGGTATAGAATGGTAGTATGATTACTTGCCCACATTGTAAAAAAGAGTTTCGGCTTACTTTTCCAAAGCGAAGTTATGAACAACGAGTTAAATATCGTCATTCAACTGCTTGGGGATTTGTAAAGGAAATCTTTGAAAAGTATCAAAGTGGATACGCAATAATGTGGCTAGCAAGAGATTATAAAGCGGATAAAAGAATAATAAAAGATATTCTTACAGAAGCTGGAGTAAAAGAATTCAGAGGAAGAAAAGGAATACAGGCATGGAATAAAGGAAAAATACATCCTAAAGTATCTGGTGACAAACATCACTCGTGGAAAGGAGGTATTACGCCACTTATGGTTAGAATACGAAGGTGTGCTAGGTATCGGCAATGGGTAAAAGATGTGTTCTTTAAGGACAATTACACTTGTCAGATATGTAATAAAAAAGGTGGGTACATACAAGCCGACCATTACCCAAAAATGTTTAGTGATATTATTTCTAATAATAAAATTAAAACATACGAGGAAGCTATGGATTGTCAAGAATTATGGAGTTTAGGTAATGGCAGAACTCTTTGTAAAGAGTGTCATCAAAAAACTTTCATATTTAAAGGCAATCAATTCAAGTCTCAAAACTGAAGTAACATTTTGGTCAGACAGCCATTGATGAAGTCATGTACGAAAAGTTTACACGTCAAGCTGTTCCGGGATATTTAACGGCACAGGATGCGTGGTTTTTCAAAACAGACTCTATTGATTCAATGGCATTTATCTGGGATGAAGACTCCAACGTTGGAGAATTCACAGAGACAGGCGACCAAGAAGAAATAGTAAGCACGTCAACTCGTATTGGTAATACCAAAACGAAACGTGTCACGAAGTACACGAAACAAATCCCTATTTCATGGGAAGCGTTCAAAACTTCGCAACAGGGAAAACGTGACCAGATTGGTATTCAAGTGGGAGACCGAGCTAGAGTCACACAAGACCATCAAGCTATCATAAATACTTATGGTGACTTTGTGGCAGGTTCGATAAACACAACTCCCGATGGCGATGCAGTTGCTTCAGATTCTCATACGACTCTTAACGGAATCACCATTGACAATCTTGAAACAGGCGTATTAAACGCAGACAATCTCTGGGTAGACACCCAGTCATTGGCCAATCAAAAAGCTCAAGACGGTGACGCAGGCTCTCATCAGTTTGAGGCTATCGTGACTCCGTTTATTCTCTACAAAACGGCTAGGGAAACACTTGGTTCTCCTCTTATTCCGTTTTCTGGTGAAAATCAGATAAACATGTTTGAGACGGACTATGGACATGTGCAACTTCGTTCTTCAATTTATCTAGGCTCTACTTACAATACAGCCGCTAATGCGAATACGACGTTCACTCTCCTAGGACAAAATCACCAAGTCAGACGCAAGGTTCTTTCGGGATTGGATACTTCAATGTTGGAACCGAAGTTCACTGATAACGATACGTATGTCATGAGGGCTAAGTTTGCGGAAGCACACTTCCCGGGAACATGGTCAGCTATTGTTACAAGTCAGGGAACAGTGTAATTATCACCTTAACCATAATCAACTATGAATAACAAAAGTTTGACAATAGGATTGTTGATTACGGTGGTAATCGCAATCGGGGGATTTTATTTTCCTCAAGTTCAAAAAGCATTGGGAGTAACTGGCACTAGATTTCCCAATGGACTTGCGGTTGGGTCAACAGCTTCTGTAACACAGAACAAAATGACTATCGGAAATTCAGGTACAGCAATAGGAAATTTTCTATTCGGTACCTGTGACCTTCTTGGGGCAGATATGACTCAAGCAGCGTCTTCTACGAAGTCTTATGACTGTGCAGTAACAGGTGCGACATCAGCAAGTATTGTATTTGCTCAATTAAGTACTACTACTGGAGAATTTGCTCTTGGTAACCAATTATGGGACATCGTAAGTGCAAAAGGTTCTACCACAGCGGACTTTATCACAGTTCGACTATTCAATGGAACAAATGCTTCAACGATTCCTTCAGCAGCAAACGTAGGTTCTTCAACGAACTATCTTATCATTAGATAATGTTCTCACTTATCTTTCTATACTTGTGATATAGAAAGATGTGATGAGGACATTAGATTATTAAAAATAAAAAAATGAAACACAAATTATCAAAAATCATACTAGGAATCATTACTATTGTTTCAATGGTAGCAACTGGGTCTTATTTTGCGTATCCGTATTTGGCAGGAGCAAATGTTTCACAACAACTCTCTCCTTGTCAAACAGCAACTGCAACGACATCGGTTAATTACATAGCGGCAGGTGTTGGGACAACCACATTGGGAACAGAATCTTCTCCTTGCGATATTATGGCTTCAGGGAATTTCACTCTTGCGGAAAAAGGCACATTAAAAGTTTTTTTCACAGCGTCATCATCAGCTCTTTCAATCATTGACATTATTCCGCAGTATTCAAACAACAACAATGACTGGTATGAAAATGCTTTAGGAATGTCAACAACAACGGCACAAAATACAATAGTTCTTCCACAAACGTTTAGATTAGCATCTAACGCTTCAACGACAATAGATAGAGGTCCAATGCCTGTTCTATTGAGCCAAGCTACGACTACTCGGATTATGTTTGTTCAGACTCCAACACGATACATCAGATTTATTGCAACTGTTCCAATCGGTGCAAGTGCTGGAGCAATTTGGATGGAATTTCAAGGACAGAAAGAAAAATAAAAGAAAAAGACAATATGCCATTCACCATTACACAAATAAAAGAATCTCTTATAGGAATGGGACATGGTTCTACTCTTAATAAGATTCGTAACCAAGAAGCCCTATTTGAAAGAACAGCCTCAATCTTTTTACAGAAATGCAAACCTTTAGAAACGATGAGGTTGGGAACTCTTGCCAGTACGATTCACGATGATGTATATAACTATGCTCTTCCGACAGATTATAATTCACTCATAGACCTCCTTCCGCAGGATAATAAAGATAGTTGGGATATGTCTTTTAGGAGATTAGCTGGTCAATTTGATTTAGAGAAAGCTATCAAAGAGAAGACTATTTCAATCGAGGGGAGTGAGGGTTCAAAACTGATTCGTATTAACTGGAGAACTAGACAGGGGAAAGTGCTACATAGTATGAATTCCGTTACTTCTAACGGTACATGGATTGCAGTCGGTTCAGCTACAGGAATTGTGGCCAACACAATTTTCAAGATAACAGGTTCTGCTTCTATTGAATTTGATTTGGTAGCTACTGGAGACGGAATATCAAATATCGGAATGAGTGCTGTTGATTTAACAGATGAAGATGAAGTGGCTGATGTTTTTGTGTTGGTTTATCTTGGAACGACAGCTAATCTGACTTCTATGACTGGAATTTGGGGTAATGATATTACTACCAAGTTTTGGACTTCTGTTGCGCAGACAACGCAGGCAGATGGTACTGCTTTCAAAGCAGGGTGGAATCTTATCAAATTCCCTTGGAGTACGGCAACAGAGACAGGAACGGTTGCTCCAGCAACGATTAATTCATTCAAACTTACTTTTGTCGCAGGAGCGGCTAAAAATAACATTCGGGTAGATAACATTGTATTTTCAATTGGTAGGAACTTTGACATCAAGTATTATTCTAAGTTCTTATTCAAAAATGCAGCAGGTGTGTATCTTTCTCGTCCTGCATCTGATGATGACACTGTAATGGTTGACAACGATTCACTTCCTTTATTCTTATTTGAGCTTCTAAAAAGCATGGCTCATCAGGTCGAAGGGACGGATTCGGTATTTGACATGACGTATGCTGAAAGTGAGTTGAAATCTTTATATCCGACGTTTAGGTCTGAACACCCTGACCAGAGGAAAAAAGCTACGGGAAATTACGGAGGATTGCCTAGAATGCAAAGATAACATGGCAGAATAACATAGTAGAATAACATAGTAGAATAACATGTCAGACAAATATCAAATTTCTTCAGAAACAAAAGGGTACAATACTGCTTTAGACGAAACCAATGCAGATAACAAATTACTCGTAACTGGAAGTCAGAATGTCCTTATAGATAGAAATGCTAAAGTTAAAATTCGTTCTGGATATACTAGGTTGGGAGCAGGAAATAATGCCGAGACCCCTATTCGCAATGCTTGGACATGGTTCACATCAACGGGAACTGAACTAGCTCAACGTTTTTACGATGACGAATTAGAAGTATATCTAGGAACTATAGATACTGTTGTTATCAATGCTTGGACAAGAATTAAAGACGCATGGAGCACGACAGAGATTATGAGAGCCGCTAATTGGTTTGACACAACCGAAAATCTTGATTTGGAAATTCTAGTCCAAGGTGATGCCAATTTATACGAATGGAATGGAGCAGTGGCCGTAGTGGCTTCTGTTACTGGTACGACTATTACCAAACAAGGCACGAACACATTTGCTCAGAGCAGATTTTACACAACCAGAAACAAATCGGTAACTAATACGAGAACTGGCACAACATACACATACACAGGGGGAGAAACTACTCTTACACTAACTGGCATTGCTGATACAACAGGAATCATCGCTGGAGATATTTTAGTTCAGACGGTTATAACTAATACGAATGCTCCTGCTGCTTCTAGAAATAATCACACTATATTTGCCTTTGAAAATCAAATCATGGTGGGTTCGGAAGATGACAATGAGGTGTTTATTTCAAGAAATACTGCTTATGCTACTTATACGTTTTCGTCTCCTCGTCTTTCGGGCGAAGGAGGTCTTTTAACTTTAGACGCTCCCACGAAGGCTTTTGGTATTTTAGGCTCTTTCTTTGTAGTGTCTTGCGGTAGAGGTTCTTGGTTTAGGGCAAATTATGAACAAATCACAGTTAGTACCACATTGGCAGAAACACTAAGGGTTAAAAAACTAAATACAGGTGTTGACCAAGGGGCAATCAACCAAGAAAGCACTGTGCAATTAGGTAATGCAATTATTTTTCTTTCACATGAACCGGCAGTTAGAATGATAAGCAATCCTGAAGAACTGGAGGGATTAGACCCTAGAACTCTTTCAAATCCTATTAAACCTGATTTTGATGCTGAAGATTTTACAAATGCTTGCGCTTCTTGGTATAAAAATGCCTACTATCTTTCTTCACCTGTTAATTCTAAGATATATATTCTTGAATTTATCGAAGATGCTGATGGAAAATTAAGAAGATTTTGGAATTCACCGCAAATACTTCCAGTGAGGGCTTTTTCAATCATTAGCGATGCTCTTCATGGACATTCAAATGGAGTACCTGAAACGTATAAACTTTTTGATGGAACTTCCGATTTAGTTCCGAACGGAACTTCAGGAGACCCTGCGTCTAAACTTCCCGTGAATGCTATAGCGGCTTTTGCTTATAATCTTTACGGAGATAGGGCTAATCTTAAGTCTTTTGATGAGATTTTTATAGAAGGAGAAATTACTCCTGCCACAGTTGATTTATTAGTTACTCTTAATTATGAATTTGGGGGTTCAAAACAAGTGATTGAAAAGACAATAGTCGGAACAGACGAAGACATTTTACAGGGAAATGTCGGATTCAATTCTCTTGGACAACAGAATTTAGGAGTTAATCCGTTAGGTGGTCTTTTGAATCCCCCAGACGACGCAAGAAAATTTAATGTCATATTTGAAATTGCAAAAGAAGATTTTAGAATGATTCAGGCTATTTTTAGCACAAATGAAACAGATAGATATTGGTCAATTACTGCGCATGGAGTAAATGCAAAATTGTCACCTCGTAAAAACGTAGCAATACACAAATAAAAATAAAATGGTATAATATAAAAAACATGAACTATAACAAAGGATTTATAAATTTAGCTCTTTTTTCTCTAATTGGACTTGTTGCTCTTACTATTTATTCTTTTACTCGTCCAGTACCTTTACCTGAAAATGAAATACGAAATCTTATTGATTCGTATGTGGAAAAGTCTATCAAAGATTCTCAAGTTTTTGGGGCAGATACTATTTTACCAATAGCGGGTACAACTTATAATCTTTCTGGAAGTGGGGTATCTTCTTCTGCGACTTCCGTTACTCTTGCTACTCTAACTCTTCCACAAACGTCTCAAAAACTCCAAGACGCTGATTTTTCTTCAACTTTTTATCTGACGTTAGAACCGGGTAATAGGACAAGACAAGAGATAGTTTCTTGTACGACAGTCGTTCAAAATACGACCACTGCGACACTTTCAGGTTGTGTTCGAGGATTATCTCCTATTTCACCTTATACCGCTTCTACGACGCTTCAGTTTGCTCATGGTGGAGGGACTCAAGTGATATTTTCCGACCCTCCTCAACTATTTAATCAATTTACAGCAAAAGATAACGATGAAACAGTTTCAGGAATTTGGGATTTCTCTTCGACATCCGTACCTCGATACGATTTAGTTCCAGCGAATCATAATTCAGGTGCGATTGTTTCAACAACATCAGAATTTGCTTCAGTTAGATTCGTTCAACAGACTGCTGCTTCTGGTTGTATAGATGCTGTAGAAGGGGCACAGGGCTGTGTTCAATTAGCGACACAATTACAGATGGCTTCAAGTTCAGAGAATGGAAGTGAAGCTAAAC
>ERZ1292623.1751-Hain-H51-01um-R1-1751-length-20357-cov-23_pt1 | contig 20357 bp, 21 predicted proteins | sample MGYA00564398_ERZ1292623 | MGnify/ENA primary metagenome ERZ1292623 (study PRJEB36523, sample SAMEA6512633) | groundwater metagenome | collected 2019-01-07 | study: AquaDiva: Metagenomics assemblies of 32 groundwater samples | reverse complement strand
TTTTTCCGAAATCCAAAAATTTATGAATCCCGGCGCCGCGACTTCAATTTTTTTAAAATATTTTTTTGCTATCCCATAGGATAGCGCGGTTTTAATTTCTTCCGCAATTTCCATCGACGGTTTTTTTAGTTCTTTCGCTAATTTTAAAGCCACACTAGTTGAATAATGCCCGAATTGTTCGTTTTCCGGAACAAACACTTCAATTTTAATATCATTGCCAACGGCTTTTCCAAGATAATTTTCAATTTTTGTTTTAATCATTTTTTAAAAGATTCTAAAAATTTTATTCTATCGTCAAAATTTTCAAACTTTCTTTCTAATGGATTTGCCAATAAATATGAGAATGTATGGCAATCTCCATAAATTAAATTCGGCTTCATGTCTTTATTTAATTTTTCGCTTTTTTCTTTCGCTATCGCATTTAAATTATCGGCAACGTAAAAAATGCGATTATCCCATTCTTTAATTTTTATCTCATTAGAAGAATCTTTTCTTCTTAAAAATTCCCGCTGATAAAGCAAAGCGTAAATTTCTGACCATTCCCTAATATTGAAAAAATATTTATTAAAATCCACATCGTTTATTTTTTGTAAAATTAAATCGTTTTTAATAATTTCTTTTATTTGATTTTCAAATTTATTATGGTTAAAATTATCGCTTTTTAACGGGATCAATCCAAATGATTTGGCATGAGCTATTTCATGCGCCACTATAGAATCAAAAGAATATAATAAATTAAAATCTGTGTTTTCTATAAAACTTTTTGAAATAATGCGTTCATTTAATTCTTCTTTATTATAAAACTCCTTGCCAAAATCATCCGATAACCAACCATCTATTTTATAAAATGATTTTGAGAATACATAAACATCTTTATCAGAACCAATCGGCATATTTTCGTCATCTATAATTTCCATAGAACCGTCTGATTTAACTTCGTATGTATTAAAATTATCTCCTTCTTTTTTAAAATCCGCCATAAAATGGAAATTCAAATCATTTAAAAAAGATTTATCAAAAATTTCGGCTTTCACAGCCTCCTCTTTCACATTTTCAATCAATAAAGATGTTTCTTGATATTCTAGAAATTTATCTTCTTCTAAATTTTCTTGATTTAAAGATTTTTCTTTCATTATTAAATTTTATCATTAAAATATTAAATAAAAAAGTGGGCTCATTCCTGAGCCCCTCCAAGGAGTCCTTTTATAAGTGACTCCTCTTTTTCTTTGAAAATTTTACCATCCACGATGAAGGCATTCCAGTGGAGTTCCTCTACCGCTTTCTGATAATTAATATCTTTGCGAAGATCGATAATATTAATATCCCTCCCCAACACGATATTAGAAATAACCTCACCAAAATTCCGTAGCTTCCCTTTAACTAAAGGAAAGACCATACAGCTTAATTCGCAATCCTTACATTCTTGACTCCCGACTTTGCACACCATAAAAACGAGCTTGTCCATCTCTTTCACCCTCCTTTTTTAAATTCTTAATCTCTAATTTATTCATAATATAAAATTAAAAATTTGACAACTTACGCCGAATTTCTGCCGCTTCGCATTAATTGATTATTTATTGTAATATTAAATAATGGTCATCACTACCAATAAACGCGCATATTTTGACTACGAAATCCTGGAAACATACGAAGCGGGAATTGAATTATTGGGAGCGGAAGTCAAATCAATCAGAACCGGCAGGATAAATCTGGCGGGGTCTTATGTTTTAATCAGGGGAAATAATATCCGACTTTTAAACGCAGACATTCCCCCTTTTCAACCGAAAAACACCCCTGAGGATTATAATTCAAAACGTACTCGCCGCCTGCTTCTAAATAAATCTGAAATCAAAAATCTTATCGGTAGAATACACGAAAAAGGCTTGACTTTAATGCCTCTGAAAGTATATACTAAAAATCGGAAAATTAAGATTGAAATCGGATTGGCAAAGAGCAGAAAAAAAGCAGATAAAAGAGAATTTATTAAGAAAAGGGATATGAAACGAGAGTTTAGGGGTTTAAAAGTTTAAAAAATGGGAATGCCAGGATTCGATGGCAGCACTTTCATAAAATGGCAAGCCGAGGATAATTTGTCACCTCGTAAATCATCAAATTAAATTATATCTGCCAAAAACAGATTAGCCAATTTATTGGCTCCTGCATTCGCTTTCGCGTAAGCAGGCATCGCTTGGTTGAAGTTTGATAGGCCAATAAGCGGTGTTATACATCAAACTATATTTAATTTCCCGGCGAAATTAAACGAAAAATAGCCGGTAAAGAATCGTGAAGTTTTTGCATAATTCATACTTCATAGTTCATATCCGCCAATCGGCGAACCAATTATGCTAAGCTTGTAGAAATTTTATGGGAATATTGTCAGACGAGGGTTCAACTCCCTCCATTTCCACAAATTATTATTCAACAATACAAAATAAACAATCAAATAAAAGCGCCTGAATTGAGGGTTGTTGATGAAACCGGAGAAAATCTTGGCGTTATGTCGCTTGAAGCGGCATTAAAATTGGCACAGGAAAAAGAATTGGATTTAATTGAAATCGCGCCAATGGTCAAGCCGCCGGTCGCCAGAATAATCAGTTTTGACAAATTCCGATATCAAAAAGAAAAAGAATTGAAAAAACAAAAAGCGACGCAAAAAATAAGCGAACTGAAACAAATTCAAATAACCGCCAAATCTGCAAAAAACGACCTGGAAACAAGAATAAAAAGAATAAACGAATTTTTAGAAGAAGAAAATAAAGTGGAAATAATGCTGGTATTGAAAGGCAGAGAAAAATATAACAGAGAATGGGCGCGCTATAAATTAAATGAATTTTTAAAAATGATAACCGTGGAATATAAAACCACAATGGAACAGAGATTTATAGGAAAAGGAATTGTAATGCAAATAACAAAAAAATGAAGAAGAAGGTTTCCAAAAGATTAAAAATAACAAAAACCGGAAAAATTTTGAAGCGGACAATGGGTCAGTGCCATTTTCGCGCCAAAAAAAGTTCAACACAAATTAGAAGAAGAAAAGGAATGAGCGAGGTCGGAATTAAAATGAAAATTTTAAATAACCTATAAAAAATGACTAGGGTCAAACGCGGCAAAACCGCAACAAAAAAACGCAAAAAGATATTAAAATACACCAAGGGATTCCGCTGGGGAAGAAAATCAAAAGAAAAAGCCGCTAAGGAAGCGCTGCTTCACGCTTGGACACACGCTTTTATGGGTAGAAAGAAAAAGAAACGCGAATATCGCGCCTTGTGGCAAGTTCAAATTAATGCCGCTTGCCGCGCCGTGGGAACAACTTACAGTAAATTAATCGCCGGCCTTAAAAAACAAAATATCTTGATTGATAGAAAAATTCTCGCAGATTTGACGAAAAATCATCCGGCTGTCTTTGAAAAAATCGTTGAAAAAGTGAAATAAAAAAATCCCGCACAATGCGGGATTTTTTTATTATTATTTAATTCGCGATATTCGCATATTGTTCACTTTTTTCGCATTATCTTGTAAGAAATCATTCGCTTGCGTTAAAACTCTTTGGCTGTCTTTATGTTTTAAAATATTTATCGCCTCTTTATAAATGAGCCATGCATAGCCATCATGTTCATAAGAAATTTTAATCCAAGATTTTCTTGTTTCTGCCAAATAAAAAATCACGATTTTAGAAACTTTAACTTTTGTAGCGCCCCGCCCCCTCCAAAAAACGAATTTTTCGTAAGTTTTAAAATTCCCCGCTTGCTCGGGCAATCCCGTAAACTTCAAATCTTGTTTAATCAATCCGGTTTCTTCACGAATTTCCCGCAAGGCGGCCTGAAAACTTTTTTCCTCAGCTTCTATTTTCCCCTTAGGGAAATTCCAATAGCCGCCGCCGTGATAAAGCAGTAAAAATTTAACGCCCTCAAGCGTTTTTCTATATATAATTATCCCCGCTGATATTTCCTTCATAATAAATTAATACAAAATACGAATTAAAATCTTTTTCTCGTTATTAAACTACTTCCATTATATCTATTTAGTATAGCAAGGTAAAAAGATTTTTTCTGAAACCTTAACGGAAGCGCAGCCGAGCACTCAAAGCGTTGAGTGCTCGGCGTGAGCGGGTTGAAGAAAAATCTTTTTACCTTGCTATGCTTTTAGTCCGTTATTTCCTGCCATGAAGTTGAACTTGCTTCGTTATTCGTATCAAATGAAACTATAACCTGAATTTTCACTCTTTTAAACCCCACTCTGCCCGTTGAAACTATTTTTTTAGTGCTCGCAGTGTCATCGGAAATCACTATGTCGGCATCCGCATCCCCCACCTCCAGCGTATAATTCGCGCAAGCGCCGCTGCAATTGCGATTGCGGACAAGTTTTTCAAAACCGTCAGCTGCGCCGGCTTCGGCGGCCGCTAAGGCCTTTTTATTTTCCAATTCACCGTAACTGGACAAATTTTCAATAAAACCGGTTGACGAAATCCCGACGCCGATAAGTAAAATAACCATAGCGATGACTATGATGGCTGGCAAAGCCGCCACGCCTTTTTTATAATTCATAATTCTTGATTCATAATTCATAATATTTTACGGACTCCAATTAATAATTACGTCCTCAACCTGCGGAGTGGAATTTCCTCCTCCACCAGAACAACTATCAATTGAACATAAAGTAATTTTATATCTAAAATATCTTTTATTATTATGATTAACATAACATTTTATTTCTTGCTGGACATTATTATCCGGCTCGTAATATCCTGTGTCGCAGTTCGCGCTTCCTATATAATTCCACGGACCGGCGGAATTTTCCGATGTCGCAATTTGAAATTTCACTTTTGTGCCAATCGGTTTGCTGCCTTTCCACATTATCCAATTATAAGTAACGCCATTCGCGGCGCCAGTGTCAAAAACCGGAGATTCTAAATAACCAACCGCCGGAAAAAGACCTGTGCCGGCGCTGGGCGGAGTAAAAACGTAAGTAAGCACAAGCCGCGCCTGAATAGCCGAAATATTGGTGTTTAAAGCGCCGGTTTTTAAATAAAAATTATAATTGCCGGGGTTAGTGATAATGCCGGCAAAATATTGCGTCGTGCTGGCGGTCGCCGAACCAGAATATAATAAACGAAAATAATTCGGACCCGTTGCGTTATCGCCCAAAACAAAAGATTGTTGGCGACTGGTTGGAAAAGAATTACTCTGGTTAACATCAATTATCACGTTTCTAGCGCTTCCCGAAGACGCTATGCCGCGAACTTCAATATAAGCGTCTTTTATAATCGGGTCTTTTTCGCCGACAAAAACGCTGAATTGCGTTGTGGTGGAATTACCGGTTGTCAAAACAGCCGGACTTTGAAAAATAAAAAGTTTAATCGTCTTGCTGTTTTGTTTTGTTTCTTCAACGCTTAAAGAAGCGCCGGCAAAATAATTCACCAACATAAAAACCGCTAAACTTAAACCAAAAAATAATTTTTTCATAAAGATTTTTTTACTCTATGACTATTGAACTAACGCCTTTCGATGTTGAGAGCGCATAATACCATTTTTTATTATCAGGGTTTAAATAAAAGCTGACTGCTGAAACTGTTGCGTCTTGATAGAGCGGATGTGATTGCAACTCTTTTATTACTTCTCCTAAATCTTTCCAAGTCTTCGGTATATCCGCGCCGACCGCCGTTGAATCAATTTCCTTTTGGGAGACAATCTGGTCGGCTTGAATGATAATCTCGTATCCTTTCTTGAGTTTTGTTTTTGAAGAAAACACCAACTGCCACTGACTGGATTTTCCCTCAAGCGTCACCGCGCCGAGAGATTTAATAAAAACTAATTTGGCATCCGACGACCATTTTTGAGCTTCTGAAAGGGATAGATCATAACTGCCCTTAATAGTTAAAACCGCTTTTGACACCATAATCTTTTCGCTTTCGGTTTTTGGAACTAAAGGAACAGCTACCAGTCCTTCGCTCACAAATCGTCCTTCCCCGCCGGTTATTTTTTGCGTATCCGGTATAACCAATTTTTCTTCAACCACTTTCGGCTTATCCGGTCTTAAATCAACGACCCGCGATATTTTAGAACTAAATTCAGGAAAAACAAAATAAAGGACAGCCGCTCCGACAACGATTAAAATAAAAACTGTTAAAATAATAATTGATTTTTTGTTCATAATATTTTTTTATTTTTGACCTTTTAATTATACATTAAATTTGCGGTTCATAATAGTATGTTACATAAATTTTCGCGCCTAAAAGCGAAGTTATTGGATTAATTCCGCTTACTGTTATAGAAATTTGATTTGAATGGCTATTATCGCCCGGCCGGTCCCAATCAAGATTAGTCGCATTTCTATTTAAAGTCCAATAAATCGGCGTTGTGCCACCAGGACTTACGGTATAATTTACCGTTCCCGTAGGAGTAAGTCCGGATTGAAAATAAATGCCAACAGTAATATCGCCTGAATCAACTTTTGAAATTCCGAATGCCTCCACAAAAGCGCTTTGAATAAATATATTAGAACCATCTGCTTTTGATTCTGAAATAAAAACATCAAACGTTTTCGTAAAAGTATTGCCCGTAGTCGCAGATTGCTCAATATAAAACTCTAGCGTTTTCATTAAGCGATTTTTAGCTGTTGTTGTTTGAAGCTCTTCACAAGTCGTATCGGACGGATAATAAGCAATATTACCAAATGCATCTGTTGATTTAATCTTATATTTGTATATGCTGCTTGCCGTTAATCCATTCAATACAACTGAAAGAGGTGAAGAAGTTAATGATGATTCCGAAGTTGGTTCCGTATTCGGAAGAGCATTAAAAACATCTGCCGCGGTGCTTCCAGACGGACAGGTGCCGCCGGCATTTGAATATCTGACCCACTTTGTCGCGTTTTCACCGCCTGATGTTTCCCAACGAATCTGCGCCTGAATATCCGACGGTATGGAACTATCACAGGTTGTCGCAGTTGGACTAACTTCACAAACATTTATAATAGCCACTGAACTATCAATATAAAAATCAGTAGCCGCAGGCGAACCATCGGTTGAACCATTGCCGGAAGGATTGCCTCCAAACGCCACCCAATTGGAAAATTCATTTGTCCCGACATTTTTTAATCTGGCGCGCCAGTGATATTGAGGCGTACTCGTTGATAAACCGCTAACAGTGGTGCTGGCGGTTACCGGCGTGCCGCTATAAGAAACAGCGCTGCCGGTAATAATATTATCTTCAGTAAACGGAACGCCTATCGGATCAACCTCAACTTGTAATTGAAGATTGACGCTGACTTGCGCTGACGATGAAGCCATAAAAACAAGTGAAGTTTCATTAGTTCCGCCGTTAATAGAAATTGCCGTAGTCCCGTCTGATTTAAATTGTCCTTTATTTGTTCCCGGACCAACATCAGGGTCATTGGGAACGGTGGAAGCCAATGTAATATTTAAATTATTAGAATCGTAATCGTTTGACCTTAGAATTAAATTTCCCGAAGATTGCGCCGTTATTGGAACAATAACCGCAACGCCATTCGTGCCGCTATCGCCATTTACCCACGCCGTCACATCGCCATCCGCAACCTGAACATTATTATAAAATTTAACATTATTAACCGTTGTGCTGCGCGAACCGACGCCGGGACAGCTCGCGGCTCCGGCTTGACATAAATGGTTGCCGATAATTTCAACGTTTTCTCCTTTAATTGGGCTTGTCGGATTAGTGCTGATTATTCTCGGCAGAATTCTGAACCCATTGGAATCATAAGCGCTATCGGCTTTTGAGCCAGTGACGGAATCTCTAGTTAAAGTAATATCGCCGAGATAAACATTGTCGGCAATGCCTGTCGGAACGGTAACCGTTACCGAAATATCTGACCAAGAAACAATTGTAGCGGAAACAGAACCGAATCCGCCGGTAAATGTTACTCCGCCCGTTCCTTGACTGGCGCCGAATCTGGCATTATTGGCAGTGGAATTGGTAAGAATAATATCGTTTCCTTCGCGGTCAGCATTGGAAACAATAGAAGCGATATTATTGATAAAAGGATAAATATAAAAAGTTTGTCTGGTGTCGTCAGCTGTGCCGCCAACTGTCATTAATAAACCGCTCGCGCCTGTGCCGCCGTAAGTTGTTGTCTGGCCTGAAGGAATGGTAGTGGTGGCAACCGTATTGTTAGCGCTTACGCAAGTTAAAGCGGTTGTTTGTATTTGAGCGGAAATTGAAGCGCAAGAAGTTCCAAAACCGGCGCCGTTGATTGTGAAAGTGTTTCCGTTTCTTCCGCCATCTGTAGATTGAGGATAAGAAATTGAAGTAACATTGGGACGCACGGCTGTAGAACCGGTAATCTGAACCGGATAAGTCCCGGCCTTAGTTGTGCCGCCGGACAAAATAAAATCAGCCGAAGAAGTAATTTCCAAATCAATGGTCTGGCCTCCGACAGTTGAAGACGCAATATCAAACACAACATAAACGCAAGTGTAATTAGAACCGACTGTTACCGGTATGGTTAATCCCGTGAGCGTCATTTTGTCCGTAGTAATATCAAAAGTATCGCTTACTAATGTTTCCGTTCCGTTATAAACGCAAGAGGCGACGGCGCTTTCATATCTAATGCCGGCATTAACGCTCAAATTCGCGTTGGCGTTAACACTTCCGGTTTCAGAAATTGTCAGAGCCGTAATTGTGTCCGCTGTGCCGTTGTTTTGTTGAAAAGTAAACGCCGCGCCAATATATTGATTGCCTGCGCCGGAATCCAAATTAACGCTTTGCGTTCCAACTGAACTTGCCGTAACTTGCGGCGGAGCTTGTATTGTAATAGTGCCGGCGGAATAAGCGTTTACTTGCGGATTAATGCCGTCAGTGCTTGTGCCATAAACATAATATGTCCCCAATGGATAGCCGGTGGTATTCCAAGCGCAAATTACATTCGTACCTTCTGCTTGGCTTTGGCATCCAGTAATTGATGCGCCGTCAAGTCCTGAATTATTTGTATCATAATAAAAATTAGCGACCACAATATCATCAGAATCGCTTAATGTGTATGTAATATTATATGAATCGCCTTGATTGACATTAATATTGCCAGCTGGCGGCTGTGAAATAGAAATAGAAGGCGCGGCATTGCAAGAAGCGGTTGAAAAAGTGTAATTCGCCGAATATGAAGACCATTCCCAAGTTTGCGTATCCGCGCCTCCGTTGCCGTTATCCATATAGCGCGTTCTTCCTTTATAAGTGGTGCCGCAATCAAGCGCGGTTTGCCCCACGTCGCCATTGGCAAAAGCGCCGCTGTCTGAAGTGTCCACCACCGCGCTTATCAAACCAGTAGCGGTTATCCTACTCCATTCCGGTGTAGCCCAGTCAGCGTCGGTATTATGCGCTAATTGCCACTGGGTTTTTGAATGGCTGTCAGCCGGAGAATCACTTGAATCGGAAAATGCCGAACCCGAAAGCGTCGGATTATTACTTCCGCCTCCGGAACTGCCAGTCGGCGTAATCGGCGCGAATTTAATATCATAAGTTAAATTATTGGAAACGTAATTTATGGCGCCTCCGGTATCTCGTGATGTAATATTTAAGTTGCCGTCCGTCGCCGTTGCAGGGATAACAATAGAAGGAATGGAAGTATTAGTCCAAGTGGAAGCCCCTGAAGTAACATCGCCGCCAATAAAACTTACCTTATTATTGACATCAAACACTGTGGGACAAGAAGCCGCGCCGGATTGGCACAAATGGTCGCCCGCGATTGCAATAGTTCCCCCCCTGCCGCCTTTGAGATTAACAGGAGTGGTTGAAATAATTCTCGGTAGAATTCTAAACGCATTCCCGCCGTAAGCGGTAGCTGTTTTGGAATTAGCATCAGCCGCTCGAGTGATGGTGATGTCTCCAAGATAAACATTATCAGCGATCGCGGTCGGCACCACGACGGTAATGGAAGTGTCCGCCCAAGTGATGTCTCCGCTGGGAACGGAAACACTGCCAAATCCGCCGCTAAATGTTACTGTGCCTTTGGTGGCGCCAAATTTAGCCGCGCTGGCAGTGGAGTTGGTGAACGTGATGTTTTCAGCGATGCGGGCGGCGTTTGAGATAGAGGGAGTATTAACTTGATTGATTGAAGGCAAAACATGATATTCCTGACGAGCGTCATCGGCAGTTGAGCCGATAGTAACTAACAAACCATTAGCGCCAGTGCCGCCATAAACATTGATACCGGAATCAATAGGTATGCTGATAGTAGTGTTGGTAAACGTGGCGCTCGTACAGGAAAGATCGTAGGCCCCAATAGAAACTTTGTTTCCTCCGGCAACATTACAAGTCGTGCCAAATCCTGCTCCAGCAAGAGAAACTGTCTGACTGACTTTACCTCCCAATTGAGTGGCGTCAGGATAGGAGGTGATGGAGGTGACGTTGGGCAAAACTGTCTGCGTCCCAGCCAAAGTCCCGCTTCCTGATTCTGTTCCGTCAGAAACCACATCGCTGGCCGCGGCAATCTGCCAATTCACTGTCGCTCCGCCGATGGGATAAACAGCGCCGTTCGCCAAATCATAACGAACGTAAATATATGCCGTTTGACTCGCAAACACAGTAAGGGCTCCATTTATTATCGCTGTCTGGTCAGCGGCAAGAGTGGCGGCTGTGCCAAATAATGTTTCAGCGGCGGCGTCAGACCAGTTGCCATCAGTATCATAATATAAATTAACATCGCTTAGTTCTGTATTGGCCGTTACCGTTCCGCTCTCGGTAACTTTAATTGATGTCACATTTACCGCTCCGCCGCCAGCCGCCAATGTGAATGCCGCGCAAGAAGCCGCACCGGTACAAGCGATGTCATGACTGTATTGGTCAACCGCCCCGCTGTTTTTGGTAGTAACTTTTGTTCCGGCGGTTTGGCCTATTGTTAAAGTGATAGGAGGCGGAATTTCCCGAATTGCCAAATGAACCGCCGCCCGGTCATCAGCCGTAGCGTCGGCAAAGCCGACGCTACGAGAACCTTGTCCGACCACCGTTTCCTTAGCTGTCGTAATCGTATATACGCCAAAATCTATGCTATTGATAACGGTGCTAGCCGCCCCGGCGGCGAGAATATCAGCGCCGCCAGAATAGCCGGCGGCGTATCTCTGGCTATTCGTTCCGGGCAAACCATCATCAACTAATTGTTCGGCATATACTCCATTTTCTTGAAGAAGAACAATGCCCGGAGTATAAACTTCTGTGTCCGTGCCCGCCGTCTGTGTGACAGCGGAAGCATACATAACCGTTGCATCATTTGTCCTGTTTACAATAATTGACTGTGCTCCGATTGGAACGCTTGCTCCAAGAAAAAATGTGTCAACTCGACCGGGCTCATTCGCGGTATCAATCGCCACGCCGCCGGTAATTTCCGTCATTACCACTCCACCGTAAGTAACGCTCGTAACTTTTTTTGTAGCGGAGATTGTATAAACAAAAACAAGAACGCCGCGCGAAGTCCCTGCCGGCGTATGTGTCCAAGTAAATGACGCCTGATTGGTAGAACCGGTGATACCCGTGTGGCTTTCGCTCGCCGCGTCGTCTGCCACTGCCGCATGCGCAATCTTAATTTCAAAATTTCGCGCCATTTTTTCTTCTCCAAGCTTATTTAAAATATATGACGTGAAATTAGAAAACGCAAAAACCGCAATAAAAAAGAATATTACGCTGAATTTAAAAAATTTTTTACTAGATTTTAAAATTTTCCTCATTTTTAATTATTTTTTTATTATATCACATTTTAACGTCAAAATTCATATTTAAATCTGTGGATAACTTTTATATTTAAAATATATCTTATAAATTAGTTATGTCTGTAAACAACTCTCATAGTGTCAAATTACCGCACGTGCGGTAATTTGACACTATATAATAATTTAATGCCGCCATAAAATAAAAACACCGCTGAATCAATCGAATATATCCCTTAATTCTTTATTATCTGAAAAATCTTTAGTTTTTATTAAGTGAATAAAGTCAACGATGTTTAATATCTCGGCAAGCAGTATCACCTCTTTTTCACAGGGATACGGCAGGATAAATACGCTTTCCTGCAATTGATGAAATCCCATTGTTCTCAATTTTTGACGAAAGGCGTCGCGCGCCCAATTATATTTGCGCGGAATATCAAACATCACTACCCGCCAATAGCCGTCTTTTTGTGGTTTTTGAATTATAAAATTTTTAAACGCTTCTTCTATTGATTTATTTTTACCTTTTTCGGTTAAATATAATTTAAAAGTATTTTCGTCAATTTTTTTAATTTTAATTAAATTATGCCTTTTTAGATATTTTTTATCCTTATTAAATTGTTCTTTTTTAAAATATCGGCGATGTTGTTTTGATTGTTTTATAAAATGTCCGCACGCGGCAAAAATATTAGGAGCGACAGCGGCAACGGTTAAAACGCCCCCCAACGCCAATAATGTCAGTAATATTTTGCCGGAAGCTATCCCCGTATTTTTAGCCAGTTTAATTAACCTTTCTTTCTTTTTTTGTTTTTCAAACGCTTCTTCCGCTTCCCCCCATTCTTGTTTTAAATGATTAACAAATAAGTCTTGTTTATTATATAAGGCTGTTTTAAATTTATTTTCGCGTTTATTTTTAATATTATTCATTTTGTTATTTATTTATTTTACATTTTATATCTTCTTCAATTTGGTGTCAAATTACCGCACGTGCGGTAATTTGACACCAATATATTATATCATATCATTATTCGACCAAATTGCTAATCACTTACCTATTTAAAAAAATTATAACTGACGAAGGCGAAAACATGTTGAATCGACGACGCAATTAGCGTTTGTGTCAATATCTTGCGCAAAACAATAATTCGTCTGACTGGAAGTGGCGCCATATGGACCGCAACCCGAAGAGTTCCATGTTGTCTGTGGCGTTGATTCGTTCAGATATCGCGTAAAATATTTTTCAAAAGTAAATTCCAAGCCGTTGGTTTTGGAAATTTTCACCGTAACTTTCTGCGTTGCCGGATCGTCATTGGCAAAAACATAAGTGGACTGAATATTCCCCGAAGCGGCGTCGCGGGAAACATTCCCAATAGTAAAAGACCGGGTATATTCATTACCGTCCAAAACAATATTTTCCGTGCCACTGGCGATTTGCCAAGTATTTTCCAAAATTAAAACTTTATAAAAATTTGCCGCGCCTTTTGAACTTGATGCGTTGCCGGTTCCGTCCGGAGGCAAATAAAGCCGATTCCAGCCTTGTGTGAATGTCGTGTTCCCTTGCGTAATTGCCCTTAGCGCCTCAAAAACTTCTTCCCCTAACCGGCTGGCGGCTTGCCTGTCTTCCGAAGTGCCGGCGGAATAAAAACTGACGCCAATCAACTGCGCTCCGATTGCCGCCAAAATTGCTGTAATAGCAATAGCGATTATTAGTTCCGTTAAAATCTGTCCTTTCATTGTCATTGTATTAGTCCATTTGGTTTAATTGCCACGTTTTTCACAATATCTCCTGCTTCATTTTTCACGGTTATTGTTATAGTTGACGAACTGTTCGCCAAATTGCCGGAACGCCTGCTGAAAATCGCGTCTAAGGTTGAACTTGCCGCGGGACTCGTAAAAATAACGCCTGTCGGCAAATAATTCCGCTCGGTGGTTGTGGCAACGATATAACTCGCTCCCCAAAACAAATCATAATAACTTTCGCCTGTTTCCGGATAAATAAATCTCACTCCCCATTGCGCTCCCTGTTCTCCGGATATTGAATTCGCCCGCGCATACCGCAAAACAGCGGCGATATTGCCGGCCACTTCGTCAACCTTAATATTCGTCTGAAAACCGTAATACAAACCAAAACCGGCAGTTGCCAAAATTGCAAGAATCCCCATTGTTAAAATTATTTCAAGAAGAGTGAAGGCTTTATTATTAATTTTCAATTTACAATTTACAATTTTCATTGAATTTCTCAATTTACAATTTACAATTAGAAATTATCGGAAGCTGCTTACTAATTGATAAATCGGCAATAGTATTGAAAGCGCGATAGCGGCAACGACGGCGCCCATTATAATTAAAAGAATCGGTTCCAGAAGCGAAACAAGATTTTTTAAAACTCTATCTACCTCTTCATTATAATAATTGGAAATCAAAAGTAAGGAACGTTCTAAGGTGCCTGTGCGTTCGCCAACCGCGATAACGCTTGTCACCAACTGCGGAAAAAGTTCACTCCTTTTTTTAAAAACATTATGAAGCGGCGCGCCCTTTCTAAGTTCCGCTTCAATGTCAAGCAATGCTTGTTCATATTTATTATTGCCGATTGTTTTAGCGGTGATATTTAAAGCTTCAACAGCCGAAACGCCGCTGTTTAAAAGATTGCGTAAAGTTATCGCAAATCTGGACAAAGCAAGTCTTTTAATAAGGTCCTTACTTATGGGCAAGCGCTCCATCACGGAAATAAAAAATTGTTTTCCTTGTTTGCTTCGGCCGAATGAAATCATAAAAACAATCAACCCTAAAAAAACAATAATGGTGAGTATGGGGCTAGCTGATAAAATTTGGCTTAACCAGATTAAAATACGGGTTATTAGGGGTAGCTGAACTTTCGCCTGAGTGAGCGCTTTTATTAATCGCGGCATCACGAAAGTCAGCAAAAGAATCACTATCAAAGAACTTGCGCCCAAAAGAATAAGAGGATAAATCATCGCCGACTGAACTCTTTTTTTAAGGTCGTAATCGCGCTGAAGTTGCATGCCGAGATTTTCTAAAGTATCTTCAAGATTGCCGGACACCTCGCCGGCTTTCACAAGTCCGATAAAAACCGATGAAAAATGTTTTTCATAAGCCTGAAAAGTGGCGGAGAGCGGCTGACCCCGTTCCAAATTAATTATCGCGTCTTTGATTATTTTTTTCATTATCGGCTTTTGCACGTCGTCTTCAAGAATTTCCAAAGCCTCGCGCAAATTGATTCCGGATTTCAAAATTGCCGACAAATGCCTCGTCAAAAACATCCTATCAAGCGCCGAAACTCTATTGCCAAAAGTAAAATTAAAAATTGACGCCTTGCGTTTTTCAAATTTCCCTTTTTCTTCAAGGAAAAGCGGCGTTAAATTATCGCGCTGAAGATATTCAATCGCAATCTGGCGATTAGGCGCCTGAAGTTCTCCTTGCGTTTCCCGCCCTTCTTTAGTTAAAGCCTTGTAGACGTAAATAGACATAATAAATTTAAATTATCAATTTTAAATTTTAATTGAATGATTAAATAATTAATTTTAAATTGTTAAAAATTTTTATTTAAAGTCGACAATATTTTCCCAAAAATTAAAGTTAATTCTTGAGCTTCATCCCATATTTTTTCTATTTCATTTTTATGCTCTGGATTACATCTTTTTAACATCCTTAACCAATGTTTTGTTTCCCTTGTTTCTTTTTGACAAATATAAATTTTATTTTTAAAATCTTTTCTAGAACTTGCCCCATTCGCTTCCATATAATTTGCTCCTATGCTTGTGCTGGAACGAATTAATTGAACTATAATTGGCTTATTTATTAAATTTTGGTTAATTTTTTTACAAAAATCTATAACAATTTCACCAAATTTAGCGGTTCGTTCTTCTAAGTTATAATCATTCGTTAATTTAGTCATTTAAAATTTATTTAAAATTTAGAATTTAAAATTGAAAATTTATTCTATATTTTCAACAGTTTCCACACTTCCAACTCAACAAGCCACTTATTTATTAGTATAACAAATATTGCCAATGGGAGCCATAAGTAATACAGAGAAATACGAAAAGATGAGAAATGAGAAATAAGAAATGAGAAAATATGAATTAAGAAATAAATTAAAATCAAACTCGTAAAATAAAACAGCCAACCGGGGTGACCGACAAGAAAAATCGCCAAGGCGCCGAACCATAATTCTTCCGGTTCAAAAAATCTCTCTTCGTATTTTTTGTTCAGCCGTTTCGCCGCGAATAAAAATAAAATCGCGGCTATCAAAGAAATCAAATAAGGCGCAAAAAATCTGGCGCCGACGTATTTAACGAAATAATCAATGGCCTGATAAGGCGGCAATAAGAATTTTGACGGCTCAACCGATTGCCAAGCGACATATTGCTGATAAGAATAATAAATAAGTAAAGAAAAAACCGCGATTATCGCAATTATGAAAATCACTTTCAGCACTTTAATGCCAAAAGGGCGTCCTTTTAATAAAGACGCCCCAAAAGCAAAAACCAAAATTCCCAAAGAAAGAAAGGTCATAAAATTAAATTAAATCCAATCCGGGGTCAGTTCCGATTTCGTAAACGTTGTTATTATTCCCTCCATCTTTTGTATTTGAGGAAACATCAGCCGGTCCACCAACTCCATATTTTTGACTTTCCATTTTAGCGTCTAATTCAAAAGTAAGCGTAGTGCTAGCATTATTATACTGATAATAATACGTTGCGCTGTTCACCGGATCAAGCGGTAATCTTGAAAGCGGCGAACCGCCAGGAATATCGGTAAAATTTATATTTATCCAACCTAAACCGGCAATTGTTGTTGTTGCGTTTTCAGTGCAAGTAGCAATAGGTCCATAACTTGTTGTTCCTTTAGTACAATAACCCGCATTAGCAAGCTGAGCCATCGTCGTGCTGCTCGCGCTCGCAACCCATAAACCAATGGCGCTGTTGATTGTTCTAAGGTCGGATAATCTCTGGCTGTCTCGCGCCTGCTTTAATAATTCAGCCGGATTTAAAACCAAGGCCACAATTGTCGCCAAAATCGCCAAAATGCCGATAACAATTAAAAGCTCTAATAATGTAAAACCTTTATTTTTTTTCATTGAAATATCAAAGTATTGCAAAATTAAAAAATTAATCTTTTAATTAGCAATCTTTTAATCTTTTTATATCTCGACCATTTATTCTTTTATTATATCTTAATTTTCTAATTTTTACTTGTGGAAAACCGCTAAGCTTATTGCTTAAAAAAATCTTTAACTTTTTGCGCCAAATCGTCAATTGATACTTTCGCTTTGATGAAATATTCTATTACTCCCAAATTTTTTCCTCGTTCAATATCTTCTTCCTGACCAAGATTAGAAATAATCATTACCGGCGTTTTTCTGGATTGAAGCTGAGGGTCCATGCGCATTTCTTCCAACACCTCAAAACCGGTTTTTTTCGGCAAAATAATATCAAGTAAAATCAAATCAATATCGGTTTTCTTTAAAATTTCCATGGCTATTTCTCCATCCGCGGCCCAAATAATCTCAAACCCTTGCTTTTGAAGCTTGGTTTTAAGCAAAGAAGATAAAAAAGGGTCGTCTTCAATTAAAAGAATTTTTTTTATTGCATCTGCCATGAAAATTATTATACCAGATAAAATAAAAAATGCGCAATAGCGCATCTTTTACAAATGAGAGTTCAGAACTTTTTTAGTTATCCCAAGGCCGAAACTTTAGGCTCCTCGGCTAACGCCTTATAAAATCGACAACTTTTTTCTAGTTTAATTGTTCCACGCGCAGCTTCCGCTACGCGTGCCTTGTTACGACTTAGTCCATGTCACCGAATTTAGACTGATTCCGCCGAAGCGAAACTTTGCCTACTCCCGGCTTCCTTGACTTGACGGGCGATTGCTTGTTAAAAACTTAACATTGGCGTTCCCACGTAGCGAGCGGATTTCCCGCACTACGCGAGCTCTAATGCATTTTTTGTTTTATCCGGTACATTTTCATCAATCCCTTATTTGTCAAATGTTCATTATTTTTTATCCGCCTCATTAATTCACAAAATATTTTAAAATCTCTCACTTTTGATTTTAATTTTAATTTATGTTTCTTGAAAAACGGAATAATTACATTTTTCAAATCTTCTCGCTTCGTTATTTCATAACGATAGCAATTTTGATGATTAAATCGGTTATCTTTTTGAAAATAAACATTGCCGCAGCCAAAATATTTCTTCAATTCATAGAGAATACTTTTATCATTCTCTATAAGTTTAATATAAAATCTTGGTTCCGCTTTTACGCGTCTTTTGACAATTTTATTTTCTTCCAAATTGCGGATATAAACAGTAAAACTGCCTTCTCCGTCAATTAAACCGACAATGTAATCAGGATTAATCATTTTGGACTAGAGAGAATCCTTCATCCAATGTTATATTGGACTACTATGATTCAGCTGACTTCTGACGCTGCGTAAGTTTCATTATATCATATTTTAAAATATGATAACAACGTCAGATCTCCCGAGGTTAGTTAATATTCTATTCCGAACATCCTAAACGAGCTTTTTTAAATAATCTTCTCCATCCTCACCGCCCAATGATGGATCGATTAACTCTTTTTTGTTTAGGCTGTCTTTTGTCTCTTTGCCCTCCGCCGCCAATCTCACGATTAACGACTGCAATTTGGCTACATTCCGATGACGAAATCGGAAGAATGGACTTTAACCATTTAGAATAATAACCTGCTCGGCGCGTTTATTGTGAGTACAGGACTCGAGAACGTATTCACCGCGCCATAGCTGATGCGCGATTACTAGCGATTCCAACTTCATGAGGGCGAGTTTCAGCCCTCAATCCGAACTGGGGATGGTTTTGATGGGATTGGCTCCGCCTTACGGCTTGGCAACCCATTGTACCACCCATTGTAGCATGAGTGTGGCCCAGGGTATCAAAGGGCCATGCGGATTTGACGTCATCCTCGCCTTCCTCCGCGTTAAACACGGCAGTCTCTCGTGACACATATAACACGAGATAAGGGTTGCGCTCGTTACCCCACTGAAGGGAACAATTCAAATCACGAGCTGACGGCAACCATGCAGCACCTGTCCTAATGTCTCTTGCGAGACCCCCGCAATTTCTCGCGGGGTTCACTAGAATTTCAAGCCCTGGTAAGGTTCCTCGCGTACCGTCGAATTAAACCTCATGCTCCACCGCTTGTGCGAGTCCCCGTCTATTCCTTTGAGTTTTAAACTTGCGTTCGTACTTCCCAGGCGGTCCGCTTAACGCGTTAGCTTCGCCGCCGAGAGGGTCGATACTCCCGACAGCTAGCGGACATTGTTTAGGGCGTGGACTACAAGGGTATCTAATCCTTTTTGCTACCCACGCTTTAGCGAATGAGAGTCAGGAACGTCCCAGCAGAATGCCTTCGCCTTTGGTGTTCCAGCCGATATCAACGGATTTCACCCCTACACCGGCTGTTCCATCTGCCTCTGGCGCCCTCTAGTCTGGCAGTATTCAACGCAGCCTCAAGGTTAAGCCCTAAGATTTAACGCCAAACTTACCAAACCTCCTACTCGCGCTTTACGCCCAATAAATCCGGATAACGCTCGAGGTCTCTGTATTACCGCTGCTGCTGGCACAGAGTTAGCAACCTCTTATTCCCACGGTACTATCATCCGAAGATTTCTCCCGTGGAAAAGCGGTTTACGACCCGAAGGCCTTCATCCCGCACGCGGCGTCGCTCCATCAGGCTTTCGCCCATTGTGGAATATTCTCGACTGCTGCCACCCGTAGGTGTACGAGCCGTGTCTCAGTCTCGTCGTTGGAGGTCAGCCTCTCAGCTCTCCTACCGGTCGTAGCCTTGGTGAGCTATTACCTCACCAACTAGCTGATCGGACCTAGGCCAATCCTGAAGCGATTTGCATCTTTACTGATAACCGAACACTGTATGTAAATCTCTTTAAAATAAAAATGTAAAAATCAAAGTGTAAAATAACGGTTAAAAATTTTAACATTTTACATTGTCATTTTGATTTTTGCACTTTACATTTTACATTCAACTTTCATACAAAATTCGATTATCAGACTATTGAGGATTATCCACTCTTTCGAATGGCTATACTCAACTTCGGGGTATGTACCAGGGTGTTACTAACTCGTTCGCCGCTATCTATTTTAATCGCTTAACTTTGATATAATCTCAATCTCGTTCAAAAAATAAATCGCACGACTTGCATGCCTTATCCACGCCGCCAGCGTTCATCCTGAGCTAGGATCAAACTCTCAAAAATAAGTAATCGCTAATAATGCAAATTAAATGTTAAATAATGCTAATAATTAAATTCGCGTTATTTGAATAAAATTCGCGTTATTTGCGAATACTTTAATAAATTGGGACAACTAAAAAAATTCTGATTTCTCGCTCTTAGCAAGAGCAAGTGATTAAATTGTCAAAGTTCGGGACATTAACAGACAGATATCATTATAGAGGCGCAAAAAGACTTGTCAACCCCGCACCTTTTGTGGATATAATGCCTTGGCATTTTTTAAAAAACAATTCACAAAAGGTGCGGAGTCAAGAGATATTAGAAGTCTTGCTTTTTCATAAAAATTAATATAATATATTTTTATGAAAAAAGACTTGCATCCCCAATATCATCAAAAAGCAAAAGTTGAATGCGTTTGCGGCGCCCATTTTA
>ERZ1292623.1750-Hain-H51-01um-R1-1750-length-20358-cov-4_pt1 | contig 20358 bp, 26 predicted proteins | sample MGYA00564398_ERZ1292623 | MGnify/ENA primary metagenome ERZ1292623 (study PRJEB36523, sample SAMEA6512633) | groundwater metagenome | collected 2019-01-07 | study: AquaDiva: Metagenomics assemblies of 32 groundwater samples | reverse complement strand
ATTTTCGCTTCAAAAACTATCCCCACACCTGAAAATATCGCGCAGCGTAATGAGCTGCAGACAAGGCTTCATGCATTCAAACCAAGAATCTTTGATAACGTGCATGTAAGCGGACACGGTGCCAGAGAGGATTTAAGAGATTTAATCAAGCTTACTTCACCAGAGCATGTCATTCCAGCGCATGGAGACCATGCAAAAACTATTGCAGGAATGAAGTTGTCTGAAGAAATGGGATATAAAGAAGGATATAATGTTCACTTGCTTTCAAATGGCAAGTACATAAAAATATGATTTCAAATTTAGATAATAGTGTGATGAAGAGTTGTGTTTGTAAAAATTATAACTTTGAGAGGTTTACAAAATGAGAGAAGACATTGTAGGCATGCTCAAAAATGCCATCGAAAGAGGAGGAAGACCTGACAACGTAGCAGAGTCTTTGATAGCTTCAGGTTATAGCGGAATAGAAGTTCAGCAGGCGCTTTCTTTTGTCACAGGAGGCACTCTTTCATCTTTAAACGCTCCACAAGAGCCTCAACAAAATTTCCAGCAAAGACCTATGTCAGTCCAGCAAAATCCTCCACAGCAGATTCCTCGGCCAACATATTCACCTTATCCTCCACAAAATTTCCAGAATCAAGCAGGCCAACAACAGATGGTAAAACCCTTGCCAGTATATAGAGAGCAAGCAAGCGAAGGTATGGGCAAAGTTATAGTTCTAGTGATAATTTTATTATTACTAATGGCAGGATTAGTCTCAACAATTATCTTTAAAGATAGCATTTTGAAGATATTCGGATAAGGATATAATGATATACGAACCAGCTGAAGATTCATTCTTATTAGAATCAGTGATTCCCAGATACGCAAAAAATAAATCAGTAATAGACATAGGCACAGGCTCGGGCATTTTAGCAAGAAAAGCTCTAGAGTCCGGGGCAAAATCAGTCATAGCAGTAGACATAAATCCAGATGCAATAAATAAATTAAAGAAATATAAAAATATTAAATTTATTCATTCAAATTTATTTGCAAAAGTCAAAGGCCGTTTCGATTTAATCATCTGTAATCCTCCTTATCTTCCTTTGGACTCAAGAGAAGATAAAGAAAGTCAAAAAGCAACTACAGGAGGCAAGAGAGGCGATGAATTTATTATCAAATTCTTAAATCAAGCAAGAAACCATTTGAGCAAAAACGGAGTAATTTTGCTTTTGCTCTCATCATTAACTCCAGTAAGCAAAATAAATAAATTACTAAATAAATTAAATTTAAAAAAATCATTAATAGCATCAAAAAAAGTATTCTTCGAGGAATTATATGTCTGGGAAATTAAAGATAATAATTAATATAAACCATTCATTAATTATACAACTATGGTAACTGTAAAGGATTATCTAGCAATACAAGAGATGTATGCTTTTTTAGGTGTTGATCCAAATTCACGGAGAGCATGTTTTGGTAGTTTCGATAATGGACCTTACTGTGATAGATATATGGACACACATTCACACGAGCCTTCAGAGTCAGAAAAGAGACAGTCTCTGCTCGAAGAGATAACAAAGTTAGTATCTGATTATGTAGACAGTAAGACTCCTCCTTTTTGATCACCATAATGATTAAAAGTAAATCTATTTGCATCTTTTTATGTTGTCTCTCAAACATTTAATTCGCGCTCAAAAAATGCAAGATGATTATGGAAGCACCTGTTTAGATAGAAATCCTCTTCCTCCAAGAAGACCTAGAAAAAACCACTCAGCCCAAGTTAGAGATACTACGCCAGATCATGTAAAGAGATGGCTATATCGCGGAGAAAAACCAGCATATGCAGGTAGGCCAAAGCCCGTCGCACATATACCAGAAGAACTAGCTATGCAGATTGAATACGGATATTAACGCTCTTCTAATTACCACAACAATCTCTAAAAACTAAGACAAACGCGAGGTTGTATGAAATTCGCCCACTTAGCAGATTGCCATCTAGGCGGATGGCGCCACCCCGAGCTCCAGCAGCTAAACTTTGAGAGCTTCAAATACGCCCTGCGTTTATGCAAAAAAGACAAGATTGATTTTGTCCTGATAGCTGGAGACCTCTTTGATTCAGCCTACCCTCCAATAGAGACTATAAAAGACACTTTCGATGAATTTAGAAAATTAAAAGAAGCAGGCATTCCAGTATTCCTTATAGCCGGAAGCCATGACTATTCTGTTTCAGGCAAAAGCTTTCTGGATGTCTTGGAAAAAGCAGGATTTGCAACCAATGTCCATAAATTTGAGGAAAGAAACGGAGATATAATCCTTGAGCCGACAATATACAAAAATGTTGCCATATACGGCTTTCCAGGCAAGAAAACAGGTCTCGAAGTTTATGATTTAGAGAGAATAAAACTTCAGGATTCCCCAGGGTTATTCAAAATTTTAATGCTTCACACCACTCTAAAAGATGCCTTGCCAGGGCTGGACATTCCTGCAGTCGACACTGCGAAACTACCAAAAGTAGACTACACTGCAATGGGGCACTTGCATTTGCTATATGAAAAAGACAGAAGAGTATATGGGGGGCCAATATACCCAAATAATGCAAGTGAATTGGAAGACCTCAAATATGGAGTTTTTTATATTTGCACAACTTCAGGAGAGATAAAACGCCACGAGATAAAACTAAAGGATGTCCTAACTCTAGACTTGGAAATAAATAATTCTTTAGAAGGGACTGACATAATAATTGAGGAATTAAAAAAACATAACTTAAAAGACAAAATTTTAATTCTAAAATTAAAAGGAATTCTTGAAATAGGAAAAATCATAGATATAGACTTTAATAAAATAGAGAACTTCTCAAGAAAGCAAGGGGCTTACTCATTTTTAAAGAACACCGCAAAATTGATATTCCCAATAGCAGATATAGAGATAGAGTATCAAAGCGATAATTTAGAGGACAATGTAATATCAAAATTCAAGGAAAATCACCCTCATAAGTATAATGATTTAATTAGTCCATTATTCAACATTCTTAACTTTGAGAAAAAAGAGGATGAATTGGAAAGGGTATTTGAAAGTAGGCTTTTTGGAGATATAAACAAAATACTCTTCCCATGATATTCAAAAAAATAAAGCTCAAAAATATACGCAGCTATAGTGAGGAGGAGATTGTTTTTCCCAAAGGTTCAGTTCTTCTGGCAGGAGATATAGGTTCTGGAAAAACAACGATTCTTCTGGCTATAGAATATGCGTTGTTTGGACTTCAGCCAGGCCAAAGAGGCGCAGCTTTACTGTCCAAAGGAGAGGACTTTGGAGAAGTAACTTTAGAGCTTGAATCAGACACAGACCAATTAATTATAGAGAGAGGGCTAAAAAGAAGCAACAAATCAATAAATCAGGATTTTGCGGCAGTCACAATAAACGGCTCACGTTTTGAGTCTTCAGTGACCGAAGTTAAAACAAGAATTTTAGAAATCCTAAACTATCCGCAGGAGTTCATAAGAAAAAATAATCTTCTTTACCGTTACACAGTATACACTCCTCAAGAGGAGATGAAGCAGATAATTCTTGAAGATGCGGAATCGAGGCTCGATGTGCTACGTCATGTTTTCGGAATAGACAAATACAAAAGAATTAAGGAGAATATTCAAAGAGTTACAGCGCAGTTGAGGGAAGAGGCGAGAGCATTGCAGTTTGAAGCAGGCTCAATCGATTCAAAAAAAGCAGAATTGGATACTATAGAAAAATTTGTGAGTATTTTAAACAAAAAGATTTACGAGAAAGGAGAGATAATCAAGAGCCAGTCAGATATCCGCATTGAAAAAGAAAAAGAAATTTTGTCTTTGGCAGATATGGCAAGTAAAAGGGACGATTTCAAAAAAGAGATAGAGAAATCAACTATAGTAATCTCAAATAAGGAGGAGCATCTTCAGTCAATAAAAAAAGAGATAGTTTCAATACAGTCAACTCAGGCAAAATATAATTATGATGTAGATGACAATAAGCTCCGAGATTTAGGAAAAAAAATAAGCACCAAGGCAAAGACTTTGGAAATTTTAAATAAAACTTATATTGAGCTTGTCTCCAAAAGGCATTCTTTGGATACATTATTATTTCAGGAGAGTTCAAAAAAAGACAGAGTATTCAATCTCAAATTCTGTCCCACATGTCTTCAGGATGTTCCAGAGTTTCACAAGCACAATATCCTTAATGCCACAGAGGCTACTATAAAATCAATTGAAAAAGAAAAATTAGAATTAGATAAGGAAGTTGCAAGGATTTCTTCAGAGACTGCAAAAGAAAAAGACAGCATAAGGCTTTTGGAGAGCGAAAAAGCATCTCTCGAGATTCAAAAGATAAAAGCAGAAGAAGCCAAAAAATATCTGGCTAAACTAGATGACCTTCAAAAAATCAAGCTGTCTTTAGAAAAAGACCTAAAAATTATGGAAGAGCACGTGGCTAAATTAAAAGAGTCATCTTTCGAGTACGCAAAGTTTGAAACTGTTCTAAAATCAAAAAAAGAAGAGCTGCGCCAGTCTATGGATGTTCAAAAAAGCACAGAAATAGAGCACGCAGAGATAAAAAAAGAGCTGGAGTTAAGCATCAGGGATGCCAACCGCATAAAAGCAGACATAGCAAAATCAGAGCTAGTCAAGCAAAAACTTGTGAGCATCCTTGACAAAGAGACATGGCTCTCAAATAATTTTACAGATTTAATCAATTTTACAGAGAAAATGATCCTAACAACTCTTAGAAAAGAGTTCACTAGAATTTTCAATAAGTGGTTTTCAATGCTTACAACAGATTCATTTGAAGTATATCTGGATGAGACTTTCTCTCCTGTGATAATTCACAGTGATTTCGAATTAGATTATGAGTTTCTTTCAGGAGGGGAAAGAACCGCAGTAGCCCTAGCATATCGTCTAGCCCTAAACCAATTAATTAATTCAGTGCTAAGTAAAATAAAAACACAAGACGTAGTTATTTTAGACGAGCCAACAGATGGTTTTTCAGAACAGCAATTAGATAAAGTCAGAGACATTTTGCAAGAGCTTCATGTAAAGCAGCTTCTGATTGTTAGCCACGAGCCAAAAATAGAAAGCTTTGTAGACCATGTCATAAGAATAAGAAAAGATAATGGTGTCTCAGCCGTCCATCCAAAGCAATTGTAAAGTTTAAACAAAAAAATTCTTAAGAATTTTAAGCCTAAATTTTGCAAGCCAAATAGCAAAATTTAAATACTCTCCATAAAATAAATGCTTAGAGGTTTTATTTCTAATGGACGAAGAAATTGCAAAGCACGTATTGAAAACAGGAACTCTTACAATTGGTATTGTATGTAAGGACGGTATAATTGTAGCGGCAGACAGGCGTCAGAGCTACGCAGGAGCTGGCGGAGGAATGTCCTACATTGCGGGAACAGCAAAAAAAATAGTTGAGCTTACAGACAAAATTGTGGCCACAACTGCTGGCACAGCTTCAGACACAAGAAGAACACTGGATATCATAAAAGCAGAGTTAAAGCTAAAGGAGCTCCGAACCAGAGAAAAACCAATGGTTCCTGAAGTTGCTAATTTCCTTGCAAACATGGTTTATGGAAACATAAGAACTCCATCGATGATTCCAAGCATAACACATTTCATACTTTCAGGTTCAGATGATAAAGGCATTTATCTTTACGATATCTCTCCTGATGGCTACATTCAGATTTCAGATACATATGTAGCAACAGGAAGCGGAATAATGCAGGCACATCCTATCTTAGACGCAGATTACAAAAAAAACATGACTTTTGAGGAAGGTATTGCAATGGCAAAGAAATGCATAAAGGCAGCTGCAGGAAGAGAACCTTCAGTTGGAACAGGAATGGATATTTACATGGTAAAGAAGGGAGAAATCAAACAGGTAGTAGACAGAGAAACCGTGACTCCCCCTGAAAATACTGTAAAATAATTCTTACAACATGAGCGAAATTTTGAAAACGATAAAAAGCGAATTGCCTGCAGGCGTAGTCACTGAAGCAATTTTTGAAGGGGCAAATATAGTCCTGTACACATCAGACAAAGACTTTTTCAAAAACAGTGATGAAAAAGTTAGAGAAGTTGTATCAAAGATAAAAAAAAGAATTGAGATAAGAGCGGACAATAGCATTGTTGCTCCAGAAGACGAGACAGAAAAGACCATCCGCGCTCTGGTACCAGTAGAATCAGAGATTGAGTCAATAATTTTTGATGTACCGAGAAGCACAGTAATCATAGAGGCAAAAAAACCAGGTTTAGTGATTGGAAAAAACGGCTCAATCATGAGAGACATAAGAAACTCTACAATGTGGACTCCACAGACTCAGAGAAGCCCTGCAATACCTTCAAAGATAACTGAAAAAATACGCTCAGTTCTATATGCAAATAACTCTTATAGAAAGAAATTCCTAAATGATATTGGTAAAAAAATATATGAAAATTGGAATCCTGAAAAAATGGACATATGGGTCCGTCTTACATATCTGGGAAGTGGCAGGCAGGTTGGACGTTCATGCCTGCTTTTACAGACTCCAAAATCAAAAATAGTATTTGATTGCGGGATAAACCCTGGAATAATAGATGGTCCGGAAAAATTCCCATATCTTGATGTTTCAGAGGTAGGAGATCTAGGTTCAATAGACGCGATAGTCTTGTCACATGCTCACTTAGATCATTCCGCATTAATTCCATACTTATATAAGATGGGTTACAGAGGTCCAGTCTACATGACCGCTCCTACAAGAGACATAGCAGCGCTGCTTACATTAGATATGGTGAGTGTTCATTACAAGAAAGCAGAAGTGCCGATCTTTCGTGCAGATGACATCAAAGACATGGTTAAACATTCTATCTGTCTAAATTATGGAGAAGTCTTTGACATAACTCCAGACATTAGAATAACATTTTATAATGCTGGCCATGTATTAGGCTCAGCAGTCACTCATGTAAATATAGGAAATGGACTGCACAATTTTGTTTACACTGGTGATTCAAATTACAGAAAAACAAGGCTTCTAGATCCAGCAGTAAATTATTATCCACGTGTAGAATCAATAATGGTTGAGTCTACATACGGCGCAAAAGACCAGATACATCCTCCTCTTTCAGAAGTAGATGAAAAGTTCTGCAGCCTTGTAAATGAAGCTATTAAAAGAAATGGAAAAGTCTTGCTTCCAGAATTAGGGTTAGGTCACGCGCAGGAAACACTCTTAAGAGTTGAAGATGCAATGCGCACAGGCAAATTGCCAGAAATTCCCGTATTCTTAGATGGAATGCTCTGGGATATCACCGCCATTCATACAGCTTATCCAGAGTTCTTGGGCACAAATGTAAGAAATAAAATATTTAATGATGAGAATCCTTTCATCTCTCCTTACTTTAAACGTGTAGGTTCTCCTGCAGAAAGAAAAGAAGTTACTGAAGGAGGTCCTTGCATAATTATCGCAACATCTGGAATGCTTGCCGGAGGATCTTCAGTTGAGTATTTCAAACAGCTGGCAGAAAATGCAAATAACTTAATTATTTTCGGATGTTACCAAGCTCCAAATTCACTCGGCCGCCAGGTTTCAGAAGGAAACAAAGTTGTAAAAATAGATGAGAATTTCGGGGGAGAGACAATTAATGTAAATATGCAGGTCGAAACAATGTCTGGCCTTTCAGCTCATTCAGGAAGAGGAGAATTAATGCAGTTCATAGCAAGAATGACTCCAAGGCCAAAGAAAGTCATACTAAGTCATGGAGAGCAGTCAAGATGTCTGGACTTCGCATCCAGTATTTACAGGCAGTTCGGCATAGAGACAGTCGTTCCAAGAAATCTAGAAACAATAAGACTGAAGTAAATTACTGTTCATCTTTATGATAGAAATCAAGAAAATCTATAATTTCTTTATCTTTATTATAATTATAAGATATTCTAAATGAGCCAACATAAACCTCTCGAGTTCCTTTCCTTATGTTTCTCATAGGCTTACCAATTTCAGGATCTTGAATTATTTTTCTAATCTTATTTTTTATGCTATTCTGAATTTCTCCATCTTTGATTTTAGAGACAGTTCTTTGAAAATGCTCATCATATATGACCTCTACCACTTCTTTAACTCTTCAAGAAATTTATCGGCAGGCATTCTCTTGAATTCCCCTCTTTCATGTCTCTTATACGCTTCTTCAGTTCTTCTGGAAAATTCTAAATCTTCCTTGAATTTATCATCTAAATCATCTGCTTTCTTAAGTAAAAAGCTAGACTTATCTTTGATAATAAGAAATCTATCTCCTTCTTTCAAGTCCTTTCGCATGCTCACAGGAATTACGATCTGTCCCTTTGAGCTTATAGTTGCAGTCTCTATTTCTACCATGGTAAGTTATACCTTACATAGTATATAAATTATGCTACAGTTCATCAATTTGTATTTCAAATACGCACCACATTTAAATAGAATATCAATTTAATATAAATGAGATCTTTAGTATGAAGCACACAGTAAAAATAACCTTAATTCTTTTATCTATGTTCTTTGTGACACAGATGATTGGCATCTATGTCACTCATACATACACTCCGAATTTCGAGCAGATAGTTAACGAGACTACTGGAGAAGTGACAAACATTACAGTCTATAATCTCCCCTACGGCCTTGATCCTCCTACTGACATAAAGCCGCAGGAGTCTGTAGTCTCAATCGTAATAGCTTTCTGCATAGCAATTCTTCTAATGCTATTGTTAATGAAACTAAAAGCAGAGACTTTCCTAAGAGTATGGTTCACAGTGGTAGTAATTCTAGGTATCGCAATATGTCTGAATGCATTCCTAATCAAAATACCTTATGCTGCAGTAATTGCAGTGATAATAGCAATACCTCTGGGAATACTAAAAATATTCCATCGCAACATGTTCGTTCACAATGGAACTGAACTATTAATCTATCCAGGAATTGCCTCTGTATTTATACCAATTTTAAACATTTGGACAATTATCATTCTTCTTATTATAATATCATTATATGATATGTATGCAGTTTGGCACTCAGGTTTCATGCAGAAAATGGCAAAGTTCCAAATCCAGAAGCTCAAATTATTTTCAGGATTCTTCGTCCCCTACATGAAAAAAGAAGACAGAATTAAGCTCAAGCAGGCAAAAACCATGGCTGCAAAAGAAAAGAAAATGAAGAAAATCAAAGTCCATCTTGCCATTTTAGGTGGAGGAGACGTTGTATTCCCAATCATGCTCGCTGGAGTAGTCCTGCGCACATTAGGTCTGTGGCAGGCAGTTGTAATCAGCATCGGAGCAACTTTAGCATTAGCATATCTGTTCTACCGCTCAGAAAAAGGCAAGTTCTACCCCGCCATGCCTTTCATATCAATAGGGTGCTTGGTAGCATTAGGAATTGCTTATTTAATTCAGTATTTGATTTAGTATACATAAGCTATTTATATTTTCAACATAGTCTTGTGCAATGAAAAAAGAATATTTATACAGATACACCACAAATAATGAAGGTGTTTGGTCTGCGGGCAAAAGACTTTTACCAAAAGATTTGGTTGAAGAAGTACTTGAAGCAAAGAAGGGGTTACCTAAACCTAAACTTCCAGAAGGAGATTATAGATTCTATTTAACTGAAAGTGGAAAGAGAAAATATGAATCTACTTTGCTTTTATCTCACAAAAAGTATTTAACAAAAATAAAAAAAGAAAAGATTCAACGGCATAAAATAATTAATATAATTTATGAGGATGAGTGGCAGGTTGTTGAAAAAGTGAATTAACTAAATTAATTTATAACTATTCTCTGTTCATTGGTGGTTCATAAAAAACTAAATCATAGTGTCCTCTTTGTCTGGCTATCTCATATAATCTATCCAATGGCTCAATCTTTGGTTGAGACAATCCTTTTTCATAGTGATCAATTTGTTGAGAACTCAAACCCATAAGAGAAGCTAAATCTGCAAGAGTAAATTCTTCTCTTGCTCTTAATTCTCTAACGTTTTTTCCTACAAATGGCATATTGATTTTGCAAAAAGAAGATATTTAAACCTTTCCTTCATTTAGTCCCTATAAAGTTACAACATAAACGAAACATTTATATAGGGATATTTTTGTTACTTGACTATGATACTAAAGCCAGAAACAATCAAGAAAGTTAAAGAGCACTTTGACTTAAACATTTACGAGACAAAAGTATGGTTAGCATTGCTTTCTAAAGGAATTGTAACTGCCGGAGAGACTGCTGAAATATCAGGCGTACCAAGAAGCAGAACATATGACGTGCTTGAATCACTAACAAAGAGAGGATTTGCAATCATAAAAGTGGGCAAGCCTGTAAAATACATTGCAGTTGAGCCAAAGACTGTTCTTGAAAGAATTCAGACAAACGTCATGACTCACGCTCAGGAAAAAATCACAAATCTGTCAAACCTTAAAGGCACTTCAGAGTATGAAGAGCTTGTAGTATTGCATAGAGATGGAATTTCCCCTATAAAACTTGAAGACTTATCAGGCCACATCAAGGGCAGATCAAACATCCTGTCAAAATTAAAAGAGATGATTGGAGCAGCAGAGAAGGAAATTCTTATACATACAACTATAGATGACTTTGAAGACAAGTCAAGAGTCTTGCTTTCAGTCTTTAGAAATATAGACTTAGAAAAAGTTAAGATAAAGCTAAGCTTAAGCGGAGATACTCACAGAGTGCGCAGGTTTGCCTCAAGAAATGACCTTAAAATAAAAGAGTCAGAGCAGAATGGAAAGTATTTTATAATTGATAAGAAAGAGTTACTTTTGATGATACAGCCAGAAAGCGCAGAAGAAGAAGTTGGAGTATGGGTTAATTCGCCTTATTTCGCAAATTCTTTCACAACAATGCTTGATAAAATGGCTAAGTGATTAAAATGGTTGAACAATTAGAGATAATTTTAGGATTAGAAAATAACGGTCTTTTAAGAAGAAAAGAATTTACTGTTAAAACGCCAGGCTTTATTAAAATAACACATCCTTCATTTGCCAAAGCGACTTATGACATAAGTAACTTCTTGATGCATTACGCAGACCCATCAAAGGAATATCTTTTAAGACAGACATCTGAAATTCGTTCATTTCTTGATAGTCAAACAGATTCTGCACCAGAAAATAGAATTATCGCCGATATGCTTGACAATACAATAATTCTATATAATAAATTAGTATCTGAGAGATTAGGAGAATAAAATGGCACACTCTTACATATTACACATTTCACCAGCACAATCAGGTTTCTTATCAGGAATATTTTCAGCAACAATATTAGAGGCAAGAATATCCGAGCCAAACGGAGAAGTCGTTTGTAGCTTTAATAAAGATACTCCAATAAGTTTAGTTAGACAAATAACTAGTACCATTGGCTCAGATCATTATAACAAATTTGAGCGGGGAAGATCCATCCATCTTACAGAACCTGTAAGAGATGCAGATAAAATAACTGTGGATGACTCATTAGGTGATGTGAAAATGATATTATTCAATTATTTAAGATTATATAATGGTAATCAAAGAGACTTTAATCTAGGTCAATAAAATGCCAGAATTAAAAAGACTTGCAGTAGAAGACAGAATAAAAAAGATATATATTGACCAAGAAGGTGTAACCTATATCATTGGGATGCCTCACTCTCATCCTAGAATGAGAAAAAATGAGAGAGCATTTATTGCTTACCACATCAATTATAACGATCATTCCAATTTTGATAATTTCTTCAAATTTTTATTTAGCAGAACAGATTATAATTTAATAAGAGTATTTCATAATACAAATACCAGAGCAAACAAAAAAGTTAATCAGTTAATTGCTGAAATGATTGGGGGAGCTCATGAGGCTAAATCAGATAGAGAGCTCGCAGCATTAGTTGAGCAAGAAATACTTGAACCTAATTATCCATCTTCAGACTCACGATATGCATCTGAGCCACCATCTTTTTATTAGCTAGCTTCCATGAATGCAAGAAGGCTTTGGCGTCTTTCATAACTGGCAAACGAGCGTGAATGCGCTTGTTTTTTACAAAAGTGGAAGAGTGCTGCGCTTTAAACCGCGCTGCATGTTTTTTCATTTCAACAGGAGGTCCAATGCGAATAATTTCTTTTTTTGGAGCCAGAGTTATGTAGAACTTACCTGTCTGTTCTCCAGAGTAATAGAACTCCGTGTTCTTAACATCGAAGACAGTGTTAATTTCACGATGCAAAACTTCAGCAAATTTCTTTAGTTTAGTCCCGGCTATATCTCCATGCTGCTTATCGGTTGTCAAATTAATTGAAAGAAATTCATGTTTTTTCTTTATTGCATTTTTCTTCAATGTCTTACCATCTGGTTCACGAATAACAAAAAATTCCATAGAAGGTTTTTTGAGAAACAATCTGATTGAATTCTGCAGTTTAGCTAAAGACCCGCTGCTAAGCGCAGCAAGAGCATTCCTTTCTTTATAGGTTGGATCAATAAGAATTATCGGAGAATGCAGTTTGGCCTCATTAACATGGATAAAAACATCATTTTTATTTTTGTAGGCTTTTTCAATATCAATGACTGCTCTTTGAGTAGAGTCAAATTTGAGAATTTCCTTAATCAATTTAAGAAAGCTCTTGTACTTTATAATTAGTAGTTCAACAGTGTATCCTGAAAAGCCGCGAACGTATGTTTCAGCTCCATATACTCTCTGTGCTTTGAAGAACTGCTTTGCCAGCCTGACTTGATCTTCAAGCTTCTTTATTCTTTTAATTACATATGGGCCATGGAAATAAGTCAAGTCAGTAACATTTCTCTCTTCCTGCGGTTTTTTTATTTTAGTCACAGGAATTATCTCAAAATAACCTTTGCTGTGTGGATGATATACTCTAAAGTAATCACGGCTTCCATGAATAATTTCACTGCGCAGTTTAATTTTTTTGCATAGAGAGGCAACTATCTTTCCAAGAGTGTCAGAAAGTTGTACATATTTCCATCCAAATCTTACAAAAACATCAACATCATAAGTGTCAGATTTAAGGAATGTGCCTTTGGCAAAGCTCCCTCCAAGAAAAACATCAGCGTCAATCTTGTAGAGCTTAATTTCTTTTTCAAGCTGAGCAATAAAATGTTTAGTAAAATCTTCAATAGGCTTAAGCTCACTAGCTTCAGGTTTTAATTTTATAATCTGTCCACGTAAAACTTTCTGAATCGATTCACCCATATATTAGAATATCAAAAGATGTTTATAAATTCTATTTAATCGCAGAGGACAAATCTATCACATACTTTCCATCTTCGAGTCTATATACAAGAGGCCTGTTCTTATTGAATAGGTTAGGCACATCAAGTATGTATTTTCCAGGAGATGTAACAACAACACTCTCAAAATCAAGAATCACAGGAGCATCTATTTCTTTTATTCCAACTATCTCTCGGACATCTTGTTCCATACTCTTTTTGTCTTCAGCAGTTAGCTCTGCAAGTGGATTAGCTATACTTGCACTAGAGGCGCCAGACGCACTCAAAGTATTTTGAGCACCTCCGCGAGCCTGCGCAATTTTAAGCATCTTCTCCGCAGTCATATAAAAAAAGAATTTACTCCCGCACTTTGAGCATCCCTGCAGAGTATCTCGGGAACCATCCTCATAAACGGCAGAGCAGTGAATGCATTGATTTGGCATAAAAAAAAAGCAGTGTGAGAAGTTAATAAAGATTTATGTAATCCCAATAGTAAAGAAGTTAATCAACCGATTCTATTACTATCTTTCTCTTATTGAACTTTTTCATACGTCTTATTAATGATTCTTCATCTAAATAGAACATCCCATGATCAAGAAAAGAATCAGAACTCTTTAATTTAATATTAAAATCTGTAAGAACATATACCCTATCGCATTGCTTTAAAAAATCATATTTTCCAAATGCAAGTTTTATAGAATCAGCGTGTGAACTGTAATGGACTCCGGTCTCTTCTCCTACCATTTGATGTACTCTCCTAAGTAATCTATTGGCGAGATGGCTTTCATTAGGAATATATTCAAAACCGTTTTTTTCAAGTCTGGACCACAAAAAATCTCCAAGTTTCCAAGAAGGAAGAACATTATATTTAGTATGTTTTAAAATATCAAAAGTAACTGGAAAAACAGTACTCAATATTTTTAAAAGATTCTCAGGTTTGTAGCGATCATATTCACATGTTTCAATCATGGGCTCATAGGTCCCATCAAATCTCTGGATTTTTACATCGCGACGTCTGCGTTGAATAACAGTTTCCTTACATTCTTCTGGAATAAGTTTTACTAGTTCCATAAATTTCTCTTCTAATTCAGAAGGCTCTTGTCTTTCAGATTTTTCATCCATTTTCAATTCCTAAATTGGCTCCCAATTTGCATCTAATTTAAAACCCTTTTCTAAATCCCATGCCGTTTTAGCAATATGCCTTAAAGTTGAGGCGTAAGTGCCAGCAGTAAATTCTGAAACATCACTCAATATTGGGTATCTTCCAAGATTTTCATCAAAAAAGATGTCCACCATTGATTCTAATTTTCCGCTATAATAATCAAGGGTTCCTCTAAGCGATCTTTTACAAAAAGAGAGAAGAGGATATGAAAATAATTCCGGAAGCTTTCTTTTTTCAATAATTTCTTTTGCAATGTCACTAACCAAATAAGTCATTTCTTCATCAATCTCACGTTCTTTATCATCGACATAAGCACAACTCTCAAGATTTTGAGCAGAATTTTTCATTTCAGCCTTTCTTAAAGTCTCATCAGAAAGATTTTGCAAATAGTTTATAGCTCTTTTAGTAGACAGTAAATGCTGGAACAACATTCTTTTAACTCTTAAATCAAATTTATCTCCCCTATCTTGGAGTTCAAGCCAATCTACATAAGGTTCTTTTCTACCAATATAATCTGGTCTATCAATCTTGAAATCAAATGGGTTTCCTTGTTTCATACAAATTGCCCTCAAATAAGGTATTTAAGAATTATTAGGTAAATTTAATAAAAAAAGGTAGTATTTATATACTAAATACAATAAATAACGAAATGGAGCATAAATTAGACGAAATAGACAAAAAGCTCATTTACGAGCTTGGCAAAAATGCAAAGCTTACTTACAAAGAAATAGCAAAGAAGATAGGCTCAAAAACGCCAGTTATAGCATATCGCCTGCAAAAACTAGAAAAGGAAGGGATAATTTGGAAATATGTTCCTATCTTTTCATTAAGCAGACTAGGGATTTATGCACATAAGATTTACATTAAGCTTCATGGCTTAGATAAAAAAGAAAAAGAATCTTTAGTCAAAGATTTAGTCTCAAATCCGCGGATAAATTGGGTTGCAGAAACAATAGGCTCGTGGGATCTTCTAATTGGGGTATATGCAGAAAACTTCATCCAATTTGCCCAAGTAAAAAAGGATTTATTCAGAGAATATGGCAAGTATTTTCAAGATTATGCTATAACTTTAATAGAGGATGCTCTTGTATTTAACAGAGATTATCTAACAAATTCAAATATCACATATCGTAAAGAGTTTATTTTTGGCGGAGAACCCAAAAAGGAAAAAATAACTGACATTCAAAAAGAAATAATTAGAAAAATAAAAAACGATGGCAGATATAAATTAACTGAGCTTGCAGACAATCTAAAAATTAATGTGAGAACTATAATTAGCAATATTAAAGACTTAGAAAAAAGAGGAATTATTCAAGGCCATACAGCATTTCTTAATCTGCAGAAAACCGATTTTAAATTAATAAAAATATGTATTTACTTTCAGAACCATACAGAAGAAAAGCAGAATGAATTTGTTCAATACTGCAAGCAACATCCTAAAGTATTACATTTGATAAAATCAATAGGTAATTGGGAATTAGAGGTAGAAATAGAAACTGAAAAATTATTAGAGGCCTATAGCTTCATAGAAGAAATAAACACAAAATTTCCAAACACAGTTAAAAAAACCGACTTAATAATTTTCAACTCCGAAGTTAAGTTAGATTTTTTTCCAGAATGGTATTAAAATAATCCAAAACATTTAAATAGCAAATGCTATCAAATACTACATGGACACAGAACAATTTAACCTTAGAATTTCAAAAGAATTGCTTAGAGATTTAGCTATAATTGCAAGTTTGCTAAAAGTTAACAAAGGAGAGTGGGTAAAAAACAAATTGGCTAAAGAGATTCATGAAGAAAAAAATAAGCTACTCATGGAGCTCGGAAATTTATATTCAAATGGGATGATAACAAAAGACGAAGTAGAAAAACTAGTGGGTAGGGAAATAGCTAAAGAAATGGAATTTATAAAAAATAAAGCCAGAAATTCTATACAAAAAGGAGCTGGCTATGGAAGAAAATTCAAAAGATGAATTTGTTTTTGACACTTCCGCACTGATAAGTTTAGGAATAGCAAAATTAATAGATAAAGTTTTAGAAATTTCTAAAATAATAACTTCACAAGGAGTTATTGATGAACTAGATGATTTTGCAAAGTTTAGCGATAAATACGGCAATACTGCTAGAGAAGTCTTAAAATTTAAAGAATCCTTTTCAATTTCAGAAATCAATATCAAAGAAGAGATTAATTATATCTCAAAAACAGACAATGAGTTATACAATCTTGCTAAAGAGAAATCTATTCCAATAATAACTGACGATATAAAACTCTGTAGACATATTGATAATATAGCTACAACTTACTTTAGCACATTTTTCCTTGTTGCACTGATAACTTCAGATAAACTATCTAAAGAGAAAGCTCTTGAACTATTAGACAAAATGAAAGAAAACAGAAATTGGAGAGGTAACATCATATACATAGCTTCTAAGAATGAAATAGAAAGTCTATAAAAAATCATCCAAAGAAAACTTCAATCTTCGAAGGATCTTTCTTAATTTCCTTAACGACAGAAGCAGGGCCTATAACAGTCAATGAGCTTGTGTCTCCAGTCAAACCTTTTGCAATTCCTCTCTTCATTCTCAAAAAGAAACCAGCTTCATCTCCATCAGGGTCAATGACAGCAAGCTCAATTCCCTTGAATGTTTTTATGTGGTCCACCATGGCCATAGTATCTTCAATCAGCCTTATTTCTTCTTCAGGCCTCAAGCGCCCCTGTAGAATTATTATTTTATTTCCTAAAACAAGCTGCAAAAGTTTCTTAACTCTTTCAGTGATTGTCAGCTCTCGAATTTCAGAGTAAGGCATAATATGCAGGCTTAACCCTTTGAACTTCGGTGCGTGTTTCATTTTCATTTTATTGTCTTCTCTTTTATTTAAACTCTTTCAGACCTTTTTTGTCATCTTAAAAAGCTTTTATGGCTTTTTAATGATTCAAAGAAAGTCCTCAGACTTTCTTTGTCAGTCGGAAAAGAGCGTCATAAAAATCATTCATATTCAGGGCTTTCTTCGCGGATATTCCCACCACTTCATACTCTGGAAATGCGGCCTCTACTTTCTTTATATCTGCCTTTCTTAGATCAATTTTATTAGCGGCAATAAGTACCGGTATCTTTCTAGCAAGCAGGTTGCCGATTATAGTTATATTAACTTGAGAATAAGGGTTTTCAGACGCGTCAAGGACCACAATTACAGCATCCATATCGTCAAGCCACTTTATAGCTTCAATAATACCTTGAGTGGCTTCTTTAGCCCTTTTCTTTGCTTCCTGCTTGGCTATTCCATGGTTAAGGAAGTCTTCATAATCTATTTTAGTCGCAATTCCAGGAGTATCTACAATCTTTAACATAATTTTCTTGCCTTTGTGTTCAATTACAACTTTTTCCTTAAATTGCACCTCACGGGTCTCATGGGGAACTTCACTTACAGTGCCCATTTCCTCTCCAGTCCAGTCTTTGCAAAGCAAATTGGCCAGGCTTGTCTTTCCTGCGTTAGGCGGGCCGTAAAATCCTATCTTTATATTGTCTCTACGACGGAAAAATCCTCCAAAAAATTTCGACAGCAGTTTCATCATGGCTAGTTAAAAGAGGGTCTTTTAATAAATCTTGCGTCAAGTGGGGCGCCCTGCTTTACTGAAAGTTTTGCGAGGGTTTCCTTGTGCTGGATGTGAGTCAATAGTGGTATCTCTAGCATACCTACGCGTTTTCCTGATATTTTTCTAAATGCAAAAGATATCTTCTCTCTGTCCCATCCCTGCTCATGAAGCCTTGAGTGGATTTGACCATCACTTAATCCTGAGCGTCTGGCAGTGTATATGAAATTCATTAAGTTGTACAAGTTATTTTCATCAGGGAAAAGATGCTTCTGGTATTTTTTCTTATACCATTCCTGGAGAATAATATAAGCAACAATAAATGCTATCCCTAAAATTATCCAGCTGACTATTGAAAATTTTATCCCCTTTCTTGAACAGTCTTCGGGACATATGTTTTCATTTTCGTTTGAATCGCAAATGTTATTGAGATTACAGAAAGCATCAGGAGCCTCCTCAATTCCCAAAGCATCTATAGGCGGAGCAATATATGCACCCAAAGTCTGGGCAGAAATATCACCTATAACTAAAAATTCAAAGACTTCATTTGTCCCAGAATTAATTTCCACATAGTCTATCCCTATTCCGCTTATGGAATTTGCATTATAATTCATCTTGTAAAGCCCAGAGTTTTCTATGTCTTGTCCAAATATCAAGTAAACTTCCTCTTCTTGCATAGCATTTGGATTTGTGTTTATAGTGAATTTAGTAGCTATAACTTCACTGTCATAATCGCGTGCCAAAGTAACTTTCTGCGATGATATTTCTGCATTGAAATAAGTGTTCATCCATGCCACAATCTTGGCAGTCAAATCACTGTTGTCTGCAACATCTTTATTGTCTATCCTTTCAATATAATTTGGATTTATGCTTGCGTATCCTACAGATAAAGGCAGGTTCTGCCCAGAGTCTGCTAAAATAATTTCTTTAGGCATCTTAAGCTCTATCAAGTCAAGCATGACTTCGCGATAATCGCTCTCGCTTGTGGAAGCCCTGTAATCAGCCTCAATAGTATTTAGTCTAGATGAAATTTCTCCGACCTTTACAATTTCCTGGAGTTTTTGAACAAGCCAGATAGGCAGAGAGTTTATCTGCGCAGTTAAGTTATCAACTCTCAATTTATAATCTGCTATAGTCTGATTTGCTATAACGCGAGGATCTCCGACAAAAATATTAAATTGTTTATTTGCATATAGTCCTGTGCTATCAAAAGCACTGACATTAATCAAAAAATTAGAGTTATTTTTTTGGGTAAATGCGTGTGCAATGCTTCCCCCATTAACTTGCTGCACAGCGTTGCCATCTCCAAAGCTCCAAGTGGAGTTAGTTATAGTTCTATTAGACAAGATATTAAACTGCACATTCTGTCCAAATGCAGCAAATTTAGGTTCAACATCAAAAAGAAAACCTTTTCTTACAGTTATATCTTTTTGAAAAACTATATTATTATCTATTAAAAGTTTGAATTTATTTTCACTGCTGTCAACTGGAATCATAAAATTTGCTTTTGAGATGTCTATGCTTACATTTGTTCCGCTCATTAAAGCATCAGTGTATGAAACTCGATGTATTTCAGAGGAAGTAGCTGGAACACCAACAGTCTCATAATCAATCGAAGCACCACTAAGCTCTGCATACTGATTCCCTCCAGAGAAAGAAATTGGAATTACGCAAGGATTAGGCTGGCACTCTCTATTATATTTATCAGATACATATCCATCTAGAACTGCGTCAAGCTCAATGTTAAAGCTCTGTTCATAAGTGGTATCATTTATTACAAAATTAGGAGAAGCAGAATATTTTGTACTTTCAGCAAATAAATCAAAATCACTGTTCAATACTCCAAAGCCTTGTGCCGTTCCGCAGTTTGGTGCAGATGTTTCCCATCCAATTTTATACCCTCCGCTATTTGAGGATGTTATGCACACATAATATTCTCTTGATTCAGGAGCAGTGTAATTTATTCTGCAATTCAATTCCTGAATGCTTTGATTATGTTTAGGTAACAAACATGAACCAGCAACACCACCTTCTGTAACATCATATAATTTCATTGTCAGATTTGCAACAGTTGTTCCATTTCTTATTTCCCCTCCGACAATAAATGCAGAAGAAGGGGGTAAAGTCAGTCTCTCGCAATACTCACTGTTTGATATTATTGTTGCTTCATTTGTGTTGCTCTGATTATAGCACCCAGAGTATCTGATGCCACAACTCTCTCCATTAGTTTTAGAGTTTGTAAGCAAATCCTCTCCATCCGCTAAAACATCAACTATTATTTGAGGAGTGCAGCTTGCAAGGGCATTGCTCTGTAAAGATAATTTTGCGTCAGTAATAGATACCCCAGTTCCACTAACCACAAATCCTGCAAAACCACTAGAGCCTTGCGAAAGAAGAAGACCA
>ERZ1292623.1620-Hain-H51-01um-R1-1620-length-21288-cov-9_pt2 | contig 20374 bp, 21 predicted proteins | sample MGYA00564398_ERZ1292623 | MGnify/ENA primary metagenome ERZ1292623 (study PRJEB36523, sample SAMEA6512633) | groundwater metagenome | collected 2019-01-07 | study: AquaDiva: Metagenomics assemblies of 32 groundwater samples | reverse complement strand
ATTTTATATTCTTCTTTATCCAGTTCTATTTTTTCGCCTCCCCAATTTTTTAAAACCACATGATCCCCCGCTTTAACTTCCATAATTCCGCGTTCACCATTTTTAAGCATCTTGCCCGGACCCACAGCCACCACATCTCCCTCCGGCTTTTTTTCATCTTTACCCGGCAAAACCAAACCAAACGAGGTTACCTCATCGGCTTTTGTTTGTTTTACCAAAACATTGTCTCCTAATGGTCGGATTTTCATACTTAATGAATGATTAAAAATTTAATGATTGATTAGCACTCAAAATGGCGGAGTGATAAGCTCCGTCATTTTACTATAAACACGGCAAAATTGTCAAGGGTTTTGGTAAGAAAGGCCCCAAACCACCCACCACAACAAAATTCCGCCATACATACTCCATAACCAGTGGTCAAAAAGCCCTGCTGTCAGCAAGGATACCGCCACAGGAAGATAAATGAGATTATTTTTTACCATCAGCCAAAATAACCGCTTGAATAAAAAAAATAAAAATATAACGCCCGCGAAACCGATTTCTACCAGCGCTAACAAATAAATATTATGAATCGGCTGATACTGCCACGCGGGTAGGGTTGGATATTTTTTATATAGCGCATAAGTGTACGCGCCCGGCCCGATTCCTAAAATAGGATTTGATTTGATAAAAGACAATGCCTCGGCGTACTGCCATTTTCTTTCGGAAATTGATTTAACTTCCAAGCGGTTGTTTAAATCAAATCTGGCCGTAAACACCGGATAAAAAATTGCCAGCCAAAAAATAACTACAACCAGAGAAAAAGAAATCTGTTTGGCAAAAAAATACAAAACTGTTTTCTTTTTATAAAAAATAACCGCAAACAAAAACGTCGCGCCGACTGTAGTCGCCAGCCACGCCCCGCGAGAAAAAGAAACCAACAATCCCGACAAAATAACCAGCTGGCCCGAACTGATAATTATTTTGTTACGCCACGATTCGGCTTTAAGATATAAAACCAAACCCAGCACAAATAAAACCGCCAGATAAATTCCCAGTGAATTTGGCGAACCAAAACTGCCATAAGCGCGCAGCCATCTTTGATCGGCAAATTCAATAACACTCGGCCCTAAATTTCCGGCCTCTTGGCCAGCCATTCCCAGCCACTTGCTGGCCAAAATCTGCTGGGTTAAAAATTGCCAAATGGCTAGCGCGCCCTGTAAAATTCCACCCGCCCAAAGAGCCATTTGATATTTTATCTTCTCATTTTCCCAAAACAAAACAGTCATCAGAGCCGCGCCTTCTAAAATATGGAAAACATAATTATACGAAACCCAAAAATTCTGACTTAGAGCCGCGGCCAGCGCCAATGCCAATAAAAACAACGTTAAAAGCAATGAAATTCCGCTTTTTTTTTCTTTGTTTGCCAAACGCTGAACAAAAAACAAAATCAAAATAATCCACAATAAAATCTCTGTGGCGTAAATGCTAAAAGTTCCATATTCCCAGTACCCGTTATTTAATTCACCGTAATGCCAAAATACCCGGGTTTGCCAAGGCAACAGAAATAAAAATACCAGTAATAATAAATTATAAATTTTTTTCAAGGTCATAAATTTTTTGTTTCCACCTATCCCTATATTCAATCCTGGTATCTTTTTCATGAAATTTTAAAACCCCGTCGGAAATCACCACGCCTTTATCTTCGCCTCTGTCAATTTGTTTACCGGAAAATTTCATTTTGGATAATTGCATTTGTTTAGCTTGATTATTTATAATGTCACCATAGCTTCCCTGCCACATTTTTTCCCAAGCCTTTTTCCAAATTTTACTAAACTTAGATTCGGGAATTGACGGCAAATACGAAGAAGTTTGTTTGGGATCTATATTAGGCAAATACGTTTTGGTCCAAGAATTGGCCTCTAAAAATTTAAGGTAATAATTTTCCGGATCAAAAATTGGCAACATCTGATTTAACCAATAGGCAAAATGAATATCATCATTTGCCACCCGCCATTTGGCCAAATCCAAATTTTCCACAGTCACATAAAAACTCAAACAAATTTTATTTTTAATCCGTTTGCCCGCGCGTCTTAACCTGAATAATTCCAATAAAAAAGTAACCAGCAAGCGGGTAATCCAAATCCTGTTTTTTTCCGTGACAATAAAAAAATCTATATCACTTTCTTCATCCGCCTGTTCCGCGCCAACGGTGTTGCACACAAAAACTGCCCTTAAAAACGGAACTGATCTGATAATTTTGGCGGCCCGGCGGGCAATTTTTAATTTTTGTTCCGAGATTAAAAATTTGCGGCAGCGCTCTTCCACATTTTTTTCCCGTCCAGGGAAAAAATAATAGCCGAATTTAGAATCTAAATTTAAATTAGCTATGGCATTTAAAAAATCCGGATAACCGCTGGCTGACTTGCCCGGCGGAGCTTTAACGAAGTCGGGTGGTTGCCAAAGCCAAGAAAAAAGCTCTTCTTTGGTAAGAGGATAATCGGCTAAATCAAAATACGCCAAAGTATTTATTATTGACTGGCGCAGAAGACTAATTAACATACTTACCTACTTTACGACTTCTCCTTCTATAATATTACCATTAGTTTTGGGTTTTTTGAATTGCCACACCTGTTGTAAAACCATGAGCAAGGTGCTGAAGAACCAATATAAAGTAAGCCCGGCCGGGAGGCTAAAACCGATGACAACAGTCATTACCGGCATAAAATAAAGCATTTGTTTGTTCATCATAGACATCATCGCTTCATCTTTGGAACCAGCGCCCGCTCCCTGGGGCGGATTTTTTCGGCTCAAAGTTTTGGCCTGGAAATATTGAGCGCCGCCGGCTAAAACCGCCAACACATAATTTGGTTTGGCCATATTAAAAACGGACAAAGAAATCTGATTTATAGTGCCGGGATTACTGACGAACGAATATAAAGATTTGGCCAGATCCTTTGAAGCCAGCCCGTCTTGCAAAACCATATACAAAGCGATTAAAATCGGCAACTGAATCAGTATGGGCAGACAAGAAGTGAGTGGATTTACTTTATTATTTTTATACAATTCCATTATGGCCTGTGTTTGTTTTTGTTTATCGTCGGCGAATTGTTTTTTAACCGCCTCCATTTTTGGCTGAAGTTCCTGCAAAGCGCGCTGAGATTTGATGGATGCTCCGGTAAGCGGATACAGAACTAAACGCACCAAAATCGTGATTGCTAAAATTACTAACCCCACATCGTGGCCGGGAATAAAATTATACAAAAAGACAAAGATATTAAATATTGGCTGATACAAAATGGTATTGAAGAGAGAAGACATAAACGTGAAATTTTTAATTTTTAATTTTTATTTCTCTATTTTTTCTTCTGCCTCAGCAACTTCCGTGGCCTCCGGTTTAACATCACCACTAGACAAAACTTGTTTTCCGCCCTCTTCTACCACATTTATTTTCCAACCGGTAAGCTGAGCGGCCAAACGCACATTCTGCCCATTGCGGCCAATGGCCAAAGAAAACTGATCCAGAGCCACACTAACTTCGGCTACTTTATTTGCCTCGTCTAATTTTACACCCAAAACTTTGGCCGGAGATAAAGCGTGGGAGATATATTCTCTAGCGTCTTCGCTAAATTGAATAATGTCTATTTTTTCTCCGCCCAATTCTTCTATAATAGTATTGATACGGCTGCCTTTTTGACCAATGCACGAACCGATAGGATCAATTGATTCATCGGCGGTGAACACCGCTACCTTGGAACGGAATCCCGGTTCGCGGGCAATGCCCTTTATTTCTATTAAGCCATCGTTAATTTCCGGAATTTCCTGTTTAAATACTTCCCGCACCATGCCAACATCACTGCGAGATAAAAGTATTTCCGGACCGCGCGGAGACATTTGCACGGCTAACAATAAAAACTTCATGCGCGCGCCGGGACGATAATGATCGCGGCTATTTTGCTGATCAGCCAGCAAGACACCGGTAACTTTTCCAAAGTCCACCAGCACTTTGCGCGCTTCCGCCCGTTGAATAGTGCCCATCATTAATTGTCCTTCTTGTCCTTTGAAGTCGTTAAACACAATACCCCTTTCGGCTTCGCGAATTTTTTGAATAATAACCTGTTTGGCAGTCTGGGCGGCCATGCGGCCAAATTCGCTGGGAATTTCCAAAACAATCTCCATCACCTCTCCAACTTTAACTTTTTTCTGAATTTCTTTGGCGGCGCTAAGCATTAATTCCATTTTGGGATTAAAATGCGCCAAATCCGCTGTTTCTTCTTCGGTTAATTCACGGCCTTCTTCCTTAGCTTTTTCGCGTCTTTTGGCCAGCTCATCTTGGGCCGCTTCCAGCGCATCCTCGGCGATATCTTTCACTACCGTCTTTATATCCCAGGCTTTCATATCGCCGGTTTCTGGATCAAAACTTACTTTAATATTTTGTTGTTTGTTGCCAAAATCTTTGCGGTAAGCGGCGGCCAACGCAAACTCAATCGCTTCCATTACCGATTCGTAAGGAAGATTTTTTTCATCGCACAGAAATTGGATGGCTTTGGTAATTTCGGACATATAAATTAAAATTTAATTAGTAATAATATAACACAAAACGCAATTTGTGGCTAGCCATTAAAAAAGAGCATTCTAGTGAATGCTCCTGATTACAGATTACTATGCCTTTAAAAAAAAGTCAAGACGCCTTGTCTTATTCCGAAGGCTCGTCCATGAGTTCTCTTACGACGGTGTTCGGCTTTGGATTCTTGGCGTCCGAACGATAGTCATAAAAGCCAATTCCGCTCTTGCGACCGAGATAACCGTGTTCCACCATATGCTCCAGCAGAAGCGGCGCCTCAAAGTGTTTCTGCTTCAAGCCGGCGTAAAGATTGCTGGCCATGGCATGCACCACATCAATACCGATAAGATCCATAAGTTCAAACGGACCCATAGGATGATTAATTCCCTTCATAGCGCGATCAACGACGACTACGTCTTCGGCCACAAGTTGCTCGCCAAAAACCAATTTAACGGCTTCCAGCATCTGAGCCACAAGCAAACGATTAACGATGAAGCCAGGAGAGCTATGCACGAGCACCGGTTCTTTGCCGATGCGGCGAACGAATTCCATCGCATCATCACGCAACCTGGACTGTGTCTTACTCGTTACAACAACCTCCACAAGGGTCATTTTGTGCGCTGGATTAAAAAAGTGCAAACCGATAAACCGAGAAGGATTGCTTAGCGCTTGAGCCAAAACGCCAATCTTGAGGGTGGAAGTGTTGGTCGCGACGATTGCGTCTTTCCTAATAAACGAATCGAGTTTACGCAGGCAGTCGCGCTTTACCCGCTTGCCTTCGGCGATTGACTCAATAACAAGATCGCATTCGCCGAGATTTTCCGGCTTATCGGTCCAAATCAGATGCGAACAAATATTTACCACATCTGTCTCGGTCAATTTGTCGCGAGCAACCTCTTTGTGCAGGACATTCAAAAAAGTATTGCGCGCTTCCGCGTACGGGCCCTTGGTCCACTTAAGGATAGTGGTATTAATACCAAGTGAAGCCAAATGCCTGGCAATGCCTACGCCCATAAGACCCATGCCGACGATACCCACGCGTTTGATTTCCATGATGCCCTCCTTGTGACTGGTGTTTGATTTCTCTAGATATATTAAATGAACCTAAACTATTGTGTCAACTTTATTTAATGGCGACAATATTTTATTCCATAAATATATCGCCTCGTTCATCCGTTCGCAAAATCTCCGTTCCCGCTCTTTCCAGTTTCTTTAATACGCGCAGAGACGGATGACCGTATTTATTTTTGCCAACAGAAATAATCGCCTTTTGTGGATTAACAAAATTTAAAAAATTTTCTCCGGATGAGCTGTCGCTGCCATGATGACCCGCTTTTAGAATGTCGGATTGAAGGGCAGGACAAACTGTAGAGGTTATTGAACAATATTTGTATACAAGCGCATATTCTAACGGCTCTTCCATATCGCCCGTGAACAAATAATTTGTTCGGTTATTTTTTAATCTAAAAACTATAGAATAATTATTGCTATCATCGACTCCAACATCTAAAGCCAAGGATTTATCAGGAGATAAAAACTCCAGTGTGGCGCCGGCAATCTTCCAAACTTGCGGACTGTCTACAATTTTTATATTGGCGCCTTCGTTTTTTACGGCTTCATCCCAAACTCGCCAATATGGATCATATTCTTTCTTACGGCCATTAATTATAATTTCTTTTACATTATAATTTTTTAATACATCCACACAGCCGCCGTAATGATCTAAATCCGGATGCGTGGCCATAACATAATCAATCGTCCGGTCGTAAAAAGGCAAGGCTCGTCCGAGTTTGGCCAAAATTTTACGGTCGGCTCCGCAATCCACCAGCATTTTCTGGCCGTTAGCAAACTGTATTAAGGCCGCATCGCCTTGGCCGATGCTAAAAAAAGTAACTTGAAATTTATGAGGCAGGTTTTGATTATAATAAAAATAAAAAACACACCCTAATAAGACGGCGCAGGCTATAATAAAAATAATTTTTCGGTCTTTAAACATTTTATTTTCTTGCCAAGATTATCTGATTAATCCAAACATCTTTTTCTTTGACAAAAACTTCCTGTTCAATTTTAAACGCCAAAGACCGCAAAATATCTTTAATTTTTTCCGGCCGGTGATAAAAAGATTCTATAATAATCTGATCTGTTTTTGTTTTGACTCGCGGCGGATCTTTTTGATTAATATTAGTCACCGCCAAAATTCCTCCATCTTTTAACACTCTATACGCTTCATCAAAAAATCTGGTCGGGTCTTTAAGATGCACGATTAAAAACGCGGCCGTCACAATATCAAATGCTTCCTTTTCAAACGGCAAACTTTCGGCATCTCCAACTACGGTAATAATTTTTGAATTTTTCTTTTTTACCAGCTCCAACATTTTGGACGAAACATCCAAAGCGGTAACCTGCGCGCCTCTATTGGCCATTGGCAAAGATAAACGGCCGGTACCGGCCCCGACATCCAAAATTTTTTTGTCAGCCAGAGCGCCGAGCAAAGGAATAAACTCGCCTTGTTCAAAACTATTTAAATAATTTTCATTTTCATCATACACATCAACGGCCAAATTGTAGCCGACTTCAGATGACAGAACTTTTGTTTTTTTGGACATATACTATGAGTGCTAAATACATTAAAATCACTATCCAGAATGGCAGTTGCAAATTTACAGCGCTCCAACTTTTGTTCCCAAACCAATCTACGATAATTATAACATAATTTAATCCTAGTCCTGCCGCCCAGGCCACCGCTTGCCCCAAAGGAAAAAATAACCAACTCAAAATTAAGGAAATAAAACCAAACAGCATTAACCATGGCACCAGCCATAAAATTAAAATATTAACTAAAGGCGCTACTAATGACAGCCGGCCAAACTGGAAAAGAATCAACGGGGTGGCGGCCATGATAGCCGCGATAGTAACGGTAAAAATCTCCATCAAAATAATAAGCGTGGCATTTTTAACCCTTACTTTCTTCATCAGCGCGGATTGTAAAATCGGAGACAAATAAACCAGCCCCAAAGTAGATAAAAAAGAAAGTTGAAAGCCCGCGTCCCAAATTAATAAATATGGATTGAGCGCCAGCATAATTACCGCCGCGTATACCAGCACTCTGCCCATGGCCGACAACCTGCCTATATATTGGGAGGCCAAAATAATTACGGCCATTACCCCAGCCCGCACCACCGAAGCCGTGGCGCCGGTAAAAAATACAAATGCCAAAATTAGCGATATTAAAAACCAAAAAGACTGGCGACGGAAAAAACCGATATAAATTAAAATAATATTTAAGGCGACTGCCAATATGCTGACATTGTATCCGGACACCGCCATAATATGACTAACACCGGTACGGCTGAAATTATCAACTAATTCCTGTGGCAAACCGCCGCGGCTGCCATAGAGCAAACCGGTCATTAGGCTGTTGTCCGGCTCGGGCCAGAGACGGCTCATCCGGCTTTGCGCTTCAGATTTCAACCGTAACATTGTTTTGAATAAAAAATTGCCTTGATTTTCGTCCAACGATGTAACTTTTGGATTAAGACAAACAGACCAGACACCTTGCTTAGCCAAATATTTTTGGTAATTAAAATTACTGTCGGCAGAATTTTCCGGTTCTTGCAACGAACAGCTTATTTCTAACTTGTCTCCATACTGATACTGCGGATAAAGCAAGGTTTTGATAATTATTTTACCGCTCACCTTTTCGCACGGATCTCCTTTACACAAAACACTAACAGTATACCGGGCATCGCTTATGCGTATATCCGGCTCGGCCGAAACCCAGCCTTGCAAACTCACTTTACTATCATTGTAATACTCTATTCTTGATGAATCGTGGTTGGGAATACTAATTAAAAACCGCATACCGCCAAAAATAAAAACGAACAGACACAACAACAAAAATCTTTCTAATTTTTTATGCCACAATATAATTATAAAAAATAAAACTAAAAAAAGAGATATATATGAATAAAACAAAAATCTATCGCTTCCTAAAAAAGAAAAGATGCCGACTCCCAAAATAAAACAAAAACAAAACGCAATAAACGTTTTGCTTGTGGAATTTATTATTTTCTCTAGCGCCTCCGACATAATTCTACACAACAATACTCACCAATTTTCCTTTTACATAAATTATTTTTTTCGGCTCTTTGCCTTCCAGCCATTTTTTGACTTTTTCGCTGGCCAAGGCAAGTTTTTTAATTTCTTCTTCGCTCGTTTCTGCGGCGACTATAATTTCATCGCGAACTTTGCCGTTAATTTGTACAGCCAGAGTCACCATCGATTCTTTGGTCAGTTCCAAATTATATTCCGGCCACGACTCAAAAACCAATGTTTTTTTATAGCCCAAAACACTCCATAATTCTTCTGCTAGATGTGGGGCAAATGGAGAAAGCAATTTAAGGAGTGGGGAGTAATGAGTAGGAAGTAGTATCTCTTGTTTGAACATTTCATTTACAAGAACCATCAACGCCGATATAGCGGTATTAAATCTCATTGCTTCAATATCCTCGCCTACTTTTTGGATTGTTTGATGCAATAACGTTTGTAGTTTTAAATTTATTTTTTCTATTTTTGGCGCAATCTTTTCCTGCAAATTCCAAACTTTGTCCAAAAATCTTTTTACACCCACCAGTCCATTCTCATCCCATTCCACGGCCTGATCAAACGGACCCATAAACATAATATAAGTACGCAAAGTATCAGCCCCATACTTGGCAACGACTTCATCCGGATTAACAACATTGCCTTTGGACTTGCTCATCTTTTCTCCGCCTTTGGCCAAAATTAATCCGTGCGCCGTGCGTTTGGCGTATGGTTCGGACACCGGCACCAAACCAATGTCATGCAAAAATATATTCCAAAAACGGGAATACAATAAATGCAAAACCACGTGCTCCATTCCCCCATTGTACCAATCAACTGGCATCCAATATTTTAATTTTTCTTGACTAGCAAATTGTTTGTCGTTGTGCGGATCAGCGTAGCGCAAAAAATACCAACTGGATCCTGCCCAATTTGGCATAGTATCTGTTTCCCGCTTGGCCGGACCGCCGCACTGCGGACATTTGGTATTTACCCACTTTTCCATGGTAGCAAGTGGTGATTCGCCCATATCGGTCGGCTGATACTTAGCAACTTTCGGAAGTTTTAACGGCAATTCATTTTCCGGCAACGGCACCCAACCGCCGCAATGTAAGCAATTTACCAACGGAATAGGTTCACCCCAATAACGCTGGCGAGAAAATACCCAATCGCGCAATTTGTATCTTATAACTTTTTTTCCAAAATCTTCAAACCCTGCTTTGGAATAATTGGCAATAATAGGCAGGTTATATTTCTCGGCAAACTCTCTATCACGGTCATCATCCGCGGGTACGGCCATAATGGCGCCGGTTCCCACATCTCCAAGCACGTAATTAGTAATCCACACGGGAATTTCTTTTTTATTCGCCGGATTAATAGCGGTGATGCCAGCCGCGATACCGGTTTTCTCCAAATCTTCTTCACGCGAAGCTCTGCGACGCGCCAAAATATTATCTATATATTTTTTAACTTCTTCGCTCGCCTGCCAGCCAACTTCCAGCCACTTTTTGGCCAACTCGGCCGATACGGCCACAAAGGTCGCGCCAAAAATGGTATCCGGGCGAGTGGTGAAGACAGTAACACTATGTTTATCATCCGCCTGGCCAGGTATCATTCGTAGAGAAAAAACAATTTCCGCTCCTTCGCTCTTGCCAATCCAATTCTCCTGCTGCACTCGCGCGCGTTCTATATAATCTACGTTTTTAAGTCCGGCCAAAAGTTTGTCCGCATATTTGGTAATAGCCAGCATCCATTGTTCTTTGTTTCTTTTCTCTACCGGAGTGCCACAGCGCTCGCAACAACCGTTTACCACTTCTTCGTTGGCCAAACCGATTTTATCTTTGGGGCACCAATTAATCGGCTGGTTTTTTTTGTAAGCTAAACCGTGTTTAAAAAATTGCAAAAACAACCATTGCGTCCATTTGTAATACTTGGGGTTAGATGTGTCTATAGCCCTGGACCAATCAAAACTATAGCCCAGCATTTTTAACTGGCGCGTAAAATTGGCAATATTTTTTTTGGTTACTTCGGCCGGCGGTTTGCCGGTTTTTATCGCGTAATTTTCCGTGGGCAAACCAAAAGAATCAAAACCAATGGGAAACAAAACATTTTTGCCTTCCATTCTTTTTTTGCGGGAAATTACATCCATGGCGGTAAACGGTCGCGGATGGCCCACATGCAAACCCTCGCCGCTGGGGTACGGAAATTCAATAAGGGAATAAAACTTTTCTTTTGTAGCGTCATCTTTAACTTCAAAAGTCTTGTTTTTCTCCCAATACTTCTGCCATTTCTTCTCTATTAATTTTGGATTATATTTTCTCATCTAAGCCAAATGTTTATCCATCATCGCCTGCAGTTTTTCTTTTGGCACTCCGCCCACTATCTGATCCACTACTTCACCGTTTTTGAACACCATAAAAGAAGGAATGCTCAAGACATTATATTTCGCGGCGATATCTCCATTTTCATCCACATTGAGTTTACCGATTTTTATATTTTTGCCTTCAAATTTTTTTGCCAAATCATCCACAATCGGGCCCATCATCTGGCAAGGGCCGCACCAAACCGCCCAAAAATCCACAAACACCGGCATATTTGATTTTAAAACTTCCTCATCAAAATTTGCTTCAGTAAAAACTTGTTCCATAAAAAATTATTCAAGTATCAATTTCTTCTCTTTTTCTTCTTCAGTATAAGCTTCCAAAACATCGCCAACTTCCAATTTTACTTTGCCATCAAACTGCAAACCGCCCTCATTGCCTTCCGGTAATTCGTTGACTGTTTGTTTCCCGGACTGCAGCTGGGCTAATTTACCCGTACCAACCACTTCGCCGCCCCGGCGCACGCGTACGCGGGCATCTTTCTTTAATTTTCCATCTTCCACCCGGCCGCCCACAATCATGCTATTTTTGGTGGTTCGGAAAATATCGGATACGCGCAGTTTGCCGAGTTCAATAACAATTTTTTCCGGGTTAAGAAGTTTCTTTAGTTCCGCTTTTACAAAATCCAGTAAATTATAGATTACACTAAATTGTAAAAATTGTATATTTTTATCTTGAATCATGTTTTGGGCCAATGGCGCGGGTGTAACATTAAACCCAAAAATAATGGCGCGCGCAGTTTCGGCTTTGGCCACATCGTCGGCGGTGATATTTCCCAAGCCCTTGCCGATAATCCGCACTCCCACTTCATCATTTTTTATTTTTTCCAAAGAACCAATAATCGCTTCTAGCGAACCCAAAGTATCGGTTTTAATAACCAAATTTAAAATTTTCTTTTTTTCTTCTTCTTCCACATCGACCGAGGCGGCAACTACCTTCTTTTCTGCTCCAGATTGTTTGTTTCTTTTTTCTTTTATATTAATGCCGGTGGCTGTGGCCGCGCTGCCCACATCTAAAATATCTCCCACTTGCGGGGCCACTTTAAATCCCAAAATTCTAACCGGACAACTAGGCGGCGCTTCCTTCAGATTTTCTCCCTTATAATTTTTCATGGCGCGCACTTTGCCGTAAATTTCGCCGTTGACTACCAAAGGATCGTTTAATTTTAAAGTTCCGGTTTGCACCAAAACCGTGGCTACCGGCCCTTCGCCTTTGTCTACGTGCGCTTCTATAACAGTACCGGCGGCCGTTCTACCGGGATTCGCTTTTATGGCGTCGGCGTGCACATCGGACACCAAAAGCAATATATCCAAAAGTTTATCAATATTTAAATTTTGTTTAGCTGAAATTTCTACCATCGGCACATCTCCGCCCCATTCTTCGGCTTGTATACCATGTTGAGACAAATCGGCGCGCACTTTTTTGGCGTCGGCGCCTTCTTTATCTATTTTATTTATCGCCACCACCACCGGCAACTTCACCGCTTTAATAATATTTATGGCTTCCACGGTTTGCGGCTTGACACTGTCGTCAGCGGCCACCACCAACACGGCAATATCGGCCACTTTAGCGCCGCGGCCGCGCATTACCGTAAAAGCTTCGTGGCCGGGAGTGTCTATAAAAGTAATGGGAGATTTTTCTTTTGTTTTAGGATTTGTCCAAACAACTTGGTACGCGCCGATATGCTGGGTAATGCCCCCTGCTTCTTGCCCCATCACATTTGTGTTGCGAATAGCGTCTAGTAATTTGGTTTTGCCGTGATCCACGTGTCCCATCACTACTATTATAGGCGGACGCGCCACTACCGCGTCATCGGTTAAAATATTTTCCAAATTGGCCACATGTTCAGTGGCTTCTTCCTTAGATTCTGTTTGCATTTCTGATATAGAAAATCCCAAATCTTGCGCCACCAGCACAGCCGTGTCATGATCGATGTTTTCATTTTGAGTAGCCAGAATACCATTCTTCATAAATTCCATTATCAGTCTGGTAACCGGCACTTGCAATAAATCCGCCAGCTCCCGGACGGTAATCTTGGCGGGAAGAGACACGGTAAGACCGCTGCTTTGACGCGCTTCTTTTTCCAATTCTTTTTGCTTTTCTTTTTCTTTTTGCTCTTTTTCTTCAATCATGGATTTAATCCGCTTCCACTGCCGGATTATTTGTTGAGCCACCCGGTCGTCTACTTTTATAGACTTAGCGCCAACATCAAAACCAAACTCGGGCAAAATTTGCAAAAGTTTTTGAGGGTGAATTTTCAGCTGTCTAGCTAGCTCGGAGACATTCATAATTTCCAATTGATTAAATTTAACTATACTGCATTTATGCCTAGAAGTCAATTTTAACGACGGGATTGACAAAATACGAAAAATAGTCTATAATTCGGGCTGGGGTAGCCGGTATTTAGCCAACCGGCAAACTACTGCCCCCGCCTGGTAGCGGGGAAGTAGCGACAAATGGCTGTGGGGAGACAGCGATGGAATATCGAAAACTGCAAAAAATACAAAACATGGGAGGTCGATTGCCTCTGCAAAAGCCGGAGGACAGAGCAACGAGACAGTGCACTACCGACTCTCCGACTCCGCCAACTGGCACCAAACCTTCGCCGCAACAACCCCCCACCGACGGCAACGGCCAAGTCATCTTCTTCTAGCGCCATCCCGACCCAGCTCCTTCCTCAACCAAAGAACCGCCCCAAGCGGTTCTTGTTCTTTTTTACCAGCTAATGCATAATAAGATGATTAAATAATATGAAGTTTCTATTAATCAATAAACCGGAAAACTGGACCAGCTTTGATGTGGTGGCTTTTATGCGCAAACAGTTGCGCCCGCAATTTCCGGAACAAAAAAATCTCAAAGTTGGTCATGCCGGTACCCTCGATCCTTTTGCCACCGGACTTTTAATTGTAGGTGTTGGGCGCGAAGCTACCAAAAGGCTGGATGAATTTAAAACAATGCCCAAGACTTACGTGGCCACTATTAAACTGGGAGCCACTTCCGATACTTATGATAAGACTGGACAGACCACGATGCATGATACACACAGCACTATACAACCGAACGCAAAACAAATTAAAAAAATAGTAAAATCATTTATCGGCAAACAATCGCAAATTCCACCAATGTTTTCCGCCAAAAAAATAAATGGCCAACGTTTGTATGAACTGGCTAGAAAAGGAATTGAAGTGGAACGCCAGCCAAACGAAATAGAGATTTATAAAATAAAAATTTTAGACTACTCTTGGCCTTTTTTAAAAATTGAAGTACAATGTTCAACAGGGACATACATCAGATCGCTAGCTCATGATATCGGCCAAAAACTGAAAACCGGAGCCTATTGCCACGAACTGGTACGAACTAAAATTGGAGAATACTCTTTAGATAAAGCAATTAACATAATTTAATTATATGACTAAGCAAAACTTGCCAAGGGAGACCGCCCCGCTAGATAAAGAAATTCAAAAAGAAATAATCAGAAAAGAGGAAGAAAAGAAAAGGAAAAAGAAAGACCGGGAACAACCTGAAATACCTCTTGATATACCCGAATATGATCCGGAAGAGGAGGAGAGATGGAAAAAAGAAAGAGAAGAGCGGGAGAAAGATCCGAGAGGCATTGAAAAAATAGACTTGGCTTAATTTGACAAATTCGACTTAAAATGCTACTATACTGTTTAGTGGTATTAATTAATTGATCTTTGAGTAATTCTCTTACAAAGAAGAATCTGAAAAGATTTCCGACAGACGAACGACTAGTACGACCCTAAAATATGCTAACTAAACCACAAAAGAACCTCTCAAACGACTATATTTCAGCCAAAATGTCTCTGGTTTTTTGTGTTTTCTTAAAATAAACCGGCCGTAGCTAAACTTCTTCCTAAGATAAAATATCCAAGAAATGACTCAAGATCATTGAGATTTTTTATTGTATGAACAACTATATTTGGGCGGCCATACTAATTGGAGTCGGAACAGGCGCGGGAGCTGGTTTCGGGTATTTTTTGCGCAAGAAAATTGCTCAAGCCCAAGCCAACTCTGTGGAAGCCAAGGCAGACAAAATTCTTGCGGGGGCAAAAACCCAACAGCAAGAAATTGTTCTGCAAGGTAAAGAAAAAGCCGCCCAAATAGTGGACGAAGCCAAACGTGAAGAAAAACAAGTCCGCCAAGAACTGCACATCATGCAGGAAAGACTGGAAAAACGCGAGACAATGTTTGACCAAAAATTGATTGAGCTCCAAAATAATCAAAATAAATTACAAGAACAAGCCAACAAAATCCAGCAGGTAAAACTGGAGATAGAAAAAATGCGTGATCAAGAAGTAATAAAACTACAAGAACTAGCCAGCTTAACCAAAGATGAAGCTAAAAACGAATTGTTAAAACGCATTGAAGAACAAAGCAAAAGCGACCTGATGGCCAGAATTTTAAAATTAGACAAAGAATCTATAGAAGTCTATGACGCCAAAGCTAGAGAGCTTATCACCGACGCTGTGCAACGTGTCGCTTCTTCGCATGCGGCGGAAGTAACTTCTACCACCGTTCACTTGCCCAGCGAAGATATGAAAGGCCGCATTATCGGTAAAGAAGGCCGTAACATTAAAGCCATTGAGAAATTAACCGGCTGTGAACTGGTGATTGACGACACTCCGGATGCGATTATGGTGTCCGGCTTCTCCCCTATCCGCAGACAAATTGCCAAATTAGCTTTAGAAAAATTAATGGCTGACGGCCGCATTCAACCGGCGCGTATTGAAGAGTTTGTGGAAAAAGCCAAACAAGATTTGGCGCTGGACATTAAAAAAGCCGGCGAAGAGGCTTTATACAAAATGGGCATCACCGGCATTGACCCAAAACTGATAGGCATCGTCGGCCGCCTAAAATACCGCACCAGCTATGGCCAAAATATTATTATCCATTCCATGGAAGTGGGGTATTTGTCCGGCATCATCGCCAGCGAACTGGGACTTGACGCGGCCAAAGCAAAAAAATGCGGATTTTTCCACGACATTGGCAAGGCAGTTGACCAGGAAACCCAGGGATCGCATCCGGAAATTGGCCATATGATTCTGAAAAAGTTTAATATGGATGAAGATATTTGCCAGGCCGCTCTGACCCATCATCAAGACAAGCCTTACAATATTTATTCAACCATTGCCAAGGCCGCGGATGCCATTTCCGGAGCGAGAATCGGCGCGCGTAAAGACAGTTATGAACAATTTGTGGCGCGTTTGGAAGAACTAGAAAAAACCGCCAAGAGCTTCCCCGGCATTGATAAGGTATACGCGATTCAAGCCGGCCGCGAAGTGCGTGTCTTCGTAAAACCAAACGAAATTGACGACTACTCCGCTTTTCAATTAGCCAAAGATATTTCCCGAAAAATTGAACAGGAATTGCAGTATCCGGGTGAAATCCGGGTTACCATTATTCGCGAAACCAGAGTAGTAGAATACGCGAAATAATCGGGTGGGGATAACTAAAACGGCTTAGTGTAGGCAAAAGAATGTAGGCGTGGTACAATACAGGCTAACATTAGAGGAATTAACTTTCATAGGTATGTCAAAATTCCAAATTGGAAAGGGGGTGAAACTATGAATAAAGCAGACCTAGCTCAACACGTAGCCGAAAAGTTAGCTTTACCAAAACGCCAAATTGAGGACACCTTAAACGGAGTACTTGACACTGTGGTAGAACAATTAAAAAAAGGCGAAGAGGTAGTTTTAACCGGTTTTGGAGCTTTCAGCGCCAAATTGCGCGCCGCTCGCGTAGGTGTGAACCCACAGAACCCTTCCCAAAAAATTCAGATCGCGGCCGTAACCGTACCAAAATTCAAGGCAGGAAAAGCCCTTAAAGACGCGCTTAAATAATTTCCAAATCCAATAGTAGTAAAACAAAAACTCCCGACATCTGCCAAATGGCGGATCGGGAGTTTTTGTATTGCCAAATACAATCGACTATGCTATGGTTTTAATAGAGGTGCGGTGATGTCAAATTATGAAGAGCGGGAAGAGTTGCAACAATACATGCGAGGTCTTCTTAATCGTTATCCGGTGATTAAAGACCCGGAAAAAGTTGTTCAACTACTTGAACGGTGGCGCCATCATGGAGATCGCCGAGCCTACGACCAACTGGTCTATGGCAATAGCAGGCTCATTATTTCCATCGCTTTCAAATTTCAAAACCAAGGCGTCCCGCTTCTTGACTTAATACAAGAAGGTTTCATCGGTCTGATGAAAGCGCTGGAAACTTTTGATCCAAAACGAGGCAGTTTATCTACCTTCGCCACCTGGTGGATTAGATCGCTGATAACTCGACATATCCCTTATGTCACCACAAAAAGACCCTATTCCATGACACCAAAAATATATGGAATGGTAGGTCTGATGGCCAGGTCCCTAAAAAACTTCTTCAATCAAAAGGGCTATTGGCCAAACGACCAGGAAGTTCACGCCTGGATCCATACTGCTGATGGCACCGCCGACGAAACGCGGAATGTCAAAGACATGACCATGAAAAAAGTAAAGCTTTGTCTGCGTCTCATTTACGAAGGATACAGCTCCCTAGACGCTCCGTTGGCGGGAAACGAAGAAGGCGAGAACAATCGACCCTTAAGCGATGTCGTTGCGGATACCACAATGGATGTAGTTAAAATTGTGGAAAACCGGCTTGAACTAAACAAGCTTGAAACAAAAATAAACAAGCTTGAACCGCGAACGCGTACGATTCTTCGCGCGCGCTTGCTGGACGAAACGACGCTTGGGGAAATCGGCAAACATTTTGAATTAAGCCGTGAACGCATCCGGCAAATTGAAAAAATGGGTCTTGAAAAAATCAGACGCAGGAAGAAGGTGTACCTTGGCGAAACAACGAAATAAATCGCATAAACCGCAGATAGCTCTTTCCACAAAAGGTCGACATCACGACCTAATAGAAATCTACAACGCGATGAATTGGCAACACTTCAACGGTAAAATCCTGGTTAGAATTACCTGGGGACGCAAACTGCGTATTCCCAAACGCAAACATCAATCTCTAAGATTTGGAGTCTGTTATGTAGAAGAGTGTTTAATAGGCATCCACCGCGCCCTTGATCGCTCTTGGGTGCCGCGTTTCTTTGTAGAATATGTTGTCTTTCACGAAATGCTACATTTAAAGCACCCGCCGCGACGGAAAAATGGTCGCGACAATTTGCACCACGAAAAATTCGTGGCCGCTGAAAAAAAATTTCCCGACTACGACATGGCTATGTGCTGGGAAAAAGACAATTTAAATCGTTTGTTTTTTTTCTAAAAAGCCCTCCGCGATTGCGGAGGGCTTATTTTTTTATTTGACCACCACTCCCAACATAACAAGCTGATACGTCGCGGTGAGCAAATATACTGGCAAAAGCGCATAAAAAAGCGCCCATCGCGCTGCCCGATACTGGTAACAGTATGCGGCAATTCCAACTATAGCAACCGCCACCATCAAGTACTTTACTGTCAAGAAAATAAACGGACCTTGAACTAGAAGTATTCTCATGATCGGATTAATCTCTTCCCCTACACCAATGGAAATAGCGTATAAAGTACAAAAAGCGTCAATCAGGTTTAATACCATAAACATAACCACCGCTACCCCAACCTTGGTACTTATCGGCTGGCGCCAAAAACTCATAACTTCACTTTCCTAAAAAAATCCGCGCCAAGTTTTCCTTGCATTACCCCCTGTATCAGCATGGTTGCCACCACGCTTACTATTTCTATTCTCTGGGTTACGAATGCCGTAGAAATCGCGTCTCCAAGTTCTAATAGAGCCGCGAACGTCTCGGGATCTGACTCAAAATCCGGAGGCGTCTCTTCTATGGATACGAGACGCGGGGACAATTTGAGCGTCATTTCGATCAACACTTGCATGAACGAAACCTCCCTCAAATTAATGCGGCGCGCCAGCTCTTTCATCTCCTTTGCTATTTCCGTCATTTGACACCTTCCTTTGTCTCGGCATAGAACCACGGCAGATTAGGACCAGTATATCCCCAGCTCAAACTCCCTGGCAAACTGATATCTCGCGATCGGACAAACCCCTTATCCAGACAATATTGATAACCCACTTTGGCAAATTCAAGATTATTGTACACAAAATAGCTTGATCCTTCACTGTTCAAGAAAAGATGTACAATAATGCGTTTGTCTTTAGGCCCATCCAAAATCTCCAAAAGTTCCGCGTACCCGCCCGCCATGCTATGCGCAACGTTGCCGGCAAGGCCTTGGCCTTGAGAATTATTCTTATAATCCATAAGGCCATAACGATGCTGGACGATATTATATAGTGAGATATTGTACGTCAGCCAATGCCAAACAGTGGTGGACATTTTTTCCTCCTCGGTCGTTTCAACTACTATATTATCTCGTCAGACAAAAGTCAACCTATTTTGTGGTTGCGTTTTCCGCTTGGCAATGATACTATTTCCTCAAACCAAAATGGAGACGAGCAATGAAAAATGCAAAGGAAGGACTCCCGCAATCATCGTTGACCGATAAAATTCGCAACTCCCTTGAGTTGGCCAGCATACATGTGGTATGTATTTTCGCCATTTGGACCGGTATCACCTGGCGCGCTTTGGGAATCGCCCTAGTACTCTATTGGGCGCGCATGTTCCTGATTACCGGCGGCTACCACCGATACTTTGCCCACCGTTCGTACAAAACCTCGCGCGTGTTCCAATTCGTGCTCGCTTTCTTCGGCACGACCGCCATGCAGAAAGGTCCGCTTTGGTGGACATCGCGACACCGAATCCATCATCAATACTCTGACAAGCCGCTAGATGTGCACTCGCCAAAAATATACGGCTGGTGGCAAGCGCACATAGGATGGTTGTTCTTAAACAATCACAGTTCCGCCGATCCGCACTATGTAAAAGATCTGGCAAAATTTCCTGAACTGGTCTGGCTCGAAAAATACCACTGGGTGGCGCCAATCATACTCACCGCCCTCTGCTGGTACCTGGCCGGATGGAGCGGAGTGGTCGTCGGTATGGGTTGGTCAACCGTGGTATTCTGGCATGCTGTATTTAGCATTAATTCCCTCGCCCACCTTTGGGGCAGTCGGCGCTACCAAACCGGCGACGACAGCCGAAACAATTTTCTTCTGGCCATGATCGTTATGGGCGAAGGGTGGCACAACAACCACCACCATTGCCCGCACTCGGTTAAACAGGGATTTAAGTGGTGGGAAATTGATGCCACCTATTACATCCTGCGACTGCTGGCGCTAGTTGGTCTAATTTGGGAGCTAAAAAAGCCCTCTCAAAGCGAACTCCTGCCAACAAGCGCCAATACAACTACCCGACTCACTCTTGTTCCTTAAATAATGAAGACGGGCGGGGGCGTAA
>ERZ1292623.1748-Hain-H51-01um-R1-1748-length-20401-cov-6_pt1 | contig 20401 bp, 20 predicted proteins | sample MGYA00564398_ERZ1292623 | MGnify/ENA primary metagenome ERZ1292623 (study PRJEB36523, sample SAMEA6512633) | groundwater metagenome | collected 2019-01-07 | study: AquaDiva: Metagenomics assemblies of 32 groundwater samples | reverse complement strand
GCAGAGATGTGTTGCAGAGGAGTAGAATCTTTATGTTCTAGCGAAAATAATTTATACAAGGCCCAACCTCTTCCTTATACTTCAAGAGATTTGAGTAATCTTAGATGTTTTAATTCCCCCACAGATAACCCTCCTGGAAGATGGGTATCAGATTTTAGCATAGATAAGAATAATATAGCGTTGGCTGATTTACCATCACATGTTAGCTTAAATATATTATCTACTGGAACCTGTGTTGATTATTCATTTAGTCTAACTACTTTAATAAGAAAATTAAATTACAAACAAAGTGAAATTTTAACAGTAGAAGCACCAAACCATGCTTATAATTTAGTTAGATTTCCTTTAGATAAAAGATATACTATCGTTGATACTACCGGGAATAATGATCCTGCAATTGTTTTTGGTTCAGTACCCTATGGTTATGCTTATTGTGAAAATATTAAAAATTGTTATAATGATAATGGATTTATACTATGTCCTAGTTTAAATGAAATTAATGGTTGTGAAAACGCAAAGCAGAATTTCTTACAAGAGACAAGATTTAAAGGAATAAGAATCTTAGATGACCTAAAAGAATTTGGAAATTTAATTATAGGAGAAATAAAAAAATGAAAATAATATTTTTATTATTATTGTTGCTAATCTTGCCGTTAGTTAATGCGCAGGAATTGCAAGTAATAAAAGAAGCAAGTAATTCCATAACACAAAATGAAATTTTAGAGGTTAAGATAATAGTCAATAATCTTTATTCAGAGCAAAGAATGATTGAGGTTAGGGAAGTTATTCCTCAAGGGGCAACTTTAATTGACCCAAGTATGCCAGATAATTATGAGTATAACAATGGAATTTTAACCGAAGTACTTAGTTGGCAAATAAATTTGAAACCAAAAGAAGTTATTTATATGACTTACTCTATAAAAACAGATGGACTGGGGGAATATGGATTACGACCAACGATTGTAACCGATAAAAAAGATAACAAGGTTTATTTGAGTAATGCTATACAATTTAGTGTTTATTGCTTTTCGAATAATATCTGTGAAATAAATGAGAATAATTTAAACTGCCCCTTTGACTGCAAGATTCAAAGTAATGACAATCTTTGCGATTATAAGTTAGATGATGTCTGTGATGAAGATTGCAAAGAAGATCCAGATTGTAAGTTTTATAGCAACCCCTTCTTCACTGTTTTGGTAATAATTTTACTAATTATCATAATATTATACCTCTTTTTAACCAAGAAAAAATAACTGAAGTTTTATAAATCTTTATTATCTAATTGATATTTATGGACGAATTATTAAAATATTATTCTAGGAAAGAGGTTCAAAAATCTATCTTAGCTATTTCAAAAAGTAGAGAGATTGCAGTTAAATTTGCTGACAAAGGTTACGGCAAGCGCCCGGATGTAATTGAATTTGAGAATGATGTTTATGAACTTGCTAAAAAAGGAGCTACGTCCTTCCATATTTCAGAAGAACTTTGGAGCAATCCATTATTAATTAAGACAGGAATGTCTAAAAAAGAGTTAGATAATCTTCGTATTGGTTGGGACTTGATATTGGATATCGATGGTTTAGATTTAGAATATTCTAAACTTGCTGCTTATTATATCGTAGAGGCCTTGAAATTTTATGACATTAAAACGATCTCTATTAAATTTTCTGGGAACAAAGGATTTCATATCGGAATTCCCTTCGAGACTTTTCCAGAGAAAACAAATCAGATTTATATTAAAAACTTATTTCCAGAGGGTCCAAGGGTCATTGCAGCTTATCTCAAAACTGTAATTAAAGAGCATCTAAACTCTGCCATCTTAGAAAAAGAATCTCTTAATGAAATAAATAAAAAACATAATCTGTCTAAAGAAAAGTTTGATGTTTTTAGTTTAGTAGATATAGATAGCATCTTAATATCTAGTAGACATTTGTTTAGATCACCATATAGCGTTAATGAGAAATCAGGATTAATCTCAGTTCCAGTTAAAACCAATAATATAATAAATTTTAATAGAGATTGTGCTAAAATACAAAATGTTGAATTTGGACTAAGATTTCTAGATAAAGATAATCTTTTAACAAAAGAGTCTTCTGAATTATTCGATAAGGCTTTATACTGGAATTTAAAGAATACCAAACCTGCGGAAGAAGCTAAGGGTAAAAACATTAGATCATATGTTCTTCCTAAAAATGCTGTTCCTGAAATGTTCTTTCCCCCCTGCATCAAGCATATTTCTCAGGGTGTTAGCGATGGTAAAAAAAGATCTTTATTCATCTTGATTAATTTTCTTAGAAATGTAGGATATTCTTATGGAGAAGCTGAGAATTATATAATGGAATGGAATAAAAAGAATCCAGAAAAATTAAGAGAGAACTATATAAAATCTCAATTAACTTGGCATCAAAGACAAAATAAAAATCCATTGCCTCCAAATTGTCCTAAACGAGAAAATAATTTAATTCTTCCTAATCAACAAAATTATTACACTGATTTAGGAATATGCAAGCCAGATGATTTTTGTAAATTAATTAAAAATCCTGCGAATTACGCAATAAAAAAACAAAAACTATTCGGTAAAAAACAATTATAATTTATTGATGTAACCTATTATTTTCATAAAATCTTTTTCATAATAATTCTTCTTATATTTTTTTACTAAATTGATTAACTCTCTCTTATCAATTTTTATTGTTCTATCCATTAATACCCATGAGAATTTATTTGATATTAAAAACTGACAAAACTGTGAAACATTTTTTGGTTTATCTGTTTTATAACATCTCTCAAAATCAATCATTACAATTTTCTTGCCTATGATTATATGTTTATATGGATTATGCAGCTCTAATTTGTTTATTTTTAATTTATCTAAAATTCTGCACTGTTTTAAAACATTTATTAAGACTTTTTTTATTTTAATTTTGCTGTTTTTCTTAGAATAGTTTATTATAAATTCACCTTTAACAAATTTATACCTAAAACAATCATTTTTATATGAAATTAATTTTGGTCCAATTTTATACTTGTTTAAAACCTTTAACCATCTTACCTCGTTATTAATGTGTACTTGTAAACCTTTTTTTATCGCTATTTCCTTAACTAAATATATCTTTCCACGCTTGCCCTTATCGAAATATTCCATTGTTTTCTTATGTTTAATTTATATAAAAAGTTTTATATATCTAATATTAAGTATTATATCTATGAAAAAGTGGTGGATTATAGCCTTACTATTTGTTATTCTAATAAGCTCAGTAAACGCCTTTTCTAAAGAGCAAGGATTAAAGTGGCTAAACAAAAGCATTGATTTTAGTAGTGCAAGTATTGAGGAATCTTCATTTTCTTTACTTGCCTTGTCCTCAAATAATTTAATGAATAAAAATTCCCCAGGTGCTGTAATTTTTCAACAAAGAAAAGACTTGGATGATGATTGTTTTCCTCGAGATAATTGTAATGTAAAAGATACAGCTTTAGCGGCTCTAGCTGATAAAACACTTGGTGTAGATAATTTAGAATTATTAGACTGGTTAGAATCGACAATAACAAAAGCTAACGTTGAAGATTGGTATATTCAAATTCATACAACAGAAACAGGTAAATGCACTATAGTTTTTGATGAAGATCAGACTAAGATCGTAGAAGTTGACGGATTAAATAAATTAAAGATAGAAGGACAAAGTGGAGAGTATAACTGGATTAATTTGGGTTTATTGGGGGCAAATTTAGATAATCATATAGAAAAAGTAATTGTAGACTGTACTAAACCAACAGAGTCGAGAATTGATGATCCTTCTATGGTCATTTCATTATTAAGAATAAGTAACAATGAATTTTATTTATATCAACAAAATACAGGCAGAACAGTAGAGTTAGAAGTAAATAATGCATGCTATCCAAGTTCATTAAACGGAGATTGTAACAAAGATGCTTCTTTATACGCTGCTTGGGTTTTGAAAAAATTAAATAAAGATATAACTGTTTTGCCTTATTTAGAAAAAAATGCAGCTAATAATCGTGATTATGCTTTACTTTTAGCCATAAGTGGTAATGAGAGGTATGCTCAATTGCTTATTGATTCGCAAAGCACTAGTGGATATTGGGATAATCAAGATATAATTACCACATCTTTTGCTGTTAATGCATTAAAATCATTTTCTTCATATAATGATGAAATAAAAAAAGCAGAAGATTGGTTAAAATTGAAACAGGTTACTAGCAATGTTGAGAATAATGGATCTTATGGAAATATATTAAACACAGCTTCTGCTTTATATTTAGTATTCACTCAAGGAACAAGTGTAAGCACTGATGATGGAGGAGGTTTTGAAGGAGAATTTTGTGGAAATGATATTGTTGAAGGAACAGAACAATGTGATGGTTCTTCTGATTCTTTATGTCCTGATCAATGTAGTTTAAGTTGTAGCTGTGATACTCAAACTTGTTTCAGCGATTTTGATTGTGATAATTCAAGCCAGGTTTGTGATCAGGGAAGTTGTATACTAAAATGTACCTCTGATCAAGATTGTCCAAATCCTTCAGACCAACAATGTATTACTTCTACAGGTAAATGTGAACTAAGAGAAACAGAATGTGACAATGATGGTTTTTGTGATTTCGGTGAAACCTCTTTAAATTGTTCTAGTGATTGTAGTTCTTTTGAATGCAGTTCAGATTCTCAGTGTTCCTCTGGAGAAATATGTAATCTAAATAATAACCAATGTGAACAAAAAACATTATTGGAATGTAATTCTGATTCTGAATGCAGCGAAGGAGAAACTTGTAATCTAGAAACTAACCAATGTGAAGAAAAGAAAGGACTTGGAACATTATTCTGGGCTAGCTTAGTTATTATTGTAGCTATCTTAGCTGTTGGAGGTTATTTGGCTTACTCAAAATTCATGAAAAAATCAAAAACAGATAACAAACCTAATTTCTTTGGTAGTGAAAAAATAAGCCCGATTAAACCAAAAATAAATTATTCTGGAACTCGAAGCACCCCTTCTAGAAAAGGCAGAACAGATGAACTTTTAGAAAAAGAATTAGACAAATCTATTAAAGAAGCTGAGAGACTATTAAAGAAATAATTGGTGAAATGAAAAAAACTTTACTACTAATAATAACTTTATCTATCTTGCTAATCAATCTTGTAAATGCTCAAAGTGAGGGGAATCTAAATGTTCTAAGAGAAAATTATTATTTTGGAGAAACAATACAATCTAATTTATTTGTTAATATAACTACAGTTGATAAGATTACCCAAGAAAAATTATTCTTAATAAATCAAAATAATCAAGAAATTCCAACTTCAATGTTCTTAGAAAAGATATCCAATTCCTATTATTTTATCTATTTTAATTTACCAGAACTTTTTCCTGGATTTTATAGATTAGAATTAAGAAATGTTCGCTATATTGACGAAACAGATGGGATCCTAAAAGAATTAACACTTCAAGACCAATTTAGTATTTCAAATAACACAAATATTTCTGTGTCAATAAATCCTGGAATAATTATCAAGAATAGTCTGTTGGAAATAACAAATAACGCTTTTCCAATAAATATTACCATTGAAGCTCCCCCATATACTAATTTATCTAAATCTTACAAATTAATTGTCCCATTAAAATTAAATGTAAGAATTAGCGATGAGGATTATAATATAAAATTATTTTATGAAGATGTTTATTATAATATCCAAGTAATTAATCTAAATAAAAATTTAATCGAGAATACTACAGAAGTTCAACCAACCCCCCCAATAAATTCTATACTCTTTTCAAATTCAACTCTTGGAAATTATTTTCCAAAAGAAATAATCCTAGATAAAAAATCATCAATTTATAATCCATTTTACATTAAGAACACATGGAACTATACTTTAGATAATATCACAATAAAAGTTAGCGGGATTTTAGCTGAAGTTTTGGTCTTGGATAAAAATAATTTTGAGTCTATTGATAATGGTGAAACAATAAAAATTATAGCCTCCATAAATCAAAATAAAAATCCAAGATTAGATAATTATCTAGGATCAATAACAGTTACTTCTCTCCAAAATACCGTTTCATATTTAAGTCTTGGAATAAGATTTGCTTCTCCAGAACCAAATTTAACTAAGAATGAGACAATTATTCAAAATATTACAAAGAAAAATGAAACGATAAACCAAATTCCTCCAAAAAATGATAAAAAAAGCTCCTTAGGAATTGTAACAATTATCCTAGCGATTCTTCTAATTTTATTTTTAATCTATTTGATTGCTAAAAAGAAATTTATAAGAACAGAAAGTTTTGAAGAACATTTTTATAAGTTTAAGCGTTAGGTTTTTCAACTTTTTTTTTCATAATCTGATTCTGTGCTACAAGATTTTTAACAACCATATCATAATCGTGTAATTTAGATAACAGATCATTGAATAAATTACTAAATTCATTGTCCTTTAAATTAAATTCTTTTGGTTCTAAAATTTCTATAGAACTTGGTAAAAATTCAAAACAGAACCCAATTAATTTATCCATTTTTTCAAAATCAATCTCTATTTCACAAAAAGTACTCCAAAATCCTTCCATTTTATCTTTTAACGCAACTGCTTCATATACCTTAAAATCTTTAACACTAAAATCTTTTTTTAAATTCTCAACTACCTTAACCATAGTTTCTTCTATATGCTCCTTCGGAAAACCAGCTATTTCTATGATCGCTCTAGCCTTTATCATAATTAAAACCCTTTAACTATATTTATAAACCTTTTCTAAAAACTAAAAATACTATAACAATTATTAACGTTGTTATAAATATAAAATAAACACTATTCTTTGCCTTTATATCGCTAGATTCGTAAACAACTTTTGGGTTTAATCTAGCTAAATCCTGATTTTCTTGAATGCTTGAATCTTCATGATTACTATCATCATTTCCGCTTAATGTGTTAGCTTCGTTTGTTCCAACTTTTTCAGTTATGATATTGCACATCTTTCTATTTATATCAAAGACTTTAATCTTCTTCTCATCATTTTCTTCTAAACCAGTTACTTTTATTTTATACTCTCCTTCTTTATATTTTCCATTACAGTTTGGATAAATTTGTGCAGGAACGGTAATTGTATAATTTATATATTTTCCAAAAATATTAAAATTAACTATTTCGCTAATTCTATAATCCTCATTTTCGATAACTAAATTTATAGCATTTTTACGCGTGTCTGCTTTGTAAATGTTCAATTTAATTTCAATTAAATCTCCAAATTTGACATTCTCGTCATAGTCAACTATTTCTACAAAAGAATTTTCATTGACTCTACCTAAAGAATTGTCCTCTAAAGGGGTAGGGTTTGTATTTATCCATTCATTATCGATTTTGGAATAAGAAAACCCTTCTCTAGTTGAACTATAACTAACTTTATCGATTAAAATATTACTATAGTAAAATTTTATCTCATCTTCGTCATTATTTAAGAACCCCTCAAAGCCGTTTGCATAAAGAACAGAATAACCTTCTCCTTCGATTAGAGTATCAATCATATGTGTATCATCGAAATTAATCCTATGTCCGAATTTGTCTTCTAAATAAAATCTTGACAAATCAAGATTCTCATCCCCCTTATTATAAATTTCAATAAATTCTCCATTAGGCATATTAGCATTATCATTTCCAGCAGGATCCGCTAAAAATTCATTAATTTTAAGATCACTAAAATCTAAATCAATTAATTCATTCTCTCTTCCAGGAGTTCCACTAATTACTTCACTTTCAACCCAATTTTCTTTATCGTTAGAAAATCCATTAAAACTTACTCTTTCCAAAGATCTGCCGTTATTATCCCCCCCAAAATCGGAATTATAATAAAATAAATCTATTACCTCTCTTTCATTATTACGAAAAATTATAAAATCTTGATCGTTATTTAAACCATTTCCAATTGTATTTCCAATAATATATACAGAAGCGTCTATGTTATTATAATCAAAACCATCTTCAACTATTAACGAATAACTAGAATTTGTTTCTTTTATCCTGGTTAAAGTGTCAATGCCTCCAGATAAATCTTCTATGCTATAATTTTCAAAGTTGCTAATTTCGTTAGAGTATATTTCTATAAACTCTTTATTATTATCCTCTGACTCCGGATTATACATAATCTCATTTATTAAAGTTAAGGCATTTACATTTATAGCTAGAACTAAAAATATTATGATAATTAACAATTTCTTCATGAAAGCAATAAATCTAACAAAAACAATTATAAAACTATTGTTTATTCACCACTTTCCGATGTATCATAATCTATAAAAGATATAATAAAATTATATTTATCATGAAAGCGCAGATTGCCACAGAATACCTATTTGTTCTAGGGATAATCCTTGTTATTTTGATTCCTATTTTATATTACGCCACTTCAGAATCAACTAATGCTATTAATTTAAATGACGCCCAAGATACCGCACAAACTTTAGCGAAGACTGCGGATTATGTTTATTCTCTAGGTCCAGGAACAAGTAATAAAATAATAGTAAACATGCCTCCCGGAATTAAAAATGTAACAATTTCTGGAAAGGAGATCACATTAAAAACTTCCAAATATGGTGATGTGATTGGTGTCTCAAAAGCTAATCTAACTGGGAATATATCCTCATTTCAAGGAATTCATGAAGTAATTGTAAAATGTCTTGATACGGGAATAGTTTCGATTACACAATAAAAACATGAAAAGATCTCAAGTAGGAATAGAAACTGTAACCTTGATAGGATTACTTATTATCATTTTTGTAATCGTAAGTATATTCGCTTCTGATAAAAGTACAGAGATAAAAAAAACTACAAATTACTTGGAAAGAAAAAATGAATGTTTAAGAATCGCAAATTTAATATCTTCTGTTTATAATTCTGGGAATGGTGCGAGTATTGGGACAAACACAGACTTTTTAATTACGTTATACAATCATAGTTATGTTGGGATCAAGGATGTTGTAAATGTAACAGAGTCAAAAACTAATATAGCTGTATTAGTATCCGAGGCAGGAGAAAGCACTCAAAATTTCTACGATATTGTAAATGCAAAATTATTTCCAACATGGTATAAAAATTGTTTTAGTGATATAGGTGCTTCAGGATGCCAATTTTCTGGAACAGATGTTAATTATAATTTAATTCCTTTAAACTTAAGCGATTTAGTTTGTAATGATTTAAGTTCTTATACCGTTGTTTATTTGGAAGATTCTCATATTCAATCTACTTTAACTTGTCCAGTTACTAATCTAACTTATTTACAAACTCTTAAAAACTGGGTAAATAATAGCCATACTTTAATTTTGGCAGAACATACAATGTGCAGAGAACAGACTTTTGGGAGTTATTCATCAACTTCTTATAGATGTAACCCTGCTGGAAGCAATTCAGATGCGTGGACGATGTTCGGGCATATATTACATCAAAGAGGAGGAAGTTATGGGAACGAGGTTACTATAACAGCTATACCTGATCCAACATTTTTCTCAGGTTTAAATCAAAATGATCAGTTTGATTTTGAAGAAAGTTCTTATATAGAAAGAATTGCTGGAATGAAAAAAGAGTCTGAAAGTTTTAGCTTATCGGGTGGATTTGGAAGTTCAACAAGCTGTGTCTGCAGTTCTCCATCAGGAAGTTATTGTATTCGGCATACGGGTTCGGTATCAACACCAGCGAATGCTACTTGGATTTCTAATTTAACTGGGACATATAATTTTAAAATAAGATACTGTGGAGAAAATGACGGAAATGATAATTGGACAGTTTATTTGAATAATCAAGTTGTCGATAATTGGCGTACTTCTGGAGGCGAGCCTAGTTGGCAATTTAGATCTATTTCAGATGTTTCTTTAGATGATAATGATGTAATCAAATTAAGTTGTAAAAGGGGGAATAGTAATAGTTATTGTCGTTCGGATTATGCGCAATTTATATCAAACTCAGAACCAGAATTTAATATTGTTGGAGAATATTATGCGGGCACAAATCCAGCAATTTCATATTGGAATTATGGGGGGGGATTTGTCTTCTACTTTGGGGATTTTCAGGTAATTCAAAGTCAACAAAGTCTCTACTCAAATATCATTGCAGATTTAATCGAAAATACATACATCTTATATTTGACCCCTGGTGAAAATGAAGAATTATGTTTTCCAACAGCATACATAAAATCAATAGGAGAATTTTCTGGGGATATCAGGATAAAAAATTCTAACAATTACATTGTAATAGAAAATGCATAAAAAATCACAATTTGCAACAACAGATTTTTACATAGCCTCTATTATATTTTTAATCTTAATAGTCTCCCTAACAATAAATCTTTATACTTTTCCAAAAAAACTAGATGAGGGACAAAACAAAAATGAAATGTTAATAACAGCTTATCAATTCTCAGACTCGTTAGTTAAAAATACCGGAAACCCAAGTTTATGGGAGGAAAATGCTACTTTAATAAAAGTTATTGGGTTAGTAGATTTTGATAGGGTCTTATATCCTCCTAAAGTAAATAAATTTATTAATTTTAGTTATGATTTTACTAAAGACTTCACAAAGCCATACGAATTTTATCTTAGGTTGCTATACTATAATGGTACTGAAGATTTGAATTATGGAATGCAATTTAACGGCAGCACTTCAATAACAATAAGGAGGCATATAATTTATAATGATGAAAAACAAATTCTTGAAATTACAATTTGGAAATAAAGCAATCATATTTACGATAGATGTTTTAGTCGGATTAATTATAGCTATCTCATTTTTGACCGTATCCTATTTATATTTAACAAAATCGACGAATGATCTTCCAAATTTATCTGTTTTAAGAACAGGGGATGACATCTTTTCTGTTATGGACTATGACAATGATTTGCAGACTTTAGATAGCAGTCATATTCAAGATACTACTTATGATTTGCTTCCAGATCATTATGATATTTATGTTAATATAACCTCGAGTGATGGAAAGATTATCAATTTTGGGGGCAATATTCCAGATGACAGGTTTGTTGCTAGCGGTAAAAGATATTCTGTAAAAATAAATCAAAATACAACTACTTACTTAACTTCAAGATATTGGATGTGGCTAAAATGAAAAAAGGAATATTCTTTACAATTATTATTGTAATGCTTGTTTCTATACTATTAAGTTTATCAATATTAAATTACAAAAATTACGAGCGTAATAAAGAAAGATTATCAGAAATAGGATCTTTGGATAGGTTGACTACTATTACAACTTCTATCTCAAATGGATTTAAAGAATTATTTGAAGCTTATTCTGGAATTAATGCTGTCTCTTATGGGGATAATATTGTTTTCGAAGAAACTTTGGTAAATTCCCAGTCTAATACTTTTAAATCAAAATTAGATTCTTATGAAAGTTACCTTGAATCTCAAGATAGTTCTATTTCAATTGATTTAACTGAATTTAAATCAACTTTGCCTTTAACCATAATGCCCCATAATATAACTTACAAGCATAACTCATACGGAGGAAGTCAAATTATTGTGATACCATCACAATTAAATTTCAAAAAATATCATCTAAGCATAGAACCCGGGTTTAATATAACGTCATGTATTTGGAATTATACGGTGGGAAGCCTTTCCTTTGAACTAGAAACTGGAAATTCGGGATGTGACAATTTAGTTTCTTTAGATTACACCGTAAATAATATTATTAACATTAATAATGGGGGGATGTTGATAAATGTTAACAACAGCCTGCGTATAACTAATAGTCTAGCAAATTCAGACATAAAAGTAAATATTACTTTGAACAAGATGTCTAACGACAATCCGATAGTAGTTTCACAGGTTGATGTTATGCATATAAATTATCCCTTATTAAACATATCAAGAAATTCATGGTTTAGAATAATTTAAATACCTAATATTTTTTAATAATAAAAGATGAAAAAAAAAGGTGATGTTAAGGATATCAAGAAAAAGATTTCTCTCAAATTAGATAATAATAAACCTGTTAAAATTAAAGTTAAAAAACAGGTAAAAATGATTCACAAAAAACATAAAACTAAACCCCATGAAAACATCCCAAAAAATATTCCTGCAGAGCGCAAGGTAATAATAAAAACTGATTTTGATATCTTGGTAAATTATGTAAATGCGCGTGAAGTTGTAAAATTATCAGAAGTTGCTAGGATGTTTAAAATAAATATAAAAAAAGCTGAAGAATGGGCAAAGATTCTTGAGTCTCATAATCTTTTAGAACTTCACTACCCAACTTTCGGAGAACCGGAACTAAAAAAATGGAAAAAGTAATTGAAGAATATAAATTAAGTGTAGATGATGTTACCGCTAAAGTTCAAATAATCAAACCTGATTATAAAAGTCCTCTATATAAGCTAGTAAAAAGCGAAATAGCAGCTCCAACAATAGCTTTGCTTGATGAAGTTAAAAATAAATTAATTGAAAGAATAAAACTAAGTTCTGAAGAAATTTTAGATCAGAAGATAATTGAAAAATTAAAAGATAGATTTAGAAGTGAAGCTTCTATAATACTTAAAGAATATTTAAATGATTTATCTGAGGGCACTAAGACTTATCTTATCGGAACTTTAATTCATGATAGTCTCGGTCTCGGGAATATGGAGTTTTTATTACACGATCAATTAATAGAAGAAATTGTTGTCAGCTCTGCTAAAGAACCTGTCAGAGTTTATCATAAGAAACATGGCTGGCTTGAAACGAATATTGTAATGCAGAGTGAAGATCAAATATTAAATTATTCTAATGTTATTGCAAGACGTATTGGAAGACAAATAACAAATCTAAATCCATTATTAGATGCTCACTTGTTAACTGGGGACAGAGTTAATGCAGTACTTTATCCAATTGCTACAAAAGGAAATACGATTACGTTAAGGAAATTCAGTACAGACCCTATTACAGTTACAGATATGATAAAAAGTAACATTAGTAGCTCTGAAGTTTTTTCATTGATATGGCTGGCTTTAGAATATGAAATGAACATGCTAATAAGCGGTGGAACAGCTTCTGGTAAATGTGTAATTGGTAATACTCCAATATATCTTACAGATGGAAAAATTGTCGATATCGGAGATCTTGTAGAAAGTAAATTTAGAAACGAAGATATTCAAAAAAATGATGCTTGGGAATATGTTAATGGAGACGGAACCGAAATTTTGTCATTAAATCTAGACAGTTTAAAAATTTCAAAAAATAAAATAGATAAATTCTGGAGGCATAAGGCCCCAAAAAAGTTATTTAGACTCATTATGAGATCAGGGAGAGAAGTAACTTCAACAGGTGAACATCCATTTTTTACCTTGGAAAATGGTTGTTTAACAAAAATAAAAGCCGAAAACATTAAATTTAAAGACAGAATAGCCGTGCCTAATAAGCTGCCTTTAAAACTTAACCGGAGAGATATTAATCTGATTTCTTACTTAGAAAATGAAAATGATATTTATATAGAAAATGTGAAAAAAGATGTTAAGATAATCTTCGATAAATTAAAGAAAAAATATAGCTTAACTCTTGAGCTATTAGCCAAAAAATTAGGCTACAAAAAATTCACCTTTAGAAGCTGGGCTAGAGATAACAGCGTCCCAGCATGCGATTTTTTTAGATTGTGTAATCTTGCTAAATATAAAACAAACGAAGAGTTTTTATTAAAAAGCAGAACGGGAAAATTAGATAAAAACTCAATTAAAATTCCGAAAGTATGCCCTGATTTATTTAGATTCATGGCTCTTTTAATTGGAGACGGCCACTTAACTAAAAACTATCTTGAGTTGCATAATTCTAATCTGGAAATTTTAAACGAATTTTTAGAATTAGGAAAAAAATTATTCAATGCTAATGGAAAAATAAGATATCCAAAAAATAGGGTTACAAAGGCTTTAATAAATTGCAAAGTTTTGAGTACGCTATCGAATAAAGCTTTTGCTATACCTTATGGAAATAAGGCTAGGAAAGTTATAGTTCCAAAAACATTGTTAATGCAAGATAATGAATGTGTTTCTGCTTTTATATCTGGAATCATGGATTGTGAAAGCTATATCGGCAAAAGTACTATAGAAATATCTTCAATGAGCAGACAAATGCTCAAAGAATTATCTTCTTTGTTTTTAAGGTTGGAAATAACCTCGACTTTATCCAGAAAAAAATCTTCTTTGTTTGTTTATGGTTTAGATAACTTCATTAAAATAAAGAAATTCGTTCCTCTTAGGAATTTAGATAAAGCAAACAGTCTAGACAGTCTTCTTTCATACAGTCAGAAATCCCATAATATCAACACAATTCCGAATTTAAAAGGTAATCTAGAAAAACTAAGAATTGCTGTTAATCTTGATAGAAAAGATTTTGCTGAAAAAATAGGGGTTAGCCAGAGATTAATCGGAATGTGGGAAAACGGCTCTAGAAACCCGACGCTTTCTACCATTGGAAAAGTATTGGAGTTTACAGAAGATTCCACTTTAAGAGAAATTTATGAATCTGATATCTTCTGGGATGAAGTGATTGAAGTTAAAATTTTAAATGAGCATAATGAAAAATATGTTTATGACCTTACTGTTTTAAATGATCATAATTTTATAGCTGGAGAGATACCTCTATTTACAAATAATACCACTTTTTTGAATGTTTGCATGCCGTTTATTCCAACAAATCACAGAATAATCTCAATAGAAGATACTAGAGAGTTATATTTGCCAAAAGAGTTATACTGGACTCCTCTTGTTACAAGGCCACCAAACCCAGAAGGAGAAGGTCAAGTAACCATGTTGGATTTGTTAGTTAACTCATTAAGAATGCGTCCGGACCGTATTATTTTGGGAGAAATGAGGAGAAAAGCAGAAGCAGAGGTTTTATTTGAGGCAATGCATACGGGACACAGCGTTTATGCAACTGTCCATGCAGATAGTTCAAACGAGACAATAAAAAGACTTGTTAATCCTCCAATAGAAGTCCCTGAAAATTTATTAGAACAAGTTCATCTTAATGTAGTTATGTTTAGAGATAGAAAACGCGGAATAAGAAGAACCTACCAAGTAAGTGAATTTGTATTTGAAGGAGCAGAGACCTCAATAAAACCAAATTTGCTTTATAGATGGAATCCAGCTAATGATAAAATTGTGAAACATATGAGAAGCTTAAAATTAATTGAGCAATTAACAAGAAACACTGGATCTAGCCAGACAGAAATTGATAAGGATTTGGCAATGAGGAAAAAAATTTTAGAATGGATGGTTAAAAGAAATCTTAGAAGTATAAGAGAAGTAGGGAGTGTAATGAAAAATTATTATTTAGACAAAGACTATGTTGTTAAAATAGTTGATAAAAATTCAGATCCAAAAAGCTTGATAGAAAATGACTAAAGTACCCTTTTCAATTCTACCGGACAAAGTACTAGAAAGATTTTCTGTGTTTTTTATGGGTATCGCCGAAAAAATAGGCAATAATTTTAAGACAATTGAAAAATCAATCAAAGAAGCTGAATTAAAAATAGATTTAGAAGATTACATCGCAAAATGCTTGGCAAATTTAGTCGCAGCATTTTTGGCTCTATCCATTCCTTTGACATTATTATTTTTAAATTCTCAAAACAAATTACTCGGGTTATATATTGCATTAGTAGTATGTTTTTTTATTTTAGTTAATCAGGTAAACTTTCCAAGGCTTAAAGCGAACAAAAGAATAAAATCTATTGATAGAAATTTGTTACCAACTTTAAGAACTATCTTAATCCAAATTAATTCTGGAGTTCCTTTATTCGACGTCTTTGTTAACATAGCAAAAAATGATTATGGTGAAATCTCTAAAGTGTTTGATAAGATGGTTAAAAAAATTAATTCAGGCAAGCCACAAGTTGAAGCTCTTGAAGAAATAGCTGAAAATAATTCTTCAATATATTTTAGAAAATCTATATGGCAGTTAATTAACGGGATGAAAGCAGGAAGTAATCTTAGTAATGTTATAAAAAATATTATAGACTCTTTATCAAAAGAACAAATAATACAAATAGAGAATTATGGATCTCAGTTAAATCCTTTAGCTATGTTTTACATGCTTGTAGTTATTATTGTTCCTTCTCTTGGTGTTACTTTTATAACTGTAATGTCATCTTTTTTAGGAACGGGGGTTGATACCAAATATGTTCTAATCGGATTATTCATTTTCGTATTCATATTCCAAATAATTTTCCTTGGGATGATAAAAACAAAGAGGCCTAGTTTATTAGAGGAATAAAATGTACAGACTAATCTTAAATTTAATTCCAAAAAGCCTTGTAGCCCATTTTAAACAGTTATTCATATATGGAAATATAAAAAAAGATCCTGAAAGAACAATTGTTTTTATGCTAACAGAAACTATAATTTTTTCGTTATTATTAGCCTTTGGGGTAAATCTGCTTTATAATTTTAGTTTCATCATAATCTTGTTTGCTTCATTAATTGTTTTCGGATTTATAATGTATTTTTCAATTGTAATGAAAGTTGATAAAAAAACCCAAGTCATTGAAGATTATTTGCCAGATGTTTTGCAATTAATGTCTAGTAACCTAAGATCTGGGTTAACTTTAGATCGCGCTTTATTTTTATCAACAAGAGAAGAATTTGGTGTCTTAAAAGATGAAATTAATTTAGTCGGAAAACAGATAACTGCCGGAAAAAGTATTAGTGAGGCTTTATGGGACATGACTAAAAGGGTCAGAAGCAAAACTTTTGAAAAATCTGTTTTATTAATAATTTCGGGATTAAAATCCGGAGGGGAGTTAGCTTCTTTAATAGAGGAAACTGCTTCCGACTTAGTGCAGAAAAAGATAGTAGATAAAAAAGTAAGAACAAACGTAAATTTATATGTTATTTTTATATTCATTGCTATAGGTTTTGGTGCCCCCTTATTATTTGGGATATCTTCTTATTTGATAGGGATATTAACAAATATTTTTAGCAAAGTAGACATTCCAGATACCTCAGAAATAGAGTTACCTTTTCAAATATCCTCTACAGTAAATTTAAAACCTGAATTTGTTATGCAATTTTCATTGTTGTTCTTAATTGTTACTGTAATCCTGGGATCTCTTGTCTTGGGATTAATAACAAAAGGAAAAGAAAAATATGGGATAAGGTACATTATCCCTTTATTGATTAGTTCCATAGGGTTATTCTTCTTTGTTAGGATAATTATCAATAACCTATTGGGGGGAATTTTAAATATTGCTTAATAAACATAAAGTTTTTATACCGGAATGAGACTTTAATGGAGATGGTGGCCCAAAAAACTAATAGAGTTAAGGTTTATATTCCTGGTTTGGACCCAATAATTGGGGGAGGTTTTAAAAATAATAGCATAAACCTTATTGTTGGTGGGGCAGGCTCTGGTAAGACAATATTTGCAGTCCAATTCTTATATAACAGGATTGTGAAAAATAATGACGCTGTTCTTTACATTACTTTTGAGGAAAAAAAGAAAGAACTTTATGAAAATATGCTTGTTCTTGGATGGGATTTAGAAAAATTAGAGAAAAAAGGAAAATTTATTTTTTTAGAATATTCTCCTGAACAAGTTAAAAAAATGTTGGTAGAGGGTGGAGGTCTTATAGAAAATATTATTACAAAATCAAAAATTAAATGTTTAGTTATTGATTCAATTACATCATTCACATTATTATATAAAGATGAATTATCAAAAAAAGAGGCTGCTTTGTCCTTATTTGAATTAATAAGAAACTGGAATTGCACGGCATTATTGACAGAAGAAATTACAGATTTTGAAAGAGATGAAAAAGGGGGGTTACAATTTGAAGTTGACTCAATAATCTTATTATATCATGGCAAGGAAAAAGGTATTAGAAAAAGAGCCATTGAAATCTTAAAACAACGTGGAACAACCCATACAGGTAAAACAATGCAAATGGAAGTTACTAGTAAAGGTTTGGTTGTTAATCCTAATAAAATAGTTACTTTTAAAGAGAACTCTTAATTAAATCATTAAAATTTAATCCTTTTTCTTTTAAAACATCAAAAGAAGCTATTAAACTACCATTTTTAGTTTTCTCAAGTTTGTTTGGTTGTATAAAATACCATCCTAAATTATTAAATCTTAATCCTATCCAAGCTTCAGCGCCGAATTTTTGACTGAATTCAACCAGCTCATCTATTTGTTGTTTTTCTAAATATTTTGCCTTTGATTTTAAGGACTTACATTCTATTGCTAAATATCTCTTGCCATTCCCAACCAATAAATCTGGACTTGGCAAAGGTGTTGAGCCAGAACCCGGGGTTCTACAACCACCCCAGAGCCCAGTATCGTAGAACATTTTCAAAAGTTCTCTCTCTGCCCGACTTCCCTTACTTTTGCTCAAAAATATCACCTTTCTTCCAATTTATTGCTAATAGAGTATCTCCCCTCTTAATGCCAAAGTATTTACCTGCTTCTTTCCATGTAATAAATCGTTTTCTAACCTTATTAAAAAATTCTTCCCTAAAACCATCCCTTAATTTTATGTATATAAAATTAGTGTTTAAGTCCCATAAATGTATCTCTTTTTTTATCATCTTCGACGATAAATAAGTCTTTTAGTATATAATCTTTGTGGCAAACTGATTATATTTTAATTGTTATTTTATAATAGTAACAAATAGAAAGCTTTATATACTAATTAATTTCTCTATTTTTAGAATTAAAATGAAAACAAAATTAATAAAAACAGAAGGAAGAGTATTAATTCCAGGTAATTTTAGATTTATTGAGGCATTTTTTTTAGATAAAAGAAATAAAGAGCTAATGAATGAAGCAGATAGATTAGCTAAATCTGATTTTGAGAATCATCCTGCTTTGAGCGTTATTAAATATAATCCAAAAAATCAAACATTTGAAGGTTCGAATGTTTATTCAGTTGTTTTATTAAATATGTTGTTAAGAGGAGATCACTATAAAACAGCAGCTTCTCAAGATTTAGAATATGTAATGTGGGCTAATGATCCTAGATTTAATGCTTCACATTTAAAAGGGCATTATGAAGATATCGGAATTGCTTTAAGAAGTGATCAAGAACCAAATGGTTATCACGCTAAAGATTTAATTACTCAATTACAAGAAAAATTAGGATCAGAATTTAAATTGCCCTATAAATTAGATTTAAGCAATTTAGAACTAAGGTTAGACCAAAATTCACCTAATAAGCTAGCATTTAATATATTAGATCCTAGTAAAGCATTTTATGCACCAATCTTAAATGAAAAAACTGGTAAATTTGAAGATTCAGACCCAGGTTTATTGCAAACTGGATTACCTGGTAAATTAGGTGAAGGCACTAAGACATTTTATACAGAGAAAAATGGTCTTCACAGGTTGTACCTCGGCAGGAGCTTGGATCTCGGTTCCGGCTGGTACGATCTGGACTTCTCGGGTTCCGGTGGTAGGGTAGTTGTTGTCGGCGAAGCCGACGCGCAAAAACTTAAGCAATATGTTAATAGTGTTTATAATAAACAAGTGAAAGAATTTGATTTAAATAGACAAAAGGCTTTATCTTTCCTAAATGGAAAGAAATAAAAATACTTTTTACTTCATATTAATTCCTGGCCACGTAAAAAATGAGCCGGGCTACAAGTCTATTAGTAGTGCGTTAATATATAACGCCATGAAATTCAACCACAACATTAAGTACTTTCATTAGGAAATATGAAGTGGTGGTGATTATTTGATTAATAGGCTATTATACTTTGGTCTTCACAGGTTGAACCTCAACAGGAACTTGAATCTCAATTCCAACTGGAACAATCTGGACAACTCGAAATTTATTAAAATAAACGAGTTTTCCAATGGTAGAATAGCCCGGCGATTGGCTAGGATATTATGGATGATACTAAAACCCTTTATGAAGAAATTTGTTCTTACGAAAATCTATTTTTAGCGTATAAAAAAGCGAGAAAAGGCAAATCTAAAAAACAATATGTTATCAAATTTGAAAGTAATTTAGAAGACAATTTATCTAGACTACAAAAAGAATTAAAGGATTTAACTTATATCCCTAAGCCATTAAAAACATTCATCATTCGAGATCCAAAATTAAGAAAAATCTCAAAGTCTGAATTTGTAGATAGAATTGTTCATCATGCTTTGTGCAATATAATTGAACCGATTTTTGATAAAACCTTTATTTTAGATTCTTATGCAAATAGAAAGAATAAAGGAAATTCTGGAGCTTTATTAAGATTAGACAAATTAGTTAGAAAAATAACAAGAAATTTTAACAGAAAATGCTATTATTTAAAATGTGACATTAAGCATTACTTTGAAACTATAAACAGAGAAATTTTAAGAAATTTAATAGAAAAAAAGATTAAAGATAAAAATGTTTTATTGTTAATTGACGGAATTCTTAACAATGTTGGT
>ERZ1292623.1747-Hain-H51-01um-R1-1747-length-20403-cov-8_pt1 | contig 20403 bp, 21 predicted proteins | sample MGYA00564398_ERZ1292623 | MGnify/ENA primary metagenome ERZ1292623 (study PRJEB36523, sample SAMEA6512633) | groundwater metagenome | collected 2019-01-07 | study: AquaDiva: Metagenomics assemblies of 32 groundwater samples | reverse complement strand
TTATTGCAGATGGTTGGAAATATCTTAATGCCTTTTATGAAAGTTTAGCATGGAAAGGTAAAACCATCGGCCCCACTGCCCCGCCCGCAGATTTTAAGCCCATTCCATTTCTTGATTACATTGTCTTACTCAAACACGAGGCATACAATCTCGGCTGGATAAAGAATGCAGGAATAGAAAACAGCCTTGATGCAAAGTTGGATAATGCAAAGAAGAAGATAGAGCAAGGTAACATTGAGGCTGCCAAAAATATCCTTAATGCCTTCATAAACGAGGTTGAGGCGCAGGGTTGTGTGACATATGAAGACTGTTCCTCTGGCAAACACATTACCCCAGAGGCCTATGCACTGCTGAAATACAATGCGCAGTATCTAATTAACAAGCTATAACAATATCCACATCACCTCAGAGGCGTATGCATTGCTCAAATATAATACCCAGTATCTTATAGAATAGTTGGGAGGGAAAACAGAAAGGGAACATTAATCCTATATTATTTCAGCGGCAAAAATTCTACACGATTCTCTATTTCCTCAATCTCTCCATAATTGCAAATGGTCTGAAGGTCTCTCACACACATGACTATTTAAAATTATTGCCTGATTAAAGAATAGATGTTATAATCCATTCAAAAAATGATTGCACAGATTATAACAAAGGCGGATTACACAGATTACATTGCGAAATAGTGCAATCAAAAAATTCAAAAGCAGCGTTTGTTTGTATAGGAGGTATTAAATAATTATGATTAAAAGCGATAAATGGATTAAGAAATTTGCATTGGAAAAGGATATGATTAAGCCCTTTGTAGAAGATCAGAAGCGCGACGGCGTTATCTCCTTCGGCCTTTCATCTTACGGCTATGACATAAGGGTTGGCGATGAGTTCAAGATCTTTACAAATATCAATTCCACTGTTGTTGACCCAAAGGACTTTGACCACAACTCCTTTATAGACTTCAAGGGGGGTGTCTGCATAATACCTCCAAACTCCTTCGCGCTTGCAAGGAGCCTTGAATACTTTAAGATACCGAGGAATGTAACAGGCATTGTTCTTGGAAAGAGCACATACGCGCGCTGCGGCATAGTAACCAACTTTACCCCGCTTGAGGCTGCATGGGAAGGCTATATAACCATTGAGATAAGCAATACGACTCCTCTGCCAGCAAAGATTTATGCAAATGAAGGCATTGCACAGGTATTGTTTTTAGAATCTGATGAAGATTGTATGGTTAGCTACGCTGACAAGAAAGGCAAGTATCAGGGACAGACAGGGATAACGCTTCCAAGACTATAAATCGCAATCAAAAAAAAGGATTCAAGGGGGTTACCCTCAACCCCTTGAATCCTTTTTAAATTACCAGCCTCTTCTTCCGCCGCCGCCGCCGCTGCTACCGCCGCTGCTGCCTCTTTTTTCTCTTCTACCGCCGCCGAAACCGCCACCGCCGCCGAAACCGCCGCTCCTACGCTGTCCGCCGCCGCCGCCTCTTCCGCCTTCACTCTGCGGTCTTGCTTCAGATACCTTCAGCTCACGATCTTTAAAAGCCTGGCCATTAAACATAGTGACAGCTTTCTGGGCATCTTCATTTGTAGCCATTTCCACAAATCCAAATCCCCTTGCCTGGCCGGAGAATTTATCTGTAATTATCTTTGCAGATACTACTTCGCCCGCCTGACTGAAAAGCTCCTTTAACTCGTCCTCGCTCGCATTATACGAGAGATTCCCCACATACAACTTTGTTGACATTCTGTCCTCCTAAAAAAGATAGTTGAAATTAAAAAACCCTCCAAGCTTCTTACCATGAGTCTTTGAGGGTTGCCTGATTGGACTGCTGGTAGGAACACTTATCTGAAGTTTTCTTTGTATAATTATAAACAATTACTTATTGATAAGTCAACAATTATTAATAATTTTATTTATCCTTCCTGCTTATCAGATATATCTGCTGCTCTTTGTAAAGTTCAGGCTTATTAGTATAGACTACAGTTCCATCACTGCTTACAACCTTATAAATAGGCTTATCCTTTTCCTTTGGGGTAATCTTACCGCCGTATTCTCTATAAAAATTAAGGACCTTCTTTACATAGTCTGTTGTCTGCGGTATTGGCGGTATGCCGTTATATTTAAAGACGTTCTGTTCCCCTGCGTGGTATGCAGCTAAGGCAAGTCTTATATCATTCTTAAAAAGGTTCATGAGATATTTCAGATACCTGACCCCTCCTTCAATATTTTCTTCTGGGTCAAAGGGATTTATAACATCTAAGTTTACTGCAGTAACAGGCATTAGCTGCATAAGGCCCTGCGCGCCAGCGTATGAAACTGCCTGGGGGTCAAAGCTTGATTCAGCCTTTATTACAGCCCTTACTAAGGCAGGGTCTATTTTATAATTTTTTGATTTTTTATCTATTATCTTATTAAAGTCCTTTTCAGAATATCTGTTTGGTTCATAGCTTGCTAATCTTTTGCCTTTAAATAGTTTGTATCTCGGGTCAGTTGGCGCATTTGAAAAGTGAATTACACCGTTTCTGTCCACAAAATGAAAGAGTTCTGCATATGCTGCTGAATAGGTCAATAACACAACGCTGATTATTAACCACAATCCTATGCTTGTTTTGCTCAACTATTCCATCCTCCGGAAAAATAGAAAAGTTATTCTTAAATCTTGCTTCCGTAACTCTAAATATACCAATAAACCCCTCTTTTGTCAAAGAAATTTGCGCGTTAGGCTTGATTGACGGAACGGGGTTCTTATGTTAAACTAAATAGTGGATTAATTAGGAGAATTTTCAAAATGTCTTTAAAAATACCCTTTGGAAAATATTATCTTACAGAAAAGATTGCAACAGGCGGTATGGCTGAGCTTTATAGGGCAAAGAGGATCGGTGTTGCTGGTTTTGAAAAACTCCTTGTAATCAAAAAGATTCTTCCGCATTTATCCCTTCATGAAGAGTTTGTCTCCATGTTTATAAATGAGGCAAAAATTGCTGCACAGCTTACACACACTAATATTGCTCAGATATTTGACCTTGGGAAGATAGAGGATTCCTATTATATTGCAATGGAGTATGTGTGGGGAAAGGATTTAAAGGCGGTATTAAAAAAGGGGAAAGAAAAGAAGCTCCCTGTCTCAATGGAGCATGCATTGCAGATTGTAAGCAAGGCATGTGCAGCGCTTGATTATGCACACAAAAAAAAGGACTTAAAGGGTCATGAGCTTAATCTCATCCACAGGGATGTGAGCCCGCAGAATATCATTGTTTCCTATGAAGGTGACGTAAAAATAGTTGACTTTGGCATTGCAAAGGCAGCATCAAAGACATCAGATACAAGGACAGGCGTATTAAAGGGAAAAATTGCGTATATGTCTCCTGAGCAGGCATGGGGAAGGCCTATAGACAAGCGGTCTGATATCTTTTCACTTGGCATTGTCTTGTATGAACTGCTGACAGGCGAGATGCTCTTTAAAGGCGATACAGATCTGAATACATTAGAGAAGGTGAGGGATGCAAAGGTAATCCCGCCTACAAAATTCAATAAAGAGATACCAAGGGAGATTGAAAATATACTTTTAAAGGCATTGGCAAAGGAGCCGCAGGAGCGCTATCAGTCTGCCTCTGAGATGCAGAATGACCTTGAGGCATATATACATGCAAATAAGACAATGCCCGGCACACTCAATCTACAAAATTATATGCACACACTGTTTAAGGATGAGATGGAGGCAGAGGCAAAGGCGCTTGAGGAGGAGGATACGATTGTTACTGCACACCTTGAAAAGACAATGGCTGCTCCATTTGGAGGCGAAAAAAGGCTTGCTGCAAAGGCAGTAAGCAAGAGGCCGCCGCCTAAAAAAGAGGAGGATGAAAAGGTATCCAAAAAGAGGGAAGGCAGTCCAATAAAATACATAATCCTTGTTTTGCTCATCTTCATTGCCGGCAGCGTATTCATAATAAAACCTGAACTCCTTCTGCCTGCTAAGAAGGCCCTTTCTGATTACTTAAAGCCGTCTGAGCCTGCGACTACCTCACAAATGCAGGCTGAAAATCTGCAGCCTGTTTCTGAAAAACCTGCGGAAAGGACCGTGGAAAAGGAGTCAATCCCTATTGTGCAGAAGGTTGAAGAAAAGAAGGCGGAAAGAATAGAGGAAAAGAGGGAGATTGTTTCAAAGCAGTTAGGATACGGCGGCATTGTAATTGAATCAACACCCCTTGGCGCTGAGATATTTTTAGATAATAAGGATACAGGGCTTAAGACGCCTGCAAGTATTCAGAATCTGACAGCAAATGAAGGCCATAATATCAGGCTTACATTAAAGGGTTATAAGGAGTGGAGCGACACTATTTCGATAAAAGAGAATGAAAGGATAACAGTAACATCTAAATTGAAAAGATTATACGCCAGTGTGCTAATAGATTCAAAGCCAGAGGGCGCTGCGATATTTATTAATAATCAGGATACAGGCAAAAAGACGCCGGTTACCTTTGCAGAGATAAATCCGAATGAGCCATATAATATCAAACTCCATTTATACGGTTATGAAGATTGGGGCAGGACAATAACATTAAAGGAAGAGGAGTATACAACCCTTTCACCGAAGCTCTCAAGACTCTATGGCAGTCTTACAATAAATGCAATTCCATGGGCAGAGATTTATATTGAAGGGGAATCCAAAGGGACAACGCCATTGGCAGGTTTAAGGCTGCCTGTTGGAAAATATTCTGTGAAGCTGATAAATCAGGAATTGAAGATTGAAAAGATAGTTGATGTTAAGATTGAACACAATGAAACAGCAAAGGTTGTTGTGGAGATGAAATGAAAATATTGCTGGCAGACGATAATCAGGATATTGTGCATCTTGCAAGAAGAAAGCTGGAAAATGAGGGCTACGATGTATTTTCTATAACCAATGGCGCAGAGGCGCTTGATATCGTAAAATCAACAGACATTGATATTATGGTTTTAAATATTAACCTGCCATATCTCAGGTGGAATAAGATAAATAAAACCATGAAGGAGAAAACAGATTCTCCAGTAATTTTCATCCTCCCGGAAAACTTAGAAAGGGAAATTATTCCGGCAGGGACGAATATCCACTATATCCAGAAACCCTTTCACCCTGATGAACTCTACAGCAGCATCAGGATGGCTGTTCAAATCAAGAAGCTGCATCTTGCATTGAAGGATAAAGAGGCAGAGATAGAAAAGGCATCTGTTTTTAATGAGCCTGAATTTAGCAGAAAATATGTGATGAAAAGGCTGTTAGAGGAGACCTCAAAGGCAAAGAGGTATAAGTATTCCCTTTCCTGCCTTATATGCGAAATCAATAAGAGCGGAGCAGCATCGCTGAATGCAAAAAGGACGGCTGAAGACAATCAATTAAATGATTACATAATGAAGCAGTCTGAAAAGATTGTTGCAAATTGCACGAGAAAGAGTGATATAATTGCAAGATACAATGCTAATAAATTTATTATACTCCTTCCTCATACATTTTCAGACGGCGCTATTGTCTGTTCCGAAAAGATTATAAAGAGGATTTTAGACAGCGGGCTTAATTCAAGGAGCACACTTTCTATAAATATCGGCACCGCAATCTTTCCAGTAAATGCAGATGATGACCAGGAGCAATTGATAAACAGGGCAGTAAAGGCTTTAAAGAAGGCAAAAAAGACCGGAAGCAGCATGGCTGCAGCAGCATAGGGGATGCAATACCTGGAAATTTATCTATGAAACAGAATGCCGATAAACATATTCTAAAGATTTTGATTGTTATATGCTTCTTCTTTGTTTTTATCGGTCATGGCGTCTTTGCATTGGAAATAGACCTTGGCGCCAAGAAGAGTTACGATGCTGCATTTGAACTCCTTAAGCAGGATAAGCATGATGACGCAGTAAAGGAATTTAAGTCTCTTCTTGCAGGATATCCAAACTCGCCTTTTTCAGAGGATGCGCATTACTGGATAGGAAAATCTTACTGGATGAAAAAGGATTATGATTCTGCATTAAGGGAATTTACAATAATAACCTCAAGATTCCCTGACGGCAGAAAGGCAGCAGATGCGCAGTTTGAAATTGGCGCTTACTATTCAACAATAGAAAATCCGAAATATGATTTAAACAGGGCGATTATTGAATATCTTAAAATACCACAGAGGTATCCGAATAGCCATATTACTGATGATGCAAGGTATTATGCAGCCCGCTCTCTAATAGAGCTTTCAAACTATGAGCAGGCGATTGGTGATTTCAAAGGCCTGATAACAAAATACCCTGAAAGTGAGTTTGCTGATGATGCGCAGTATTACATAGGCATTTCATACATCTATTTAAAAGAGTATCAGAGGGCAAGGGAGGCTATTGAAAAATTAAAGGATAGTTATCCCTACAGCAATTATCATGCGTACGGCTCAGCCCTTTTGTCACTTCTTAATAAAACCCTGTCAAACAGCCAGCCAAGATATTCAAACGCAATCGGCGGGAAAGGGATTGAGCATAAGAAATTCTCAGAGCCATCAGGCATATACTGTGATGAAATGGGCAGCCTATATGCAGCAGATACAGGCAATAAAAGGATACAGAAGATAAATCAAGCAGAGGCTGACGGAACAATAATAGGCAGGCCCAAAAAGGGAGAGGATATTTTTAAAAGGCCTGTTGATGTATGGGTTGACAGGGGCAATAATATCTATGTAATTGATGTAAAGCTCTTTAAGGTTTACAAATTTGATGAAAACGGAAATCCTGTTTTTACATTTGGCAAAGAGGGCAAGAAAGATGGTGAATTTAAAGAACCGTCTGCAATTGCAGTTGATTATGAAGGATATATTTATGTTTTAGACAAGGGGAATAAAAAGATACACAAATTTGACAGGGCAGGAAATTTTGTCCTCTCCTTTGGCGACAAAGGCAGCAAGGATGAAAGATTGGATGAGCCTTCAGACGTCTCTATTGACATCAAGGGGAATATCCTTGTTGTTGATACCGGCTTAAAGAGGATTATGAAATACAATAAAGAGGGAAGGCTCATACAGCAGTTTGGAATGGAGGCATCAAAGAAGACGCCTGAAGGATTTAAAGAGCCTGTTAATATTGCAACTGACAGGTTGGGAAATATATATATCCTTGATATCGGCAGGAGCAGCATACAGAAATTTGACCGTGATTTTAAGTTCCTTATAGAGATCAAGAATGAGAAAGGTAAACCCAAAATAATTGACAGCCCCGGCGGTCTTTGTGTAAGCCCGGCAGGCGAGATATTTATATCAGACAGTTCAGAGCATAAGATATACAAATTGGAGTAATAGAAAGAGTCCTGTCATTCCCACGAAAGTGGGAATCCAGAAAAAAAGGACTGGATTCCGCATCAAGTGCGGAATGACACAACAAAAAATATAAAGAACTAATTGTGACAGGACATTAATAAAATGGCTGCTCTAAAAAAAATATTTCTAATTCTCATATTAAACAGCTTAATTACAGCAGGCGCTGCCTATGCTGAAACAGGCGAGGGGCTTTTGTTAAAAGGCATAGAAAGCTACAACAGCGGAGATTATGCTGCTACACAAAAATTGCTTGTAAAGGCGCTCTCGCTTTTAAAAGAGAATTCTAAGTTAGTTGAGGCGCGCAAGCATCTTGCATTTGTTTATATTGCCTATGGCGAGAATCAGAAGGCTCAGGATCAATTTACAGAGGCGCTTAAGATTGACAATGCCTTCAGGCTTGATGCAAAGACAACATCACCAAAGATTATGGATGTATTCAGAAAGGCAAAGGCCGGTGTTGTTGCAGAAGGCGCAATATCTGTGATAACAAAACCCGAAGGCGCAAAGGTCTATCTTGACAGCAATCTTATTGGTGAAACGCCTTTGAGGCAGGATGAGGTATCAGCTGGCCAGCACAAGATTATGATTAAAAAGAAGGGCTACGAGGTTATTGAAGGAGAGATTACTGTCAAGGATAAGGTAATGACAAATATTGAATATAACCTATCTGAAAGCACCGGGGTTTTAAATATTATCAGCGAGCCTTCGCAGGCAGATGTATCCTTTGACAGTGAATCTATCGGCAAGGCGCCTATTAAGATCAAAAATGTATCAGGCGGCTCTCATATAGTGAAGATATCCAAAAAGTATTATGATGATTTTGAGAAAGTGACAGCCTTTAATAAAGGAGAGGAAAAGGGGCTGAATATAACATTAAAAAAGAGATTAGCGCTTCTTGGTCCGATAACAGAGGCAGGACAAACAGAGGGAAGGGCTGTTGCAAGGAATCTTTTAATAGACAGTTTCAAAGGCATGCAGGCCTATCAATTGATTGCGCTGCCTGAAGAAAAGGAGGCAGAGGCTTTAAAGCAATACAATATCAATCTCAAGGCAGTACTGAGTCATCTCCTGCCTCAGGCAGAGAAGAAAACAGAATTCAAACTCAGTGAGCTATCAGAAAAGGTAAATGCAGAGCTTTTTATCATTGCCTGCCTAATCAAGGACAAAGCAGGGCCTAAACTCATCTTTACACTCTTTAACAGCGAGATGGAGAGGCCTGATATGTTTATTATTGACCTTATTCAGGAGGATGTAAAACAGCCGCTGACAAAAATCAGAAAGGCGCTGGAATTTCAGCCTTCATTATCCAAGCCTGCTGAGATTAGGGAAGAAAAAGGCGTGATTTTGTTCAATCACTTTGTCACCCGGATTAAGGAAATGACAAAGGACAGCAATAAAGAGACTGCTGCAATTGGATATTTAAATCTCGGGAACTATCATGCAAATATGAAAAACTGGAACGAGGCGATATCTGCTTACAATCAGGTTGCATCTGCAAACAAAACAGGAATCGGAAAGGGCACAGCGCTTTACAGGATTGGAGAGGTCTATGAAAATCTCAACTACTGGAATGAGGCAGCAGAATATTATTACAGGGCAATGAAGCAGTTTCCACAGAACACTATTGATACCAATGAAGGAGAGGCAGTCTCCTCTGCTGCGCTAAAAAGGCTGAAAAGGATGCACTCATTGGGGCTTATTAGGGAGAGGTATTGGTAGAATTCCTTTTGGCTTATTTCTTTCTAAGACAAGTTGTCATAGATGGCGTCTTTATCTGAATAGCCTTTTAGAAATTGAGACATCGTTGAATTATTCCATACAGTATCTCTGTCCTCAAGCATAAGTATAACCCTTAACCACAACCATTTTCAGGAGGGTTTAGTAAAGCAAAGCCAAGGATTTTATGTTTATTTATGCATATTAAAAGTCTCTCTTAAATAACTTATTTTCAGGAGTATAAAATTGCACTGCTAACGTGAAATTTGTATTCACCACTCCATCTTCTCTAAGGCTTTTTCTCAATTATCTGCGTTCCTTGCTTAATATAGTAACTAATTTTATTTTTCCTGCAAAATTTAATGACCGATGCAGCAAGGCTATTATAAAATTCTTTTGTGTATTTAAATTCAGATGATTTAACATTATAATTCAACCTGCCGAATATGATTTTATCTACGAAATCAACAGCTTCTAAAATTTCCATTAAATCCTGCTTAATTAAATTTGGCGTAGGATACGGCTCCATACTCACCCATGTTTTAAACCCTTTTTTATGCAAATATTTAAGAGCGTCGATTCTATCTTTAAACTTAGCCGAATTCGGCTCAAGCTCTTTCCTGAATTTTTCACTCAAAGAAACTAATGTAATACCATATTTGTTTTGATTGCTAAAACCATTTCTATTACCGAGTTCTCTTGGAAAAACTCCCTTTGTTAATACAGTACAACGGATATTATTTGTATTCAGCTTGTCTATAATTTTCATACTCAAATTACATACATCTTCTTGCTTATACATAAACGGGTCTGTAGAAAAACAGAGATGGACATATTTTATTTTATTTTTATATTTTGGTATTTCTTTGTCCAGAAGCTCTAAAGCATTAGAAACTATTTTGGGCTGGCACCATTCGTTGTAAGTCTTAATAATGCCACATCGTCTTTTCATCATGTAGGCGTAACATGGATATTTACAACCATGAGAACATCCCTCAACATGATTTATACAAAAATCGGCATATTCAACTTCGCTTTTATAAAGTAAGGATTTCCTTTTTATAGTTTGCATATTTAGAACAACTCTTTCTGTCCAGTCGGATTTGTTTTAATAATACTGCTCCATATCTTTTGTCCAAGTGGATGTTTTGAGGCAAGAATTAAAACATACAAATCCACTTCTTTAGTATTTTTAACAGAGACCGTTGGTAACCCAGTATAAATGTCTATATTTGAAGATTCCATTTTTAAGCCCTTTTCAGGATAACCTATGGACTTAAGTTGTTCTTTAAATACATTTATTAAAGCCCCAAAGATTTTATCATCGGTAAACCCTTCAATTGCCTTGCGCCAGCTATCGGTTCCCAAAAGATTATCTAATATAGTATTTTTGTGCTTTATCCATGTTTTTAAATTTCTTTTTATAGCTCCTATAGGAAAATGGATCAACATATCCATTTTATCTAATTTTGCCAACATTTTAAGGGTTGCAAATTTTAATCCATCTGGACCAAAAGGATCAATAAATGCAAAATGATACCGATATTTATGTTTTAGTAATATATTTATTAACTCATTAATCAAACTATTAGAATCTCCACATTCTACATGGCAGGTTGTCTTTGCGCTGGTTCTTTTCTTCAATGTGTCTACATTGACTTTACTGATGTCAAAGCAAAAACACTCATTAAAAGGCGCTTCATTTCTGTTTAAAGCTCTAATTCCTCCGCCATCTATTTCTCTCTTTTCATCTTTTATAATACATCTGCCTGGACCAGAAAATAAATCTATAAAAACAGCATTGCCCTTATCTGCAAACCTTCTTCTTGCCTCACATGAAGCATTTAAATATCTCTCTAAGAAGAAAAATTTATCTTCAACCCAAGGACCAACGCATTGTACAGGCAGCCCATCTAAACCATGTATTAAACAATTGCCATCCGTATCTTTACAACGATGTTCTCTACAATTTCTTATACCCATTTATCATTTCTCATATTATAGGCTATCTTCCTCTTTTACTCTTTCTCAATCATCTCCTCAACCTTCTGTTTGGCTTCTTCCCAAAAGTTTTTTGATAAAAAGCTGGCGGACTATTTCTTCTGGTTTTGCAGGACGCTCTTTATCAGAGCCGAAACATTTAAGATAGAGCTTGCCGTTTTTGTCATAGATATTTATTGATGAAATAAGTTTTTTGTCAAATATGCCAAGACTATGTTTTGTCTCTGCACTTTTAAATATCTCATCTATATTGTATTTTTGCATGTGCTTTATTTAGTACTCAATATCTCTAAAATCTTTAACCATATGGTCTTTGTTACATATGGAACATTTTATTGTCTCAATATGTTGCTCTTCAGGTTCGCAAATCAATATTCCATTTTCGTTTATATAGCCTTCATACATTTTATCTGTGAACATTAAAAATTTATTGTTGCCGCAATCACATTTCAATTTAATCTGCATATTTGAAGACCCCAATAATTATAAGCTCAAAACTGATGCAATTAGTAACGGGGCTTATAAGATGTTTTAAACAGCACTGGATTATTACAAACAATCAGCATATTTGTCCAGTTATTTTTTTAATTTATAGCAGGCTGAAGAGCCTGTTGACAAACTCGCAAGATACCCATAAATGTCATTCCCGCACGATTTTAGCGGGAATCCAGTTCTTGTAGATTCAAGGGCTTCTGGATTCCTGCTTTCGCAGGAATGACAAACTATGCATGAATAGATACTTTATAGCAGGCTCTGAAACCTGCGGCTACCAATAGAAATGCAAAAAACCTTAATCACCCCTTCACCTCGTACACCATAACCTCTTTTTCCTTTCCTTTCACCTTCCATTTTCCAACAGGTTTTATTTCAAAGAAGTCTTTGGCAAGTTTGTATGTCTGCTCGCCGATTAATATCTGGCCCGGCTTTGACATTGTCTCAAGCCTCGCTGCTGTGTTTACTGCATCGCCGAGCACAGTGTACTCCATTCGCTGCAATGAGCCGATGTTTCCTGCAACCACATCCCCTGTATTGATGCCGATCCTTACGTTAAATTTTACGCTGTCGTCCTTTCTTGTCATAAGATTCTTAAGCTCTTCCCTCATCTCAACAGCTGCCCTTACAGCCCGAACAGCATCGTCCTTATGCGAAAATGGCGCGCCGAATATGGCCATGATTGCATCACCGATATATTTATCAAGTGTGCCGCCGTGCTTGAATATAATGTCTGTCATCAGGCTGAAATAATCGTTAAGAAGGTTTGCAATCTCAGCAGGCGATAATCTCTCGGACATGCTTGTAAAGCCCTGGATATCAGAAAAGAGTATTGTTACCTCCTTTTCCTGAACATCAAGGGAGGTGTTTCTGCCCTCCTGTATCTCCTTCATTATTAAATCAACAATATCAGGCGAGTGGTATTGAGAAAGCCTTTTTCTGAATTCAGCCTCTTTTAAGATTTTTTCCTTCAGCCTTGCCTGCTGAATGCCTATTGCCGCCTGATTTGCAATTGCTGTAAGGAGCTCAAGGTCTTCATTTGAAAACCTGTTTGTTGATAAAAGACTGTCAACATAAATGATGCCTAACACATCATCCATATTCCATAACGGCACGCACATGGCAGAGCGGATGCCGTAGAGGATGATGCTCTCGCCTCCCTTGAACCTCGGGTCAATCTTTGCGTCAGATGTAAGTATTGACACCTTTTCCTTAATGACCTGTTTTGCAATGGTCTTGCTTATAGTGATATTTCCGCCATCCTCTGGCCTTAGGCCGCTGTGCCTTACGACCTGAGGGATAAGCTCCCCTTTTTCTTTATCAAGGAGAAGAAGAAACGCCCTCTCTGCCTTTATTACCTGAAGGACAAGGTCTACAATAAGATTAAGGAGGTGATTCAGCTCAATGGTGGATAAGAGCGCCCTGCCTATTTCATAAAGTATAAAGAAAAAGTTCTTGGCATCGCCTGACGCCTCTTTCCTGTCAAGCTGAAGCTCGTGCGGGTCTAATATAAAGGTCGGCGGTTTTTTTGCGTCAGGGCTTGCCGGCAGGGGCATCAGGCCGTGAAGTGATTTGGCAATGTAGCTGTCTGTTACAGGTTTGATGATAGTGCCCTCTGGCGCTACAAAGGGCTGGGAATCATCAAGCACAAGGATATCAGCAACCTCTTCTTCAAAACGGAGCGTAGTCTTGCCAATGGTTATTTCATCCTTGTTATTCAGCCTTTTTTCTTTAATCTTTGTTCCATTGACAAATGTTCCGTTGTAGCTGTCTAAGTCTGTAATAAAAAAATATTTTTCTCTTCTTGTAATTTCTGCATGATTTCTGGATGCGAGCCTGTCTTCAAGGACAATGTCATTTGAAGGGAGCCTTCCAATCTTCTGGGATGATAGAGTAATGAAGTGTATATCGCCTGTTTTAGGGCCTTTAGTTGTTACTAATCTCGCCATAGGATATTTATAGTCACGCCAGGATAACCTTTCTCTCTCTTGCAATATGCTGGAGGATTATTATTGCGTTATGCAGTCTGTGCAGCCTCATATTCCTGCTTCTAATTGATAAGGTATCGTGCAGAGGAAATTTTTCTGACCTTACCTCTGTCTGTATTTTTCTTAGGTAGTGGTATAGACTCTTGTAATCTTCAGGCATTAATTTTTTTAGAATAAGGGGATTTATTGAGAGGTATCCATCTGCAATATCCCTTGCTGTTGCCGCCAGGCTTTTTCCTCTGAATTCCGCGCCTTCCATATCAGCAAACCTTAAAAGGCCTTACTATTGCCTCTAATTCTTTTTCTATCTTCAGAATCTTTTCCATTTGAGATGCAAGCTCAGTTTTTGATTTACTTTTTGCTATATTTTCTGAGAGGTGCTGAGACTCTTTTGAAAGCAATATAAGTTTTTCTTCCATATCTAAAACCGATTCCCTGAAATTGCTTGAAATATAGTTTATGTTTTCTGCGATCTGATGGAATATTACATTGTGTTCTTTTCGTATGAATATCTTTATCAGCAAGTCGCCTTTTGTCATCTCCTTAGTTGCGCGGTTGATTGCAAAGAGCGGGCCTGCGAATCTGTGCGAGTAGAAAATGCTTGCTACGCCGATGAATATTATTAATATGCCAAACACTATTGGAATCATCAAAGGAAAGCTGACAGTCTTGGCAAGTTTTTGAAATAACAGCAGGATGAAGGAATATCCAATCAGGATTGTTATTACAAAGGCAGCAAACCTTCCCTGAAACTCCTTGTTAATGAGAAAGATGTGTCTTCTTTCAAAATAACTTTTTTCACTCATATTTATCCAGCCTTTCTAATCAAATTTCACTTATTATTAATACACTGGACCGCCTTCCAGTAATTGAAAAAGTTTACCTTCTCCTTTTTGTTTATCTTGAGCCCTGTTTTATCAAGCAGGTCGTATAAGTCAAGGTCTGTCCTGAAGCCAATCTTGCAGCATACAGGAGATATCATCTTCTCAAAGCCGGAGATGAATTTATTTTTGCTAATAAAATGATTGAGAAATACAATCCTGCCGCCTTTTTTGCAAACCCTTTTTATTTCATGAGCTGCCTTTACAGGGTCAGGGACAGTGCTTATAAAATACGCAGCCATTACAGAATCAAAGGTGTTATCTTCAAATTCCATTCTTGTGGCATCCATTTTATGAATCTGAACATTTACAAGCCTGTTCTCTTTTATCTTTTTTTCTGCTTCTTTCAGCATCTTGGCTGAAAGGTCAACACCTACGATCTTGCAGTGTCTTGGATAGTAGGGAAGCGAAAGGCCTGTGCCTACGCCCACCTCAAGAATGTTATCATCCTCCTTAATATCCAAAAGTTCAATCCCTGTTTCCCTCCCTGATTCAAATATCTTTCCAAAAATAAGATCATAAACGCCGGAATAATTTGAATAGACCCTTTCTACTGATTCAATATTCACTTTTCCCTCCTTTGTAAAATGATTACACAGATTTTAAAAAACGATTACGCAGATTAAAACTTCCTCTTATCTGTGTAATCTGTTTCTTGTAATCTGTGTAATCAAGGGCTAAACAATTTTTGTGAAGCCCTATAAACTTACCCCCTTTTTTTAATTGCAATTGCTGAAACTACCTCTTTTACCCCCTCTGTGTTAAGGGCAATATCTACTGCCCTGGCTACTTCCTGAGGCGAATAGGCTTTTCCTGATAAGGTTACCTTTCTGTCTAAGGTTGATACATTGATATCCAATGCAGATAAATCCTTATCTCTTGCAAGCTGCGCCTTTATTCTCGCTGTAATCGCTGCATCACCTGCTGCTGACCTTGTGTTTTCTATTATATTATCGCCCTTTTTTCTTACAACGATTCCGAGCTCCTTTACATCTACAACTGCCTCTCTGCTTTTATCTGAAATAGCGTCTATTATCTCCCTTGTATCTGCCTTTATCCCTGAGACAACATCCTTAGCAGTATTCTCAACAAGGCTCTTTGTTTCCCCAACCTTTCTCTTGGCCTCTTCAATTCCCCTTCCCTTTGTGCTTACATAGTAAATCCCGAGGACTATTGTAATTATTCCTATAAGCATTAAAATTTTTTTTATCATAATATTTTATAAATATAACTAATGTTGATATTTTGAAGCTAATGCCGTTACAGCTTGATTAAACAATACTGATGTTTGCCCAGTTGGAGATGAAATCTCTAACAGATATATGCTGTCTATCTGTCTTATGCCTTATACAAAGCAAATTTGTTAAAAATAGATACAGATTGTAACGGCATTAATTATACCATTAAATCATAAAAGGGCAAATAAAATTATAGTTTTGCAACAAAAAAAGGGGAAGGCATTTTGCCTTCCCCTTTTAAAGGAATTATCAGTATTAAACAAAGATTATCTCTTAGAGAACTGGAATTTCTTTCTTGCCCCTTTTTGGCCGTACTTCTTTCTCTCTTTTTCTCTTGAGTCCCTTGTAATAAGCCCTTCTTTTTTAAGCTTATCCCTCAAAGCAGAATCCATTGCAATAAGGGCCTTTGAAATCCCGTGCCTTATTGCGCCTGCCTGGCCGGATAAGCCGCCGCCGAGGACATTGGCAGAGATATTTAGTTTGCCGAGATTTTCTGTAAGCTCAAGCGGCTGTCTTACCATCATCTGCAGGGTCTCTCTTCCAAAGTAATCGCCCAGCTCCTTATTATTTACAATTATCTTACCGCTGCCAGGGGAGACTAAAACCCTTGCAACAGCGTTCTTTCTTTTTCCAGTTGCGTATATTGCTTCTGCCATAAGAATTACTCCTTTATATCTTTAGGTTCTCCGGACTTTGGGCAGCATGTGGATGCTCAGTGCCGCAGTATATCTTAAGTTTTTTTATCATTGTCTTGCCGAGGATAGACTTCGGCAGCATGCCCCTTACCGCCTTTTTAAGCACATCTTCCGGCTTTTTCTTTAAGAGCTCTTCAAGCCTTTCAGCCTTAAGTCCGCCGGGATAGCGCGAATGATGATAATAAATCTTGTTCTTTAGCTTTTTGCCTGTATACTGAACCTTGTTGGCATTTATAACTATTATATGATCGCCTGTATCTACATGCGGGGTAAATATAGGCTTATGCTTTCCTATCAGCACCTCAGCTATTCCTGATGCAATTCTTCCAAGGGTCTTGCCCTCTGCATCTACTAAAAACCATTTTCTCTGTACATCCTCTTTTTTAGCCATTATTGTCTTCATATTTGTTTAACTCCTTGCTTCCCTGAATAAGGCAGCCTTTTATTTTAATTAAAAACCCTTTATTTGTCAAGGTTTTTTTAGAGCTTGGCGTCCCCAGGGGGATTTGAACCCCCGTCGCCGCCGTGAAAGGGCGGTGTCCTGGGCCGGGCTAGACGATGGGGACAATTGGTGAGCCGCGTTGGAGTCGAACCAACGACACCCGCCTTAAAAGGGCGGTGCTCTACCTGCTGAGCTAGCGGCTCCAAAAATGAAAAACATATATTAACAGAGATATTAATCTATGTCAAGCATTGAACAAACTTTTGAAGGGATTTCTCACAATGATTGTCTCTGACCTCTTCTGCCCAGTGGAAACCATATCAACATTAATGCCTGTTAACTCTGTTAGTCTTTTAAGATATTTTTTTGCCTTTTCAGGGAGCATTCCATATTCAGTTATGCCTAATGTATCTTTATTCCATCCTTCCATATTCTCAAAAACAGGCTCGCACTCTTCAAGGATATTCAATTCAGCAGGCATCTCATCGTAAATCTTGCCCTTATATTTGTATCCTGTGCAGATCTTTATCTCCTTAAAAGCGTCTAAGACATCCAGCTTTGTAATTATAATCCCTGTTAAGCCGTTTATCCTTACTGCATAGCGCACAACTACTGCATCAAACCAGCCGCATCTCCTTGGTCTTCCTGTGGTGGCGCCGTACTCCTTGCCGCGTTCACGCATTAATTCTCCGTCCTTATCCGTTAGCTCTGTTGGGAAAGGCCCGCTTCCAACCCTTGTTGTATATGCCTTTACAATGCCAATTACCTCATTAATCATTGTCGGCCCTATTCCTGTTCCTGTGCATGCGCCGCCGGCAGTTGAATTTGATGACGTAACATAGGGATATGTTCCGTGGTCAACATCAAGCAATGTGCCCTGTGCGCCCTCAAAGAGCATATTTTTGCCCTCTGATGCAGCCTTATTAATCAATAGCGATGTATCTGTTATATAATCTTTTAATGTCTCTGCATAACTCATGTATTTATCGTAGATATCACTAAAATTCATGGTGTCTGCCTTGTAAAGGACCTTTAATAGATAATTAGTCTCCTCAAGATTTGCCTTAAGTTTTTCTGAAAATAGCTCAGGCTGTAAAAGATCCGCTGCCCGTATGCCTATCCTTGCCATTTTGTCAACATAGGCAGGCCCTATTCCCCTTCCTGTTGTGCCGATCCTCTTTGCGCCTTTAACCCTTTCGCTCTCTTTATCTATTGCCCTGTGATAGGGCATTATCAAATGGGCAGACTTGCTGATAAAAAGATTATTGTCAATTTTAACGCCCTTTGCCCTCAAACCGTTTATCTCTTCAATCAGCGCCTCCGGGTCTACTACCATGCCATTGCCAATAATACAAATCTTGCCATGGTGAAGGATGCCGGATGGTATCAGATGAAGGATGTACTCTTTATCCTCTATTACTACGGTGTGTCCTGCATTATGTCCGCCCTGATAACGGACAACCATATCCGCATCCTCTGTAAGGATGTCAACTATCTTTCCCTTGCCCTCGTCGCCCCACTGGGCGCCGACTACAATTATATTTGCCACAGTATTATATCTCCTTGTTCACACAAAAAAATCGGGTGGCATGCCACCCGATTTTTGCCTTATTCTATTACTTATAATGTCTTTTTGTCAAGAAAAAACCCTGATATTGTTACTTACGAATTAAAAGTGTACAGTTTTTAATGGATTTACGATTTAAAAGTGCACGCCTCAAAAAAAGAGCTAACAGCGCTTACTAATAAGTTCATAATAGTAGCAGCATATTTTTATCTTTATTAAATCTAACCAACCCAAGTTTGTCATGCCCGAAGGCTTCTATCGGGCATCCAGAGTGCTTATAATGGATTCCCGCTTAATACCTGCGGGAATGACAATGTGGGAGAGTTTTTAATTTATGTCAATACAATTATGAGAACCTTAATAATTCACAAAAAAGAGATAAATCTTCCAAAAATAAATGGTAATTCCTTCTAAAGAAACGAGCAAAACAACATCTTTCGTAAAGGACTATTCAGGGGTATCAGTCCCGAATCTGAGCCATGAGAATAAATATTTTACATTAAGAAAGAAGGTGCGGGTAGGAAATACCCACGCGCAATGATTGTAAGGTAAGTTTGCCCTTTTTATTTGGGCAGTCATACGGGTCTGGCCCTGCGGCTGTTGATAACAGTATTAACAATAGCCCCTAAAATCAGCAGTGTGGATATAAGAAATACCATCTTTATACCAACAATGTTTATTAGCCCAATGCCAACAAAGGGGAATATGCTTCCTCTTACACCGCTAAGCGTAATATGTATTGCCGAGTATTTTGGCACAAGTCTTTGCGGGCCCATGTGGGTTATGAGATTAAAGCTTATCATCTCAATAGCAGCGATAGTAAAACCTGCTACTGCAAAGGCAATGGTTATTGTCCCGAAAGAGAATTTAATAAAATATAAAAACGGCAGAATAGCAGCTATTCCATAAAATGTTATCATAACCCTCTGTCTTGAATATCTGTCCATATACATCCCCCAGAAGAAAAACCCGATAAGCCATGAGAGGGAAAAAACAGAGCCCAATGCCCCTGTCTGCAGGTTTGTGATATGAAGATAATCCACCATCACAATAGGATACAATGGCATTGCCATAAGAAAGCCCATCTCAAAGATTGTGTAGGATATTAAAAATATAAGAAATGCCCTGTCTTTAAAAGGTACCTTTACAGCCTCAAGAACAGCAATTGACTGCGACCTTGTCTTTACCTCCTTTCTGACCCTTATCTTCCCAAACTCCCATACAGAGAGCATCCCGAATACTGCAGCGACAGGAAATACATATCTGTAATAGCCTGTTTCTTTATTAAGGACATACCCTCCTATCCATGATGCAATAATCCATAAAACAGCCATGCCTATACGCACATAGCCCATCAGCCTTCCCCTCTGTTCATCAGGGTAATTGCTCTTCATTATATATGTGAATGACGGTATTGCAAAGGCAGAGATAAAAAAGAAGAGAAGGATTATTAATGTGTAATAGAGAGGTGAGTATATAAAAAACATCAACAGGATAAGACCTCGTCCGATTATATTAAACCACACAACATAGCACATCCTGCCTTTGCCAAAGATGTCTTCTGTTAATAAAAATGTCATGAGGCTCGTAATATATGGCGCTGCCATCAGGAGCGCTATCTCAATATTTGTTGCGCCAATCTTTCTGCCGATTATCGGAAAGAAAGGGTAGAGGAGGCCGCCGAAAACGCCAAAATACATGGCTGCCTTAAGGTCGTGGTAGAATGTGGGTCTTACGCGTCTTGGAAGTCTTTTTAAGAACTGCATATCTTTTGCTACAATGACCTCTCCATCAACTCCTTCTTTGCAGATGAAAACGCCTCAGGTGTGCCGAGGTCGCGCCAGTATCCGTCCATTACATATCCAAATACACGTTCGCCTTTTTTAATCATCTCAGGATACGCCAAACGGTTGATACAGCCATTTTCAGGCAGATAGGCAAGTACCTTTGGTTCCAAGATATGAATGCCTGTAAACATAAGGCTTGTTACTGCCTCGTCGGTTTTTATGATATTTAAGAACTGCATTATCCTGTTTTCATTATCAATCCCTATTGACACGT
>ERZ1292623.1746-Hain-H51-01um-R1-1746-length-20409-cov-24_pt1 | contig 20409 bp, 30 predicted proteins | sample MGYA00564398_ERZ1292623 | MGnify/ENA primary metagenome ERZ1292623 (study PRJEB36523, sample SAMEA6512633) | groundwater metagenome | collected 2019-01-07 | study: AquaDiva: Metagenomics assemblies of 32 groundwater samples | reverse complement strand
GGACTAATTTCCCTTTTTTATCATTTTTGTCATAATCAACAGTATTTGTCCATTTTGTAACAATCCATCCAAGATTCTCTTCAAGGTCTTGTCTTACCTTCAATTCAAATCTTCCCCCTTTAGCTCGGCTCTTCTTCCCCATAACTGACTTTTCTGCAGACATAAAAATAAGCGCAAATGAAAGTATAAATAATTTTACTTAACCAAATTTAGAAATATAATTTATCTGCAAAAGCGTGTCTTCTAAATGGATACTCAACTATAAGTAATTCAGCAGCAATTGATTCTAAGGCCTTTCTTTCAACTTCTTCAAAACTTCCTGTCCCGCAAGCAAATATCTTCCTTCTTCTCTCAATTTCATTCTGCAATTCATCATAATTAGATATTTTAGCATTACTCCCATTCATCTTCCAAGGGTAATCCATAATTCTGCATGCATCAAGATAATTATCTTGAGGCGTATGCACTTTGTCTATTAAAGAAATAAAATAAGCAACCTTTTCTTTTAGTCGTTCTACATAATCACACTCTTCCACAACTAATATTATCTTTTTTCTTTTTTAAATATTATTATCTTGAATTATAAATCTCTTGCTTTCATTTGACTTTGGCGAATGAATGGACGTGACTAAAGGTCTCGTGCTTGAAGTGTTCTTCTGCCATTTGCTTTAGCACGTTTTATTCCATTAACAAGAATTTCTTCAACTTTCCTTTCAAGTTCTCGTCCAACTTCTTCAGCCACCGAAGTCACGGCCTTTTCTTTATCAAGTTCATTGACCGCTTCTTTTATATTATTTTTAACAATTAGGTGAGACATTATCTTTTCTTTTCCTTTTTATTTTCTTCCATTTTTTCCGATGCTGTTGGCTTCATAAAAGGAAAAAGCAAAACGTCGCGGATTGAGTCCTGTCCTGTTAATAAAATTACAACCCTGTCAATTCCCATTCCCAAACCTCCAGTAGGAGGCATTCCATGTTCTAATGCATTTAGGAACTCTTCATCCAAAGGGCTTGCCTCTTTATTTCCCCCAGAAAGTTTTTTTTGCTGTTCTTCCAAAAGTTCTCTTTGTTTTAATGGGTCGTTCAATTCAGAATAAGCATTTCCAATTTCCGCTCCAAGGCAAAATGGTTCAAATCTTTCAATTAATCTGCATTCAGGATCTTTCCTATGAATTTTGCACAGCGGCGTCGTCTCAAGAGGATGGTCTATTATAAATGTCGGCTGAATAATCTTATCCTTGCAAAAATGTTCAAAGATAGCAGCAACGTAATAACCCCATGAATGTCCTTTAACTTGGATTTTGTCTTTGTCTATAATTTTTTTCAAGTCCTTTTCATTTAGTTTGTTCACATCAATCTTTACATATTGTTTTATGGCCTCAGTCATTTTCAATCTTTTCCAAGGAGCTTTGAAATCAATTTCTTGATCCCCAATTTTAACTTTTGTAGTTCCGTTGATCTTTTTTGCAGCATATTCTACCATTCCTTCAAATAATTCCATCATATCATTGTAATCAGCATACGCTTGATACGCTTCTAACATTGTGAATTCCGGATTGTGCCATTTGTCAATTCCTTCATTTCTGAAATTCTTTGCAAGAGTGAAGACCTTTTCATAACCGCCGACGATTAGTCGTTTTAAATATAATTCAGGGGATATTGATAAAAATAAATTAATGTCTAAAGCATTAAGATGTGTTTCAAAAGGCCTCGCTTCTGCTCCACCATACAACGGCTGTAATGAAGGCGTCTCAACTTCTAAAAATCCCTTTTCTTTTAAATAATCGCGGATAGCGTCGATGATTTTTGCGCGTTTTACAAAAACTTCCTTTACTTCCAGACTCATAATCAAATCCAAATATCTTTTCCTGTATCTTTCCTCTTTGTCTTGCAAACCGTGCCACATTGAAGGCAAAGGCAAAATACTCTTGCTCAAAATTTCCAACTTTTTGACTAAAATAGAAATCTCACCTGTTTTTGTTTTGATAACTTCTCCTTCCACTCCAACAAAGTCACCAGAATCAATATATTTTTTGAAAAATTCCATGACTTTCCCAGGCGTCTCGCCTTCTTGAAAAACAATTTGCATCTCTCCGCTTTCATCTCTTAATTTTGCAAAAGCGATCTTTCCAAAGTCGCGCTGACTCATAACTCTTCCAGCAGTAATAACTTTGCTTTTAAGTTTTAATTTTAATATCTTAGAAATCTCATCCTTCTTTTCAAACTTGTGAGGATAAGGGTTAATTCCTGCTTTTTTTAGCTCATTTAATTTTCTTATGCGCTCATCAACAATTTGCTGTTCCCTACCACCCAAATTTTTAATCATGTTTAACTAACAATTTTATAATTTATAAAATCACCTGTACTTTCTTTTGTAACCTTTATTGTCAAGCTCTTCATTGACTAATTCGTCCGCCATTTGCTGGAATTTGTCCCAACGCGACACGTGCACATACTTCACTTTGTCGAATTTATCCTGCTCTTTCTGAACTTTTTTAAATAAGTCCAAAAGTTGTGGCTGTTTAACTCTATACTCTCCTAAAAGTTGCTTAACTAATAATTCAGAATCCAAAACACATGTGACTTCTTTATCATATTCTAATGCTAGCTTCAAAGCCATAATCAGTGCTTCATACTCTGCAATGTTGTTTGTAACTCTTTCTCCTATGAATTTACTGAATTTCTTTAGAATTTCGCCCTCTCTTCGTATTATTACTCCTATTGCCCCCGGTCCGGGATTGCCGCGCGCTCCACCATCAGAATTTGTTATGATCATGATTAGTTTTATCTAAAGGACTTTTTATATTTTATATCAATCCACATCCTTTTTTCTAAAACATTTTCAAACAAAAATCTTATAGCATATGGTAGGTATTTCGTGATTTCCTGCTAAATCTTTATTTGAAATATTCTGCAAATCTTTCTTTTGTTTCTGCTAAAAACCTATCAGCGTCATCAAATTCATATTTGAATCCTTTATAATTTTCTTCTCTAGTTAGGACACCAGTAACTCCGCCAAATCTTGGACCCCTAATGTGAATACTATCAACTAAACCATCGTTTTCTCCATCTATTCCTCCATCAGTCATCGTCCTAGATGACCCGAGAAAACAATGTTGATCTAATGTATCCTCCCGATAATCCCCATTATGGTATCTTGTAAAACCAGTATGACTAAAAGCTCCATCTGTTTTTGTTACAGAATGATAATTGCCATTAATATATTCCTTGTTATGAAATAGATTATTGAAACCAATTTGCGAAGCATAAAATGCTCCTAAAATTCCGCCAACAATGGCAATTCTCTTAATTTTCTTACCAATATTCTCTATCATAAATATTGGATATCTGATAACTTTATAAATCTTTCGGTTAATTTACTACTTGAGAGTTAATAACTATCTTTCAAAAACCACAATAACAACGAATTTTTGGCGATCTCCGAACACCCTATTGTCAGCTTCATTGATTATTAAAACCCAAAATCTACTTTAATTTTTCCTTCGGAACGTTGCACTAAAAATCAAATATGCAGCACCTTAAAAGTTTTGAAATCCTGAAATCTTTCGTCTTTTACTTCGACGCTTTTTATTTGCGCATGCTTCGGTCCTTTCTTGCAAATCTCAATCATTTCATTAACCGCATTTGCATCGCCTTCCATAAATGCCTCAACTCTTCCATCTTCAAGATTTCTGACAAAACCCTTTATATTTAATTTTTCAGCATTTTCTTTTACAAAACCCCTAAAGAAGACATCCTGAACAGTTCCTGTAATATAAAGCCGCACCGATTTTTTCATATAAATTAGAATTTGAAGCAGTTTATTAATTTTCTCGTTATATCCCTCTTAAATCCAATTCGTTATTGACAATTGCAACAACCTGCGACGCAAAATACATCTTCGGCCCTACATTAACCAGAGTCAAACTCTTTTTTAATCTTTTAAGCTCTTTGTCAGGAAGCCCGTCCTGGTCGCCCAAAATGAAAGCGCAATTTTCAGGTATCTTCGCCTTTCTTAATTGTTCACCTTTTTTATCAAGAACAAAAACCTCATTTTCTTCATTAATTAACTCTTGAACAACATTTAACAAACTTTTTTTTTCAACAGTGCATCCCGGAAAAACCTCTGTTTTTTCTCCAGATCTGAATTTATATAAAATCTTTTTCAGCAAGTCCCCAACATCTTTCTTACTTATTGGAGTCCCTTCTTTAACTTGAATTTCAATATGCTTAGGCGGATCTGGCATTCCGTAAAAAACTAAATGCATCTTAACATCTTTTCTAAAGTCATGGCTTAAAAATAATCCTTGAATTATTGTGTGAATTGCAATATCCACTCTTCCCGCTTTCATTAGGTCTCCGTCTGAAAGCGCTTTTCCCGACGTCGCGCCTTTTGCTGAGAAATAAACAAAGTGTTTCATGGCAAACATTAAAAATACTCTTTCAATATGATAACTATGACCTTTTTAAGCATAATTCTGGAAATTCTGCATGCAAATCCTTTATTATCCTCGTTCTTGGCGGGATTTATTTCAGAGGAAACTTTAATTTTAGCAGCTTTCATGTCGGGGAATCAGAATTTGTTTCCTTTTTGGAAGGTCTTTGTTTTTGGAATCTTGGGACTTTATGTTTTTGATTTATTATGGTTTATTTTTTCTAAATCCCATATAATAAAGATGAAATTTGTCAAGCGATTATCTAAGAAGAATAAATCATTTACAAAAATAGTGCATTCTGTTGCAGGAGAAAATATTTTTCTTACCCTTATTTTGTCAAAATTTATTTATGGAACAAGGCAGATTTCAATGACTTATTTATCGGCGCAGATTTCATATAAAAGATTTTACCTATATGACCTATTATCCTTAACAATTTGGGGGAGTATAATATTATCATTAAGTTGGCTTGCGGGTCGCGGAATTTTAATTTCAATGAATACTTTAAAAGATTTAGAAAAAGGTCTAGCTTATGGGTTCTTTTTTATCTTATTCTTATTTTTAATAAGCAAAATTATTTCATCTTATCTTTCTAAGAAAGTTAAATAGGTTGCATAACAAATTCAGGCCTTGCAAAAATATCTTCCTCATTTGTGACTTTATACATCCCAACGAATTTACCATCAGAAAAAACAGAAATTATTTTATTTTTCTCAATTTTTAATCTTTCAATCAAATCTCCATAAACTAATGGTTTTCCGGTAAGGATAATCTTTAATCTTCTTTCATTAATTTGAACAACAAAGTAAGCTTTAGCCACGATTTCTGCAGGAATGATCATATCCCTTAACATTTTATCATTGCCTTTTTTGTATTCTTCAACAGCTTTTTCAAGATCATAAAGATTTACAAATTCTTTGTCTAATTCGCTAAAAATTCCCGCTTTTATCCTTCTTAATTCAAGCATGTGCGCTCCAATACCTAGTTCTTTTCCTAAATCATCAATTAATTTTCTGATGTACGTTCCTCCTTGGCATTCAACTTCAAACAAAAAATCTTTTTCTTTTTCCCCCAAAATCTCAAATCTTTTTATTTCTCTTTCACGTTCAACTCTTTTAACCCGCGATTTTACTGGAGGTGTCTGTTTTATCTTGCCCATAAATTTCTCTTTTATAATCTCATTAACCTTATCGAGACCAATATCTTCGTGAGTTCTCATAATTCCTACATATGTCTTATTCTCTCCCAAGAAAAATCCGGTTAATTTACAGGCTCTGTTTAAAGCAATAGGCAAAACCCCTGTAACTTTCGGATCAAGTGTCCCAAAATGTGATGTTTTTCTTATTCCTAATTCTTTACAAACGAATTCGGAGACAGTAAAGCTAGTCGGACCCGAGGGCTTATCCAGATTAATAATTCCAAATTCCAAAAGTTCTTTTGTTGTTTTTGATGATTTTACTTTGTTAATATCTATTTGCATAATTTTTATTTATATGTTATCCTTTTATATCTTGCCATATCTGAACATTGTCTTTCTTTCAACGAGCCATTTCATAAATGCGGGAATTATTCATAACATAAATTTTTATATTGGAAATTACAGAGTAAATAATGGATGAAAATATTGCCCTAAAACAATTGGAAGAATTAAAGAAATATTCTGGGAATATGCGGCTCGCGGCCGAGAAATGGGATTCTGAATTTCAGATTTTGATTTCAATAATTCTTTCTGCAAGAACCCTTGATGAGACAACAATAAAAGTGGGGATTAAATTGTTCGAAAAATACCCTGATGCAAAATCACTAGCAAAAGCAGACATTGAGGAGATTAAACGAATAATTAACAGAATAAATTTCTTTGAAAATAAATCAAAATATATAATAGAATGCTCAAAAATCTTAGAAAAAGAATATAATGGAATTCCTCCTCATGATTTAGATAAATTAATACAACTTTCCGGCGTCGGTCGAAAAACAGCAAATGTCTTTCTTTCTGAAGTCGGTTCGTCTGGAATTGGTGTAGATACCCATCTGTCATATGTCGCGCAGAAACTTAATTGGACAATACACAAAGATCCACAAAAGATAGAGATGGATCTAAAACAATTATTTTCAAGGGAAGATTGGAATAAGGTTAATCCTATTGCTGTTCGCTTTGGAAAGACTCATACATCAAGGATTAAGAAAGATAAGATATTGGATGAGATAAAGAAAATAAGATAATTACTTGCTATTTTTTAAGTTTTTAATTAATGAAATACATTTTAGTTTTTCCATCTTTTTAGAAGAAGTGAAACCTACTTTATCTCTAAATTTAATTAAATTACTTTTTCTATGGATATCAAAATAATATCTGTCCTTATCGTGTTTTACATAAGTTTTTACCTCCCCAGGATATATCCCAAGTTCTATCAAAAATTTTCTAAAATTTTCTAAAACTTCTTTTCTATCTTGGAATAATCTTAAATTTTTTTCTCCTACAGTTCCTTCATCATCGTAAAAAGCCCTTATTAGTCCAATCTTAAAGCTTTGAGAACCATTTTTTATATTATTAGTAATATTTTTTTCTTTTCCTATGGCGAAGTTACCAAAAATAGAGTTTAATATGCGACCAGATATTGTCGGATAGAATAGACCACAGTTCTTTCCGGTCTCAAGCTCATTTATAGTATCTAATCTTTTTTCCCATCTTGTTTTTCCATAAAAATTTGCAGTTCTTTGCATCCATATTCTGGGTTCTATTCCAAATATTCTCTTCATATTATTTCTAAATTCTTTTAAGAGGTCTGGATTAGAATTAGAGTAAAAAACTTGTTGATATTTTTTATCAATTGAACCGTCACCTAATATATGTCCGATTATTGATCCTACCCTTTCGTCCAATTTTAGTGGAAAATTAATAAAAACTTTCTCTCCCCCCATACTTTGCTGAAGGTGTATCACATTGTTTTCAACATCTAACCAATTCTTTTCTGTTGTTATCCTTGCTAGTTTTGATAAAGGTATTGCTCTATTAAATTTAATCCAAGCAATCATGGTTGGGGAGGCCTTAATTTTTCCATTAAAACCAACACCCAAAAATTCGCAAAATTTCCTGTTTCTATAAGGTTTTTCTTCTTTTGATACCTCCTTAAGAAAGTTTAATAAAAATTCTTGTTTTAATTTTACATAAATATTGTTTCTCTCCAAATTAAGTGTCTTTAATCTAATATTTATTAATCTCATTAATTAATCAATGCTTTGAAGTTTATATAACTTATTATGTCATGTTCATTATATATAAATAAAATAGAGATAATTTTAAAGGTAAAGAAACACTTGATAAAATTAAAGAAATAAAATGATGGAAAAACTAATTTCAATAGTCAATAATTTGAAGGATGGGCCTTTGAAAACAATAGTTGACAAAAGAATGTCCGAATTTTCTGAACTCGGTAGAAAAAATTCAAATGAAATATTTAAAGAACTTTGTTTTTGTTTTATGACTGCAAATTTTCAGGCACAAAAGTCAATTCAAATACAAAAATCTATAGAAGATGGTTTTCTAAATTGGCCAGAAGATAAATTAGCCCAAACTTTGCAGAATTTCGGCCATAGATTTCCAAATGTGCGCGCGAAATTTATAATTAAGGCGCGCCCATACAAAGATAATATAAAAGAAATTATTACTAGTTTTCCGTCAGAGATTGAAATGCGCGATTGGATTGTAAAAAACATTAAAGGTCTTGGAATGAAGGAGTCGTCTCACTTTTTAAGAAATATTGGTTTCAAGAATGTTGCAATAATTGATTTTCATATTGTTGACCTTTTGGCGCGTCATGCTCTTATAGAACAACCAAAGTCCCGTTCCTTAACCCCAAAGAAATATCTTGAAATTGAGAATGTTTTGCATGAACTTGCAAATAAAACAAATTCAAATCTTGGAGAACTTGATTTGTATTTATGGTATGAAGAAACCGGAACTGTTTTGAAATAATTAACCTTTCTTAATTCCTTTTTGTTGGGATTCTATTTGAGTATCTGATTTATAATTTTCTTTTTTGGTTTGATGTTTTTGTCCTTTATGTTCTTCCTTTGCCATTTTCTTACCGGATTCTATAATTTCTTTTTCAGCTTCTTTTGTTTCTTCCTTCTCTTCTTTTGTTGTTTCTTTGCCTATGTTAGTTGACTGTGCGCCCTCTTCCTTTATATCTTTCTTCTCAATCTTTTTTTCGCTTGTTTTTTCTTTTTTCTCTCCAGCTTTTTCTCTTTTTTCCAAACGGACTTTCTTTGCTTCCGTTTTTTTGTGCATTTCTGAAAGATAAACTTTTACAATTACGTTCCCATCTTTTTCTTCACGAATCGCTTTAACTTTAACTTTGTGTGGAGGATTTCTTATTCCTCTAAACCATAAATATTCATTTAGATATTTATCAATTTTTATTTTTCTCACATCTCTGTCATAAACCTTCATATGTTTTACTAAAAATTCTTTTACAGTTCTAATTGCCTTTGGAGTTTTCTTATATCTAGGAGAAACTCTAATTTTTTCTCTAAGTGGAATAATATATTCTCTTTCAATATTTTTGTTTTCTGTTTTTTCCATTTTTATCCGTAATGACTAGGTCTCGCCTTTCTTGGCTTGACGTGAAGTTTAGTTCTTTTCCACGAGCGTTTAATCGCAGTTGTTGCAGAAGGATGAATCTTTTTTCCTTTTCCGTATTTTTTCAAAACAATCCAAATCGGAGCCCACTTAGTACGTCTTCCATGCTTCGCCAAGGTTATTTTTTTCTGTTGATTTTTGAATCCCATATTATTTCATTCCCTCCAAGAATTCTTTTCCCTTAGCAGTTAATTTTCTCCCCGGGCGCATTTTTCTCATTCCCCTTATATCTTTTGCAATTTCAGTTAGGCCCGCTTTGTCTGCCTGTTGTAATATTGTTCTTATAATCTTTCCACCCGCTTTTCTAAATTCTTCCGGTTTCATTCCTCTGTTTTTCTTTGAACCATAACGAGTTCTCAGGCGGCTTACACCAACGACATTTTTAATGTAAATTTGTCTAAGAATAGAAGCCGCTCGTTTGTGCCAAAAATCTTCGTCATCAATTGGTCTTTCTCTGCTCGGCCCGGACTTCACAAAACTAACCCATTCAGGCGCTTTGAACTCGGGCATCTTTTTCAAGGCCTCAGCTAACTTTAAGTTAAATTCCTGCGGATTCAATGAATAAACTGCATTTTCCATTTTATCTTTATTATTTTGCGGCTCGCTTCACAGCGATAGAACATTCATATTGATGAATGTCAACCTAAAATTTAGTGAAGAAGATGGTTTATAAATTATTCCTTCAATAAATTTTTATGTTAAATTTAGAAGATATCAAACATTTGCCAGATGTTGAATTAAATTGTAAAGTGCCTTTTGAAATAGGGTGCATAGCCCCTTTAAGAATTGATCCTAAGATTATAAAATTTGATAGAGAATGCTTTATCATTGGAAAATATAAAGATGAAAACGGCAATTATCAAATAGTTTTTACAGACAGCATAAGACCTTTCAGCCCACCCCCAATGCATTGGAAACTTGAGCATATTCATAGTTATCTTAAAACAAAAGATTACTGACTAATCCCTCAAACTTTTCTTAAACTTATTAATAACTAAAGTATAGCCAATAACTCGCGACTTGTAATTCTTTCCTAATGCCTCAAGAATTTTTTCATTAATCTTTTTTAATTCTTCTTTATTGCGTGTAGCCGAGCGCAAAACAGAAATCCTTACTTGTGTATGATTTTTGAAATAACCTTTTAGTGTTTCTATAAAATTATCAGTAACACCTTGTTTCCCTAACTGCAAACTTCCAGAAAATCTATGCGCTGCCATTTTTTGTAAATTATTTCACTTCTATAAATTTTCCAGTCGGCAAAGCATTTAAAACTTCCTCTTTTCCAACTTTTATTTTTCCAGATAAATATTCTGCAAATCTTTCTTTCTCAATACTTCCTGGAACTATGTGGGAAAATATCTTTTCTTTTCCTATGCTTTCTTTAGGAATAGCTCTGACAACCCCATTTTGTTTTACTAAATAAAGTCGCAAATCAGCCACCTTTCTATCGACAATTCCTTTGACTCCAAAAGTTCCACCTTTCATTCCATGATTTTTGTAGACCTGCTCGGTTAAAAAAATATCAACATCTGCTTTTTTATTCCCGCTTCTCCAAGCCCTTGAAAAACATCCCGTCCATGTCGCGACTTCATCCAAGTCCTCTTCTGAGACCTTTATCGGCTCAGAAACAATTACAGAGAATGGGCTTCCGGGAGTTCTTGTATGCATAAGAATGTAGTTCTTCTTTTCTTTCAGTAAGTTAGAAATGATCTCTTCGTTTTGTTCAGCTGACTTGCCCCCATATATTAATTTTCCTGACTTAGTAAAAAACCATCTATACTTCTTATAGAATTCTTTTCCAAAGGTTTCTTTCTTGACTACCATGAAAAAAGGATAAAATTAGGGGTTTTAAAGCTATTGGTTTAGTAAAATTAACCAGAAACTGAGAGATTTGCTTAACTTAACTATTTCTTAATTAACTTCTGTACCGCCACATGAAACTGAGAGTACTTGTTCACAACTTAACTTTGCATCTCCTGAATAGCTAGAGCAGGAATATTCTATGCATTTACCATTATTGTAATGCGTTTCATATTTTCCTCCGAGACCTGCATAACTATCTACATTCCAATAATTATCTGAATTTGTGCTATGTGATATAAAATAAAAATCCTTAGTTGTTGGACCAACTGTTTTTTGTGTATGACATGTTTGTACTCCTCTGTAATTTTCGATTCCTACAACTGATCCCACTCCTGGACCTAATTGATAACACCAAATTGAAATGTCTCCATTACTCTCACTAGATCCAGAAGTTCCTCCACTTTCACCAGAACCGCTTCCAACTCCAGACGAACCATTAACAATATCATCATCTGAATTTCCAGAAAATGCAAAGTAAGAAACACCACCTATAACTAAAACAGCAACTACAATTCCAATAATTAATCCAAGAGCACCTTTTTTATTCATCTTATACTCATCCAACCCCTACAGGAGGACAAGGAATACTAGCACCATTAAACATTGCTTCAGTACAAACACCATCAACCCAATGATACTCCACACTTCCGCCTCCGCCAGGTGAAGTAACAACCCACGCATCTCCTGGTGCGTAAGTATATATATCATTTTCAATTATTCCTTTTGTGGTTTTGATATCATACTCAAAAAGACAAGCAGGTTTTCCTTTGAAAGTTTTTATTCCATCTACTTTATTTTTTATTATTTCAACATCTTCCCCTGAAGAGACAAGATCTTTCCCTGGAGATGATCCAGAAGTACACCAACTTGAGATGCTTCCGCTTGAGCCAGAACTTCCTGTTCCACCACTCGAACCTCCAGAAGTTCCTCCACTTTCACCAGAACCGCTTCCAACTCCAGACGAACCATTAACAATATCATCATCTGAATTTCCAGAAAATGCAAAGTAAGAAACACCACCTATAACTAAAACAGCAACTACAATTCCAATAATTAATCCAAGAGCACCTTTTTTATTCATCATGAAGAAAACCATTTATAGTTTATAAATTTTTCTTAAATTTTTGTCCACAACTTTCAAACATTCTTTCTGGTCTTTCCAGCTTAATTTTCCAAGCGCCTCTTCAAAATTCAACCACAAATATCTTTTATGTTCCCTTCCGATTTTAATTTCTCCAAAAGGGATTTGTGCAGAAAATAAAACATAACTTTGCCCTATAAAGCCTGGTCTGTCTGGAAGAGTCTTTTTGTATTTGTATCTTCCATAAATTTCATATCTTTTTATTTGCAATGCGGTTCTTCCTGTCTCTTCCAGAGTTTCCCTTTTTACAGCATTAATCATTTTTTCTCCATCTTCAATTCCACCTTTTGGAAATTCCCAGCCGCGCCAGTGCCATTTTCGTTTCAAAATTAAATAATAAATTTTCCTACGATGAATTGCAAAAGTTGCAATGAACACTGATCGTCTGTATTTTTGTTTCATTATGAAAATTCTCTAAAACATTTCTTTAGAAATGTTTTCGTCCTCCCGTTTTGTTTGAATTTTTATTTGTGCTGAAAAAATTTATTTTTTCTGTCATTTTGTTTTTAAAATTTCTTTTATTAAATCATAAACTTTAGAATATTTATCAACTTTTATCAAATCAGAATGAAGATAATAGAAACTAGAGTCACAAGTTCCACTTATATAATAATTTTCAGTATAACTTAAATAAGCACTACTCCTTGTTACAATTCCATCCCCGTCCTCCCCATCAGTATCGCAGCCGATTCCTATTATATTATAGATAGGGACGCTACTTTCATTATTTCTATTTAATTTGTTTATGAACACGCTACCAGAATCCATATCATTGCATTCCGGAGAAGATCCAAGAATAGAACAGTACCTTAGTGTTGTGCCGTTTACCCCATTATTTGGTGTTCCTATTAAAATTATTTTATCTACATCATTTGAGCCAAAGACCTGGATATACCTTCTCGTTACTAAACCCCCCATTGAATGGGCAACTATTATCACTTTATCTTTCCCCGTTTTTTCTTTTACAGTATTAACTATATCCCTCAATCTTATGGCATAGCTGTCTAAGTTATCTGTTTTAGTTTGAATAATTGTTCCTTTGCCGGAAGTCTTGTATATATCAAAATAATAACTTGTTATAATATTTATTGGATAATTCATCTTGCCAAATATTCCATTGGTCTTTGGATCGTTTGTATTTAATAACAGTTCTCCTGCGCTGATATAACCATCACTTGCAAGTTTATTCTGGATCTGCCCGAAACTATCAAGAGCATATTCTGCGGTGGTGCTTTTTGAAAAATCATGCCCGTGAACAAGCACTATCGGATACAAACTTTCATTTGATTGACATGTTGGACCATTACAACACGGTTTGCATATATTATTCAGGCAACATACTGGTTGAATTTGATTAAAGTTAAAAGTTATAGGATTATTTTGTCTTGTTTGAAAAATTGGGTTAGTGATATTAATTAGGTCCAAAGAAACTAAAAATCCCTCGCCGGGTTCATTTTTAATCAAATTATCTAAATTTACAAGTTCTAAATTTAAAGAATTAACTTTGCTTTGCATAGTGCTTATGCTTAAATTACTTCTAGAATTTAAATTTGTTGCAAGTTCATTATAGTCATTCTCTATAAACTTTATTTGATTTGAAGAGTTTAATGAAACATTTTGTTTATTGTAATTATTAAGAGTGGACTCTATATAAGTCAAGTTAGATATTATATTCTGAAATTGTGTTAAATTGTTATAAAAGGAAGCGTTAATATCATTGAATTGTTCTTCCACATCGTTAAAATTATTTATTAAATCGTTTAAATTTAATTTCTCATACTCATTATTATCTAAAAATGCTTTTGATAAATTTAAAGTATTGTTAAAACTTAATAAATTGTTTGAAACTGTGTTGGTTTTTCTGCCTATATTAAATTCTTTTATGTTACTATTCTCTTTTGAAAATTTATTAGTATCATTTAGGAATAAAATATCATCACTGATCTTTTGATTCATATAAGAAATATTGTTTTGCATATCACTTATAAATCCTTTATCGTAATCGTTTAAGTCATAATCAACTGTTAATAAAATATTCCTAAATTTTTTATCTTCAGTGGTTTGGCATAAGAAACTCTTCTTGCTTTGGCATATTATTTGAAAGTTATAAAGATCTTGCCCCTTTCCTAATTTATTAATGTTAATAGGATAGCTTTTTGTTAATGAACTGGTTAAAGTAAGTTCAAAACTATCGTTATCAATTACTTGCCCACTACTCAAATCAACAAAATCTGACTGGCAGTATGCCTTACAAAAAGGATTCATTATAGCAGACGTCGTGAATTCCACCTTTTCTGTTTCCCCTTTATTCATAAACAAACTTTCATTGTTCGTGCTTAATCTTATAGTTAAATCATTACCCAGAATCATTTGAAAGAACAAGTATATTTTTGTTCCAAACAGTGCTATAACTAATATAATTCCTAATATTAACAAAAATAAAAATAGTTTACCAAAAAAAGACCCCTTATTTTCCATATAAAAACAAACAAATGTTAGTTTAAAATTCTTATTAGAAACTTAAATGCTCTTTTTCTCCAAGCCATTTAATCAATTCCATTATTCTGTCGGCAATTTGTTTTTTATTTGTCTCGAGGTTTCTTATATTAATACTATCCCCAAATTTTACATAAACATTGCCCTTTTTCGTTGAGAAATATCTTTTCGCGAAAGCAAACAAATCAAGCGAATAATATAATCCCGTACCAATAATTGGAATTTTCTTTGCACCGTCAAGTAGCGGAAAGATGTCTTTTTCTATAACAGAATCATAATCTATATGTATCGGGACTATGTTCACTTTTATTTTTCTACCTGCCCTTTCTTGTTTTTCAATAGCTTCTAAAACAGTTCTTACAAGTCCTGTTTTTGGTTTCATATAACTTTCATTGTAACTTCTTCCCCCTTCAGGGAAAAATAAGATATTCTCGCCATTAGTTGTTAAATCTTGGATATATTTGTAAAGATTCCTTAAATATTCCTGACTTTTATTTTTCCTATCAATAGAAAAGGCCCCCATTCTTCTAAAGTCAATTAAACTACTTATAGGCCACGCCAATAAATTATGCCCGGCAGCATATCTTGGTGTTGGAAGTTTGTTTCTATGTATTATTTCCCCTAGAATAATATAATCCAAGTGGCTTTTGTGGTTAGAAGCATATAATATTTGTTCGCCGCTTTTTGATTCATCTTGTAATCGTTCAACGTCTAGGCCTTCAATAATTATCTCATTGACGAATCTTTTTATAGTGCCCCTAGCTCGAGCCCTTTCAATAACAGAGTTGTAATATCCTTCGTCAAAGCAATGTTCTATATTAAATTTTGACATTTTCCAGAGAATTTCTTATTTCCATTACAATCTTTTTATTTTAGTCCCTTTTTCATTATCCTCAACGATAAAACCTAATTTCTTTATTTTATCCCTTAACTCATCCGACTTTTTCCAATTTTTCTCTTTTCTTGCCTTTTCCCGTTCATCAACTATTTTCTTAACTTCCGAAGGAATTTTAATTTCTTCTTTTTCCAATAATCTCAAGCCAAAAACATTATCCATCTTCTTTATTGTTTCAATCTTGCCGTCGGCATTTTCATCGCGGATTAAGTTCCATAAAACTGAAAGGGCACGGGGCATATCAAAATCATCTTCAATTGATTTTTTGAATTCTTCTATATATTTATTGTTAATCTTTTTATCGTTTTTAATTTCAAAAATAATATTCTTTAGCCGTTGATACGCGTTTTTGGATGCATCTAAATTTTCTATAGAAAAATTCAAAGGCATTCTATAATGTGTGTTTAAAGTCATATACTTGTATTCCATGGCGTTATACCCTTTTTCTATTAAATTTTCCAAGTATAAAATATTTCCAACCGACTTTGACATTTTTCCTTCTTTCATATTCAAAAACCCGGTATGAATCCAGTAATTGACAAACTTCTTTCCCGTAGCTGCTTGGCTTTGCGCGATTTCATTTGTGTGATGCGGAAAAATTAAATCTGTAGCCCCTGTGTGAATGTCAAAGGAGTCACCAAGAACTTTAGTTGACATTACAGAACATTCTATATGCCATCCCGGACGGCCTTTTCCAAAAGGTGCTTCCCAAAAAACATCTCCATCTTCTTTTACATAGAATTTCCACAATGCAAAATCCTGCGGGTTTTCTTTGTCATATTCGTCATTTTTTATTCTTTCTTTGTTATCTTTAATTTTGTTTAATTTTGCAAGTTTTCCGTAATTTTTATCTTTTGAAATTGAAAAATAAATTCCATCAGAGGCCTTGTAAGCATAACCCTTGTCCAAAAGTTTTTGTATCATCTTTATCATTTCCTGGACGTTTTCCGTAGCGCGAAGAACATAATCAGGCCTGATAATATTCAATTCGTTTAAGTCGTTAAAAAATATTTTTTCATATTTTCTTGTAAAGTCCTTTAATTTTTCGTGGTTCTTCTGGCTGGCTCTTATTGTTTTGTCGTCCACGTCCGTAATATTCATAACATGCTTAACTTTATATCCCAAGAAAATCAAGCTTCTTTTTAGTAAATCATTAAAGATGTATGTCCTTAAATTTCCAATGTGCGCATAGTTATAGACGGTCGGCCCGCAAGAATAAATTCCAACAAAGTCCTTGTGTATCGGCTTGAAAACTTCTTTTTTCCTTGTTAGAGTATTATATAATTCTAAAACCATAATTTACTCAAGGAGAAGTTCTTTAAAAAATTATACAGTCTGCATAAAGAATGCACTTGATGCGTAATTAGCATTGTCTACTAATACTTCAACTCTTATTTTTACGGAACATAATGGTGCTGTAGAGGGAATATTAAATCCTATAGGTTCCATATGAATATCTTCTCCCGACGGCATAGGAATGTTTTTTCCATCTCCTCCCTGTATCCACGACTGAACGGTATTTGAATCTATTCCGCAATTGTTTCTGACATCCGGGTCGTCTACATAAACTTTGTAATCAAACTTGGGATTTTGACCAACATTTCCCTGTAACCTATTTTTAATTCCAATCTTTATTGGGTAAATATCTCCTCTTCTCATCTTTATCGTCGCTGTGCTTGGAGCTATAACTAATTTTTGATCAACAGAAAATAATTGATTAATTTGGTTTGTTAATTGTGCATCTGTTAATTTTACGGCCCCCGTAGCACTACTAAAAATATTCTTTATTAAAATCAATCCCAAAACCAAAACACTAACTAAAAGAACTATTGTAACAATTGTCCCGACGGACATTTCCATTGCGCCTTTTTTCTGGTAATTAAATTTTGCTTTTTTGTTCATTTTAGTATTGAGGGAATCCGCTAACAGGATTGCTTACTCCATTTATCGTCGCCCAGACAGTTAAACTAACTAATATTACAAATAATATTGCTCCTATGAATATTCCCCATTTGTTCAGCTTTCGCGCTCTTTTTCCCAAGTCCGATTTTGAATTTTTTGATAAAACCATCCCGAAAATTCCACTTACCAAGCCGCCCAAAGGGCTGATTAAAGAAAGCGAAATTATCACACTTACTAAGCCAAGAACATAAGCAACTTTATCTTCAAATTCTTTTTTTTCTTCTACCATCTTTTAACAATCAACTAAAAAGATTATTCTTTATAAAACTTTTCAATGTAACATTTAAAAAACTCCCAAAACTAACTTTTTATGAGGGGGCATAGCTCAGCGGGAGAGCATTAGACTGAAGCTCTATGTGCCCGGGTTCGACTCCCGGTGTCCCCATAAGTAAATATTCTGAAACAAATATGGAAATATACAGAATCAACTACACTTTCAATTATTCTGTTTATTCAGAAAACTTTGAAGAAAATTATCAAGAGGCCTTAAAACTTAGAAAGCAAAATCCTGAAATTGAAATTAATTTATTATTCCCGAGAACAGATATTTTAACTGAAGAACAAATTTCTAAACTAAAAGAAATTGGAAATGTTACCGTTAATGATAAAAATTTTAAATGATAAAATCATAGAATATTATGTTAAGAAAAGCCGGAACTAAAGTTTGTGCAAATCCAAGCATAGAGTACATTTTAGCATTTACAGAATATAAAATTTTAGGACTCTATGAAAAAGGATTTGTTTATGTAAGTAAGCCAAGAATTTTAGAAGCTTTAGGAAGATTAAAAAATGAAGGCAGTCGTATATTTGAAGGTTACAAGCCAGGAGAAGAAGAATTGGCATATAAATCTCAAATTGTAAAAATTAGGGAGAATACGGCCCAAACACCTAAAGAAGGTTGGGCAGTGTGTTTTTTTACTACTTCTGTAAAAGTTCTAGAAGAATTAGTAAAAGGACTTTCTCTTCCATTTAGTAAAGGAAAAATATATAGATCAAATTCTAGAGAAGAAAAAGAAAATTTTATTTTTGAAGAAAATGTAAGTTGGGAATAATTTTTGATTTCGTAAAGATTATTAACTTGTTTTTGTTTTATTTATAATGAAAAATACCTCAATAAAAACAATATCTGTAATTACAATTTTTGCAGTTGCAATGGCCTTTCTTGAGTCTGTTGTTGTAGTTTATTTAAGAAAATTGTATTATCCTTCAGGATTTAACTTTCCTTTGTATTTAATAGATACAAATATACTAAGTATTGAATGGATAAGAGAATTTTTTACTATTGTAATGTTAATCAGCGTCGCAATATTAGCAGGAAAGAAGTTTATTGATAGAACTGCCTACTTTTTCTATGCGTTTGCAATATGGGATATCTTTTATTATATTTGGTTAAAAGTACTTCTGAATTGGCCGGCCTCATTTTTTACTTGGGATTTGTTATTCTTAATTCCGTGGCCTTGGAATAGTCCAGTTTTAGCTCCAATAATTTATTCAATTGTTTTGATTGTTTTATCCTTATGTATTTTACATTGTTATGATAAAAATCAAAGTTTAAAATTCAAAACCAAAGAGGTCTTACTTTTTGTCGTCGGTTCTTTAGTTATTCTATACACTTTCTTGATTGATTATGGAAAATTAATCTTCTCAAATAATTTTGCATCACAATTTTTTTCTTTGGCATCAAATAGTAATTTCCTAGATATTGTTTCAAGTTTTATTCCAAAATATTATAGCTGGCTTTTATTTATCGTCGGCGAGATATTAATTTTAATTTCAATATATTTATTCTGGAAAAGAAATAAAAGATAGATTCAACATGTTACTAGCATATTGGTTGTAATTATATAATAATAACAAAGGAAAAGTTTTTAAACTAGAATTTCATGAAAAAACCATGACAAAAACTCAATCAAGAATTTTATATACTCCTAAGAGCGAAGGATTTTTCGTAGTCCCAGGAGTTGTTGATAGAGGAGAAACTGGAACTTATAGAGTTTTTGAAAATATGACTTCAAGTATGACTCAAGACCAACTTTCTGAACTTTATGAAACTAAAAATCAAAAAGGAAATCCTCATCCAGTAGATTCTGTTTTGCATTTTGCTATTCCTCTTGCGGCTTATAATCTTAAAAATGAAAGTCCAAATGAAGCCGAAAAATTAAGGCAGTTCCTTAGACAAGGTTTTAGACAATTTCCAAATACCTTAACAAGAGCAATTTATAATCCTTCAGGAAAAGATAAAATAGTTCATAATCACGGAACTTCAGACGAATATTCTTCAGATGCAGAAATTGTTGGTCCAGATGGTTTGATTGCAAAAATTCCTGATAAAAAGATTTTAGAATCACTTTTAGGAACAGACGATATTGATAAAATAAATGAAGTTTCTAATTGGATAAATGGAACTAATAGTTATCTTTGGAGATTAAATTCAAAACCGAAAAATAAAGAAGAAAGAGTTATCAGGTTCTACGCCATCGACGATAGGTTCTACCTCATCTGCTACAGGAGTCCTGTTGACGAGTATCCTGCTTTTCGGGTATTAAGGATTGAATAAACTTGAATTATTTTGCTCGCTAAAACTATATTAAACAGTCTTTCTATTACTAACGAAATAAATTTAAATGTGTTATTCTTTTAATTTTTGCCCTAAAAGTTTTTTTCCTTGAGCAAGAAGAAGGCTGGATGGACTACACGCCAGTTAATTAGCACATCATTAAGATTTATTTTAAGTCATAAAATTCAACTTCAACAATTAGTAATCAGGATATGAATGTGAAAATTGAAGAAGTGGTGCTCTGTCTTAATCTTTAAGACGCTGGGAGACTCCTTTCAGGAGAAAATTAATTGGCTACAAGTTGTTAGGTTCAACGCCAACGACGATAGGCTTAACCTCAACTGCAACAGGAATCCTCTTAATGAGTATCCTGCTTTTCGAATAGTTCATCTGGGCATTTTTATTAGTAAAACTATCA